>Ga0256405_10003382_pt1 | contig 32993 bp, 25 predicted proteins | sample RumenRJG_02DNA_FD_189096 | JGI IMG/M metagenome (GOLD analysis project Ga0256405, IMG submission 189096) | Bovine rumen microbial communities from Lethbridge, Alberta, Canada - RJG_02 | ecosystem: Host-associated > Mammals > Digestive system > Stomach > Rumen | place: Canada: Alberta...
AAATCCTCCGTCATCTCTGCACTGCAGCTGTACCTGGACTTCGTGAACCTGTTCCTGTACATTCTGCGGCTTATGAACAGCAGAAGGAACTGAAGCGCCTGAACCACGGGTAGAGAAAAAATATTTCCAAAAATGAATAAATAGTATATAATGTTCGCGACAGCACACCGCCGTGCGCGAACGAAGAAAAAATCAGGCAGCGTGCTTGCACGCATGCCTGATTTTTTTGAGTGAGCATAGGGCGGCATCCCGCGAGCGAGCGTCCGGCGGACGCGAGCGCTGCACGGCGGTCCGCCGTGCGCGAGCATAGGGCGGTCTACAAAGTACTAAGCTCGCCTTCGGCTCGCTAAGTGCTTTGCATGGCTCGCACGTAAGCGGCCAGAGAACGGCCGCTAAGTGCTCATGCCAAAGCCCGCGCCCTGCGGGCAAAGGGCGTATGAATATACAGAAGGATGGGTAAAGGATGGATTACGAGAAGGTCAATATTCCGGAAATATTCGGTTCTATGGTATTCAACGATAATGCGATGCGTGATCACCTGCCGAAGGCGATCTACAGGAAGCTCCGGCAGATTATTGACGAGGGCCGGGAGATGGATCCGTCCATCGCGGATGATGTGGCGCACGCTATGAAGGACTGGGCCATCGATCACGGAGCAACGCACTATTCCCACTGGTTTCAGCCGCTGAACGGTGTTACCGCCGAGAAGCACGATTCCTTTATTTCTATTCCGGATCATCACGATCACGTGATTATGGAATTTTCAGGCAAAGAGCTGGTCCGGGGCGAACCGGATGCGTCCTCATTTCCGTCGGGAGGACTCCGCTCCACCTTTGAGGCCCGCGGCTATACCACCTGGGACTGCACCTCTCCGGCATTTCTGCGCCGGGAGACCACGGGCGTAACGCTCTATATCCCCACGGCCTTCTGCTCCTACACGGGCGAGGCCCTGGACCAGAAGACACCGCTTCTTCGGTCCATGCAGGCGATTAATACGCAGGCCCTCCGGATTCTCCGTCTGTTCGGAAACACCACTTCAAAAAGAGTGATTCCCCAGGTAGGACCGGAGCAGGAGTATTTCCTGATTGATAAAGAAAAGTATCTGCAGCGCAAAGACCTGATGTACACGGGACGCACCCTGTTCGGCGCCATGCCGCCCAAGGGGCAGGAGATGGACGACCATTACTTCGGCGCCATCCGCCCGAGAGTCGGTGCCTTCATGAAGGAACTGAATGAGCGTCTCTGGAAGCTGGGCGTTCCGTCGAAGACACAGCACAACGAGGTGGCACCTGCCCAGCATGAGCTGGCGCAGATTTATGAAGAGGCCAACATCGCCTGCGACCATAACCAGATGGTGATGGAGGCCATGAAGCGGACCGCTGCCAACCAGGGCCTGACCTGCCTTCTGGCAGAGAAGCCCTTCGCGGGCATCAACGGCTCCGGCAAGCACAATAACTGGTCGCTGGCCACGGATGACGGCATCAATATGACGGACCCGGGGAAAACACCCCACGAGAATATCCAGTTTCTGCTGGTGCTGGGCTGCATCCTGAAAGCAGTGGATGAGCACGCCGGACTTCTTCGGCAGTCCGCGGCGGTACCGGGCAATGACCACCGTCTCGGCGCGGCGGAGGCTCCGCCGGCCATTATTTCCGTCTTCCTGGGCGAGCAGCTGGAGGACGTCATCCATCAGCTGATTGACACCGGCGCAGCAGCCCACTCCAAGCCGGGCGGCGTGCTGAAAACCGGCGTCAACACCATGGTGGAGGTGGCCAAGGACGCCACGGACCGCAACAGAACCTCACCCTTTGCCTTTACGGGCAATAAGTTCGAGTTCCGTATGGTGGGCTCCTCGGCTTCCATCTCCAACGCCAACGTGGTTCTGAACACCATCGCAGCGGAAGCCTTCCGCGATGTGGCCGATGAGCTGGAGAAGGCGGAGGACTTTTCCCTGGCAGTCCATGACATGATCAAAAAGCTCTTTACCGAGCATCAGAGAGTGATTTTCAGCGGCAACGGATATTCCGCGGAATGGGTGAAAGAAGCGGAGAGAAGAGGACTTCCGCACTATCGTTCCAGCATCGAATCGGTGGTGGAGCTCACCAGCGAATCTTCCGTAAAGATGTTCCGGGATTTCGGCGTGTATACCAAATCCGAACTGGAGTCCCGCGCGGAGATCGAATACGAGACCTACGCCAAGACCATCAATATCGAGGCGAAGGCCATGCTGAACATCGCCGGAAAGCAGATCATTCCGGCAGTGGTGAAATACACCACAAGGCTTGCGGAATCCATCAACGCGGTTCGGACCGCCTGCCCGGAGGCCTGCGTCAATTCCCAGATGGAGCTTCTGAAGAACACATCAAGACTTCTGGAAGAGATGCGCATGGCACTGCACCGGCTCCGCGAAGCTAACTTCAAGGCAGCGGGAATCGATGATATGAAAGAGCGGGCCATGTTCTACCTGAACGTGGTCGTACCGGAGATGCAGGCATTAAGAACCCCGGCAGACAAGCTGGAGATGCTCTGCGACAAGGACCTCTGGCCCTTCCCGAGCTACGGCGATATGCTGTTTGAGATCTGATGACGGCATGGCGGGCACGGCGCGGTAGATGATGCGCGCAGGTTCGAAATGAAATGACAGGTCAGCCGATATATACCCCCCGGGGGTATATATCGGCTGCTTTTTTGCTTTTTTCGGATCTGAAGCAGGAAGATGACAGCGGAGATCCGCTTCGCTGACCGCGGCAGATTATGGCTTAGCACAAAACAATTGTTTTCAATAAATATAGGTTATAGAAAGACCATACGGGTCAGAGTTTGTTCTGTGCTGAGCCGGAAGAATTCTCCAAAAAGCGGAAAAAAGCGGATCTCAGAGGAGACTTCTCCTCTTGAGATCCGCCGGGAAGGCCAGTGGGCCAGGAAGGCCGGTAGGCCGGGAATGTCAGGCAGTGGTGGAGGCCGCTTTTTTCTTATGTCTTCTGTTCATGAAATATGCAGCCAGGAAGACAGCGATGCCGGCAATATCGGTGATGTTGCCCGCATCCACCAGGAGCAGGCCGCTGACGATCAGCAGAATCCGTTCCAGCGGATTACAGTGGGTTGCGAAGTATCCGGTAACGCCGGTTGCAATGCCCATCATGCCGATGACGGCGGTGGCGATGGATTTCAGTACCATGAAGAGGAAGACCGGTGTGCTCCAGCCGCCTGTATTTACCAGAACCATAACCGGATTCATGACGAACATGTAAGGCACCAGATAGGCGGCGATACCGAGACGGGTGGCGTTAAAGCCTGTGCGCATCGGGTTGGAGCCGGCGATGCCGGAGCCGGCGAAGGCCGCCAGGGCCACCGGAGGCGTGATATCCGCGACGATGCCGAAGTAGAATACGAACATGTGGGCCGCGATGGTGGGCACGCCCAGGGCCACAAGAGCCGGGGCGGAGATGGTCGCCTGGATGATATAGTTGGCTGTGGTGGGCACGCCCATGCCCAGAAGAATGGAGCAGAGCATGGTGAACACCATGGTCAGAAGGAGGCTTCCTCCCGCCAGGGCGACAATACCGTTGGCCATCTTAAGACCGAGGCCCGTCATGGTGACGACGCCCACGATGATGCCGGCGCAGCCGCAGGTGACGGCGACGGAGATGGCGCTTCGGGCGGAGTCCTCCAGTCCCTTGATGAACATTTTCATAAACTGGATCACGTCAAACCTGTGCTCTTCCCGCACGATCTCCACAATCCAGACCAGAAGACAGGCTATGATGCCCCATATGGCGGCGGTCATGGCGGAACGGCCCTGAACCAGGAGGGCAACGATGACGATGATGGGAAAAACCATGTACCAGCCCCGTTTCAGAAGCTCCTTCACCACCGGGCGCTGCTCCTTCGGGATGCCGGTAAGGCCGTATTTCAGGGCTTCAAAGTGCACGTTGGTGAAGATGCCGGTGAAATACAGAAGGGCCGGCACGCAGGCCGCCAGAGCGATGGTGCCGTAAGTACAGCCGATATACTCCGTCATGATGAAGGCGGCGGCGCCCATGATGGGCGGCATGATCTGTCCTCCCGTGGAGGCGGCCGCTTCGACGGCACCGGCAAACTCCGGCCGGTAGCCTGTCTTCTTCATCAGCGGAATGGTGATGGAACCCGTGGAAACCGTGTTTGCCACGGAGCTTCCGCTGACGGTTCCCTGCAGTGCCGACGCGATAACAGCAGCCTTGGCGGGACCGCCTGTCTGGCCGCCGAAGGCGCCCATGGCGAGACCGGTCATCCAGTCACCCACGCCGCTGGCCTTCAGGAAGGTGGCAAATACAAGGAACAGGAAAATGAACGTCGATGATACGTAGATGGGGGATCCCAGGATACCTTCGGTGCCCAGCCACTCCGTACATACCACGCGCTTGAAGGTGAATCTCGCGTGGAAGAGGAAGAGGTCTCTGGGAATCAGATGGCCGAACAGCGCATAGAGCAGGAATACAGACCCGATTCCCACTACCACCATGCCGGCGACGCGTCTTGCCGCTTCCAGAAGCAGGAGGATGGCCGCGACACTGACGATGATGTCCATCCGGGTGAAGCTGCCGGCCCGGTTCAGAAGCGCCTTGTAGTTGACGATGTGATAGGCGCCGCAGCACACGCAGGCCAGGGCAAGGATGTAGTCATAAAAGGGAATGGTTTTGCCCGGTTTTCCGAAGGCAGGATACAGCAGGTAGACCAGGCACATGCCTGCCGCCAGGTGGGGCGCCCGCTGCAGGGTGGACGGGAAGGTGCCGAAAAAACCGGTATACAGCTGGAAGCAGGACCAGGCGATACAGATGATGAAGACCAGCTTCTGCCCGAATCCCTCCAGACGCCGGAAAGCAGATTCCTTGTCATACTTCTGCATGATGGCATCCGCGGCTTCCGCAGCCAGGGCCTGTTCGCCGGCCTGCTGCAGGATGTCTTTTGTTTCAGTGTTTTCAGCAGTCATTTCTTCAGTTGGAACAGTTTTGTTTTCGTCTGCCATCAGAAACTCCTTTTCTGCAATCAGGTTAACTGTGTCAGAGGCAGCCGGAGCGGCAGGGTAATGCGCTTTCCGACAGGAAAGGGGTATCCCGGTATGGGATACCCCTCACACATCGAATGGATGTTACCGGAATGGGATTTGGTTTTTATCAGCCATTATCCGGAACTTCGATTCCCTGCTCTTCAAAATATCTCTTTGCACCGGGATGAATCGGGGTGGTAACACCGTCAAGGCATCCTTCCAGCTGAATCTCCTTACCTGTGGCGTGCGCGGCGGCAACTTCCTCGCCGGTCTCATAGAACGCTTTGGTAATCAGATATACAACATCATCCGGGAGGTCAGCTCTGCAGTACAGAACAGCCTTGCAGGTGATGGTATTGCAGTCCTCTTCCTGATCCGGATAGGTGCCGGCCGGAATCACCTTGCGGGTGAAGTAGGGAGCCTCTTTCTGAATCTCGGCAAGTATCTCATCGCTGATATTCACGTAGGCAAGCTTCATGGATGTGGTCATCTCCACGATGGAAGAAGCCGGAACGGCAAGCACGTTGCAGGCCGCGTCGATGTGGCCGTCCTGCATCTTGGTGGCGGCATCGCCGAAGGAATCGCTCTGGGGCTGGATGTCCTTATCCGGGTCCAGGCCTGCTGCTGCGAAAACCTTCTGGGACAGTCCCAGGGTGCCGGAGCCTGCGGGTCCGATGGCGACCTTGAGGCCCTTCAGGTCTTCAACATTCTTTGCGTTGGTGCTGGCGTTGGCAACGATCTGGTAAACTTCGTTGTAAACTACGCCGATGGCCTTCACGTCTTCGATCTTGCCGGTATCCGCGAAGGCGCCGGTGCCCTCGTATGCATTGGCAGCCACGTTGTTCATGGCGATACCGAAATCCATCTCGCCGGCATGCATCAGGTTGATATTTTCCACAGAAGCGCCTGTGGACTGTGCGGTGATGGACAGCTTATAGTCGGAAAGCCGGTTATTGATGGCATTTGCCATGGCGCCGCCCAGTGCGAAATAGGTTCCGCCGGTGGAGCCGGTTCCCATGACATAGTCTGCGGGCTCGACGGAGATATCTGCGGAGGCTTCTGCTGCAGGAGCTTCCGCAGCTGCTGCCGCGGTGGTCTCAGCGGGCGCTGCTGTGGTTGCCGCGGGTGCGCCGCCGCCGGAACAGGCTGTCATAAGCGCAATCATACTTCCGACCAACATGAGTGACAAAATCTTCTTCATAAGCTCCTCCTTTTTGAAAATAATAGTGCTCTATACAGCATTAGTCTGAATATATTTTATTATTCTCCTATGTGATCGGCAAATTATATACAACAGTTTTATAGGGTATAACTTCAGAATTATATTTTTTCGGAGGAGAGGCGGATAAATTCCCTGACGGCCCTGGAGAGATAGCGCCGTTTCTTGGTCATCCAGTAAATGCTCCGCACGGACAGGGGATCGCTCAGCTTATAGAAGGACAGGGTGTCCACCTTCGGAAGAAACCGCACATGGTCCGCTCTGGTGAACTGGGCGCCGATGCCGCCGGAGGCAATATTGAGGGAGGTCATGATCTGGTCCACGTACATGACCACATTCATCTCGAAACCCGCGTTAGCGCATATCTTCGTGGTGCGGTCATAGAGGTCATTGCCCGGCTTCATCTTGATGAAGGGAACATCCCGGAACAGGGCGAGGGGGACAGCCTGGACGGTATCGTTCAGGTACAGGCCGGACAGGATATCCTCCCGGCGGAGCTGATAGGGTTTTACCTTTTTGTTGATTTCAAAATCCTTCGGGACGGCGAGAATGATATGCTCTGTGCCATAGAGATAGGCATCCAGGGTAATCTCCTTTTTCCAGGCTGTCTCCAGCACCAGGTCCAGGCTTTCGTCCAGGAGAGCCTTCTTCAGATCATCTACATTGCCCTCCCGGAGTTCGATGGTGACCTCCGGATGCTCCCTGCGGAACCGGCTGATCAGGGGAGGAAGGATGAAGGAACAGAAGTAGGAAGAACCTCCCAGGGAAATGTGTCCGGTCCGCAGTTCTTCCAGGTCCCGGAAGTAGGCCCGGAGATTTCCCTCAATGCGGTGAATGTCCTCGATGGCTTCGATATATTTCATCCCGTCCTTCGTGACGGTGATGGGAAGCGTGCTCCGATCGAAGATGGGAGCGCCGATCTCATCCTCCGCCTTCTTGACCATGCGGCTCAGGGCAGGCTGGCTTACGAAAAGCTTCTTGGCGGCTTTGGAAAAACTCTTTTCCTGATAGACCGCGTAGACATAATCCATTTCTCGCAGCATAAATACTCCTTTTACTTCATTGTTAATGCTTATCTGCCGCAGGGCGCAGAATGCAGAGGCTGTTTTGCGGCATGAAATAAACGCAAAGCAGCTGTGGAATGATACTGTGCGGCAGACATATAAGTTGGGCTTGAATGCAGAATAAATACGGACAGGAAGACAAATCTCAGGTCCCAGAATTCAGATATAGCAAGATACCCATAATTTATCAGATATTTATGCGGCATGTCAAACGATCGGCGGTAGGGAGAGATGGTTCAAACCGGTGCAATTCAGGGGAATCCGGCAGATATAACATCAAAATCATGAGTCATAGAAATGTATGCATAATTATTTATATGTATGAACCGGGAATCTATACTGAAAGCAGGCAGTGAAGTCAGAAATCGTCCCCAATTAAAGAAGATACGCCTTTGGCGTATCTCTGAACCGCGGGGCACCGCGGGGCCAGCAGAAACAGAAGGAGAAAACAATATGGCAGATAACAGAATCATCGAATGCATGGAGAGAGCACAGTATATTCTCGGAAACCTGATGGCTGTGAAGCCCGGCGAGGAAGTCCTGATCGTCGTGGATCCGCAGACCGATGACCGGATGACCCAGGCTATGGCATCCGCAGCAAACGCCCTTGGCGCGGAATGGGGCGTATACATGATGCCAATCCGCGGAAAAGACAAGGCAACTATTTTCCCGAAATCCCTGGAGCTGGGCATGGATGCCTGCGATGTATTCGTCGGCATGACCACAGCCTCCGGCGCGGCCATCTACAACAATCACCTGAAAGAGCTGATCAACGAGAAGAAGCTCCGTGAAGTATCCATCTGCTTAAGAAGCGTCGACAACTTCACCAGAGGCGGCGCCCTGGCGGACTATGAGCAGGTTTACGCCGACGGCTTAAAGCTCCAGGAGATTTGGAGAGGCAAAAAGACAGCCCATATCACCACGCCTGCCGGCACAGATCTCTACATGGATATGAATCCCATGGAACCCATCGTGGAGTGCGGTATCGCGAGAAATCCGGGCGATGCGATGGCATGGTCCGACGGTGAAGTATCCCTTGGCCCGGTGATCGGAAGTACCCGCGGCAAGCTGGTTATCGACGGCCCCATCTGCTACTACGGATGTCCGGCTGTCCCGGTAGAGCTGAAGATTGAAGAAGGACGCATCGTGGAAGTCGTCGGAGGAGATCCGAAGATCTGCAAGGAGATCCGCAGACAGATCGCGGAGATTAAGGATTCCGACAACATCGCCGAGATTGGCATCGGCCTGAATCCGGCCTGCATGTTCAACGGCGATTTCGAGGAGGAGAAGAAGGCAAGAGGAACCTGTCACATCGCCATGGGCAACGGCTTCTACTACGGCCAGCCGGCGAGATCCACCGTTCACATTGATATGGTGCAGTATAACCCCACCATCATCTTCGATAAGGGCATGGAGTCCGAGACACTGATCGTGAAGGACGGCAAGGTTGTCTGCCTTGGCGACGAATAATCCCGGTTTTTCTGAAAAAGCATCACAGACAGAATACAGAAAGGACCCGCAGGCTGTGCCGCGGGTCCTTTCTGTTGACTATGTAGTATCGGAAGCCTATAATATATAGTATCAAATACCATGTAGGGAGGCCGGAGCCATGAAGTACAGGATCATCGGTGACAGCTGTTTTGACTGGACGGAAAAAGAGAAGGCAGATCCGCATTTTGCCGTTGTGCCTCTGATGCTTCAGATCGGTGAGGAACATATCGTGGATGATGATACCTTTGATCAGAAGTCTTTTCTGCAGAAGGTCCGGGAATGTCCCACAGCGCCGAAGACGGCCTGTCCCTCACCGGCATTGTTCAAAGAGGCCTATGAGTGCGATGCCGACAATATCTTTGTGATCACCCTGAGCGGGAAGCTCAGCGGGTCCTACAATTCTGCGGTGGTGGCAAAGCAGATGTATGAGGAAGAGCACGGACCTTCTAAGAATATCCATGTGGTGGATTCCAAGTCTGCTTCCTCAGGGGAGCTGAATATCGGTCTTTTCATTCAGGAGCTCTGCGAGCAGGATCTTCCCTTTGATGAGATTGTCGCGCAGGCGGAGGCCTACCGGGATTCCATGGAAACCTGGTTTGTTCTGGGAACGCTGGACCACCTCTGGAAGAACGGCAGAATCACGAGATTTTCCGCGGCGGCTCTCACGGCGCTGAATATCAAACCGGTGATGTGCGCGGAGGACGGGGAGATCATCAAGGTTTCCCAGGACAGAGGCTATGACCGGGCCCTTAAGAGGATGGTAAAGCTGGCGGTGGCAAAGGTGGGAGAGACGGCACAGAGGCGTCTTATCATTTCCCATGTCAACTGCCCTGAGAGGGCGGAATTTGTAAAAAAGATGGCGCTGGAGATTGCGTCATTTAAGGACACTGTCATCACCGACACCCAGGGTGTTGCCACCATTTATGCCGCCGACGGCGGCATCATCATGACGATGTAAAAAGATGTAAAGATCCTTTAAGGAAAGCTTTCTTGACGATGCGTACCTCCCGAAGCAAAATAAAACCATGGATTATTCGGAAGAGAACAGAACAGAGAAGAGAAGCAGAAAGAGACAGAGTAGATTCTCAGGATCGCCGATAATTCCGGCGGTCCTTATTATTTGCCTGGTACTGGCCGGTGTATTCTGGTTTCTGATAGGTCCCGGCAGCAAAGGTGCCGGAAAAGGGGCGGCGGAGGCACCCCGGACCACGGAGGAAACGACGGCGGTACAGGAAGAGACAGGAGTTGGCGAAAGCGCAGAAGAGGATGATCTGGCGGACATCGGAGGACCGGCGTCGGAGACGACGGAACCAGAGGATAAGGGCGACGGAAGCCCGGCCGCCGTGCAGATTCCGGGGGAAGGCCCCGGCACGCCCGAAGAGGTGGAGCCGGAAGAAGTCTCCGGGGATGTGACCCTCGGATTTGCGGGGGACATCTATTTTTCTGATTATGTGCTGCAGGCCTATGACAGTGCGGGCGGCCCGGACGGGATTCTGGACGGGACCCTGCGGGAGGTGGTCAGCACTTCGGATTTCTTTGTCGCCAATCAGGAGTTCCCCTTCAGCAATGCGGGCACACCGGCAAAGGACAAGGAATTTACCTTCCGCATTTCCCCGGACCGGGTGCACATTATGCAGGAGATCGGAACCGATTGCGTGACCCTGGCCAATAATCACGTGCTGGATTATGGGGCGGAAGCGCTTGTGCAGAACAATGCGCTGCTGGATGCGGCGGGAATTCGCCGGACCGGCGCGGGCGCAGGCCTCGCCGAGGCGGAACAGCTGGTGATTCTGGAAGCGAAGGGAAAAAAGATAGGAATTCTGGCCGGGTCAAGGGTCTACCCGGATGCGGGCTGGGCAGCAGGCCCGACCCATGCGGGCGTACTTTCCGCATATGATCCGGGAAGACTGATTGCGGATATCCAGAAGTCGAAGGCAGAATGCGACTATCTGGCTGTGGCTATTCACTGGGGAATTGAAAAAAAGCAGGTCCCGGAGAATTACCAGAAGGAGATGGGGCATAAGTTCGTCGACGCCGGCGCGGATATCGTGATAGGGTCGCATCCCCATGTTCTGCAGGGGATCGAGTATTATGCGGGAAAGCCCATCCTGTACAGCATGGGCAATTTCATTTTCAACAGCTCCATTCCGGAGACCATGCTGGGCCGCATCACCTTTAAGGAGGACGGAAGTACATCGCTGCAGGTGATTCCGGCCGCTGCTTCGGGCGGCAGGACGGCGGTTCTTCCGGAAGCGAAGCGGGAGGCATTTTTTCAGAAATTGCAGGGATTGTCCTTTGGTGTTACAATAGATTCGGAGGGATATGTCAATCCGATACAGTAGACAGAGATAACTGCCGTCGTCCCTTCGGACGGCGGCATTGCTATTCATGGAGGACGGACTATGGGGATTCAGAATCTGATTATTACGATAGAGCGCGAGTATGGCAGCGGCGGCCGTATCGTCGGAAAGAAGCTGGGCGAAGAGCTGGGGATGAATTTCTATGACGATGACCTGATGCGGATTGCATCGGAGAAGAGTGCGGTCGGAGAGCAGTATTTCCGCCTGGCGGATGAAAAGGCGCAGAAGAGCCCGTTTCTCTGGTTTTCCCGCGGACGGGCGGTGGATCTGACGGTTCCTTCTCCGGACGATGATCTGACGAGCCCGGAGAACCTGTTCCGGTTCCAGGCCCAGGTTATCCACGAGCTGGCGGAGCAGCAGCCCTGCATCTTCGTGGGACGGGCGGCAGGCTATATCCTGGACCAGTTTGAGGATGTGGAGAAGCTGGTGCGGGTATTTGTCTATTCCGATTTCGTAACCCGCGTACAGCGCGTTATCGAAGTGGACTGCATCGACGAAGAGAAGGCCAAGAAGCGCATCCGGAAGATTGAGAACGACCGGAAGGGCTATTACCGGTACTATACCGACAGCGACTGGTATAACATGCAGAATTATGATCTGACCATCAATACCACGCGGTTTGACCTGAATCAGACAGCGGAGCTGATCAAGTCCTACTGCAGGCAAAGAGGATATCTGGAATGACAAAAGTGACGGCAGGAATCCTGGCACACGTAGACGCCGGAAAGACGACGCTGTCGGAGGCGATGCTCTACCACAGCGGCGTCATCCGGAGCCTGGGACGGGTTGACAGGGGAGATGCCTTCCTGGATACCAACGGACTGGAGAAGGCCCGGGGAATCACGATTTTCTCCAAGCAGGCCATTCTCACCCTGGGAGACCGGGAGGTGACCCTTCTGGACACGCCGGGCCACGTGGATTTTTCCGCGGAGATGGAGCGTACGCTCCAGGTGCTGGATTACGCGGTTCTTCTGGTAAGCGGTTCCGAGGGAGTGCAGGCGCACACAGAGACTCTGTGGCGTCTGCTTTCGCGTTACGGGATTCCGGTGTTTGTATTTGTGAATAAGATGGACCTGACCGACCGCAGCCAGGCGGACCTCATCGATGAGATGAAGCGGGTTTTGGGCGGAAGCTTCGTGGACTTCACGGAGGATGACACGGAGGAATTCTTTGAGAATGCCGCCACCTGCGGGGAGGCGGAGCTGGAGGAATTCCTGGAGACAGGTTCTGTGGATGCGGAGAGGCTGAGAGCAGCCATTCTCCGGAGGGATCTGGTGCCCTGCTTCTTCGGGTCGGCCCTGAAGGATACGGGAGTGGCGGAGTTTCTGCAGGGTCTGGAGAAATACATGGTTTCCCCGGCCTACGGGGAGGCCTTCGCCGCAAAGGTATATAAAATTGAGCGGGACAGCGACGGGAAGCGGATGACTTTTATGAAGCTTACCGGGGGAAATCTTTCCGTCCGCGACGAGATCGACGGGGAGAAGGTGAGCGGCATCCGGATCTATTCCGGGGAGAAATTCCGCGCCGTGACAACCGCGGAGGCGGGAACGGTGTGCGCCGTTCTGGGACTTACCTCCACCCGGCCCGGCATGGGGCTGGGCGAAGAGAAGGATTCCGAGCTTCCGGTGCTGGAGCCGGTCATGACCTACCGGCTGATGCTGCCGGAGGAGATGGATGCAGCCAAGGCGATGCCGAAGCTTCGCGAGGTGGAGGAAGAGATTCCGGAGCTTCACATGGTCTGGGACGAGGAGAAAAAGGAAATCCACGCCCAGATTATGGGCGCGGTGCAGATGGAGATTCTGCAGTCCATCCTGCCGGAACGGTTAGGATGCGCCGTCCGCTTCGGAGAGCGGTCCATCGTGTACCGGGAGACCATCAATGATACGGTGGAGGGCGTGGGACACTTTGAACCCCTCAGGCACTACGCGGAGGTCCATCTGCTGATGGAGCCCTCGGAGCGGGGATCCGGTCTCACCTTTGCCGATGACTGCAGCACCGATACTCTGGCCACCAACTGGCACAGACTGATTCTGACCCACCTGGCGGAGCGGGAGCACCGAGGCGTGCTCATCGGCGCCCCTATCACGGATATCAAGATCACGCTGGTGTCCGGCAGAGCCCATATCAAGCACACCGAGGGCGGAGACTTCCGGCAGGCTGTCTACCGGGCGGTCCGGCAGGGGCTGATGCAGGCGGAATCCGTGCTGCTGGAGCCCTGGTACAACTTCCGGCTGGAGATTCCGGAAACCTATGTGGGACGGGCCATGACGGACCTGGGGCGAATGGAGGCAAAGTTCGAGATGCCGGTGCAGGAGCGGGGGCTTGCCATCATCGCCGGCAGAGCGCCGGTCAGCACCATTGATCCCTACCAGGCGGAGGTGATCGCCTACACCGCGGGCCGCGGAAGACTCATCTGTTCTGCCGGCGGCTACGATATCTGCCATAACCCGGAGGAGGTGCTGGAACAGTCCGCCTACGACCCGGAACTGGATCTGCGCAATCCCACGGGTTCCGTATTCTGTACCCACGGGGCGGGATTCTATGTGCCCTGGAACGAAGTAAAGGACTATATGCATCTGGAAAGCTGCTTTTCATCGCGGGCAGGACAGCTGAAGGATACCGCGGATGTGGAGACGGCTGCCCTTACCAGGCAGGGAGGCGACGAGCGGGCAAGGAGCGGGGAAGAGGTCTGGCTCGGCACCGAGGAGATCGATGCTATCCTGGACCGCACCTATAACGCCAACCGGAAACCCGAGGAGGGGGCCGGCAGAAACCGCTGGGGCGCCCGCAGGAAGAAAGTATCCGACACGGAGACCGTGATTGCGGCAAAACCGGCGGGAACCGGGGCCGGAACGGGATCTGTCAAAAAGCCGGCAGGGCCGAAGTACCTCCTGGTGGACGGCTATAATACCATCTTTGCCTGGCCGGAATTAAATGACCTGGCGCAGACAAATATCGACAGCGCCAGAGACCGGCTCCTGGATATCATGTGCAATTACCAGGGGTACACAAAGTACTGTGTCATCGTGGTATTTGACGCTTACCGGGTGCAGGGGCACAATACGGAATACTTTGATTACCGGAACATCCATGTGGTCTACACAAAGACGGCGGAGACGGCGGATCAGTATATCGAGAAGTTTTCCCATGAGCATGCAAAGCGCTACGACGTGACGGTGGCCACCTCCGACGGCCTCGAGCAGATCATCGTGCGGTCCCAGAACGCCGCCGTGCTTTCTGCGAGAGACCTGATGGAAGAGATGAAGCGCACCGACACCCTCATCCGGGAGAACATCGGACAGAAAGAGCTGGGAATGAAAAACCGGCCCTTTGAGGGAATCATTTCCCCGGAAACCGGGGAGAAATAGAGGAAGAAATGCCGGAAAATGGCGCAGATACTTGGAATTCTGCGCATTTCCCCTTGCATTCCCGAAAGATGTGTGTTATTATCCATACGATAACTAAATGATGATTATGCAGAGAGTGGGCGCAAGTCCACTCTTTAATTTATGCGCGGGCACTGAGCCATGCACATACGGCGAAAATGATGGTACGCCGTGACAGTGTGCATGGCAAATACGAAAGGTGGTGAGACCATGACAAGAGCAGAAAGCTACACGAAGAAGGTGGAAGACTGGCTTACGCCGGTGCTTTCCCCGATGGGGTTTGAACTCGTGGATGTGGAATATGTGAAGGAAGCGGGGACCTGGTACCTCCGGGTTTATATTGACAAAGAAGGCGGTATCACCGTGGATGACTGCGAGACGGTCAGCCGCCGGATGGACACATGGCTGGATGAGGAGGATTTTATCACCGACAGCTATGTGCTGGAGGTCAGCTCTCCCGGACTGGGGAGACCGCTGAAGAAGGAAAAGGACTATGTCCGGAACGCCGGATGTGCGGTGGAGATTCATCTCTACAAAGCGCAGGACGGGGAGAAGGACTTTGAGGGGATTCTTAAGGCCTGGGATGCGGATACCGTAACCATTGCCATAGATGAAGCAGAGGAAATAACCTTCCGGAAAACAGATATTGCTTTAATACGTCAGGCCATTGAGTTCTAAGGCCGCATGCAGGAGGAAAAAGGAAAATGAGCAAGGAATTGATGGAAGCGCTGGAGGCCGTTGAGAGAGAGCACAATATCAGCAAGGATGTGCTGCTGGATGCGATTGAGAATTCTCTCATCACCGCCTGCCGGAACAACTACGGCCGCGCGGACAATATCCGCGTGGAGATGAATCGGGAGACCGGCGACTTTGCGGTGATTGCCGAGAAGGAAGTCGTGGAGACGGTGGAAGACAGCATGCTTCAGATCAGCGAAGCGGAAGCGCGGATGAGGGACCCGAAGGCCAGAATCGGCGACATCGTGCGTCTTCCCATCGACTCGAAGAAGTTCGGAAGAATTGCAACGCAGAACGCGAAGAACGTGATTCTTCAGAAGATCCGCGAGGAGGAGAGAAAGGCCCTGTTCCAGGACTGGTACTGCAAGGAGAAGGATATCGTTTCCGGTGTGGTACAGCGCTATGTCAACCATAATTACTATATTGACCTGGGCAAGATTGATGCCGTGCTCACCGAGAACGAGCAGGTCAAGACCGAGAAGTTCCGCCCGACCGAGCGCATCCGTCTGTATGTGCTGGAGGTTAAGGACACCAACCGCGGTCCGAGAATCACCGTTTCCAGAACCCATCCGGAACTGGTGAAGCGCCTGTTTGAGTCCGAGGTTGCCGAGGTAAAGGACGGCACCGTTGAGATTCGCGCCATCGCCCGCGAGGCAGGTTCCAGAACCAAGATTGCGGTCAGCTCCAATGAGCCGAATGTGGATCCGGTGGGCGCCTGCGTCGGCATCAACGGCGCCAGAGTCAACGCCGTGGTGCAGGAACTCAGAGGCGAGAAGATCGATATCATCAACTGGGATGACAACCCGGCCTTCCTTATCGAGAATGCCTTAAGCCCGGCCAAGGTTATCCTGGTTGCCGCGGATGAGGATGCAAAGGAAGCGGAAGTTATCGTTCCGGATCATCAGCTCTCCCTGGCCATCGGCAAGGAGGGACAGAATGCGAGACTGGCAGCGAGACTGACCGGATACCGCATTGATATCAAGAGTGAGACGGAAGCTCGTGAGTCCGGTCTGCTGGATGAACTCGAGATGGGATATCAGGACGGATTTGAGGGATACACCGACGAACCGCTGTACGGCGGGGATGCCGACATGGAGCCGGCAGAGTATCCGGAGGAGATGCCTGAGGAAATCGAAGAGATGCAGTAATCAGACAGCCAGTCAGGCGAAACCTTAACAGTATGGGAAGTGAGATACATTGGCGGAGAAAAAAATACCACTCAGGAAGTGCACCGGCTGCGGAGAGATGAAATCAAAGAAAGAGATGGTCCGGGTGATACGCACGGCGGAAGGCGAGATTCTGATGGATCTGACCGGAAGAAAGAACGGCCGCGGCGCGTATATCTGCAGAGACCCGGAATGCCTGAAAAAGGCGGCGAAGAACCATGGACTGGAACGGTCCCTGAAGGTTTCGGTGCCGCCGGAGGTATATAAGACGCTGGAAGAGGAGATGGCACAGATTGGACAGCCGTAGAAGAGTATTGAATTATCTGGGCCTTGCGAGGAAGGCGGGAAAGCTTTCCCCGGGAGGATTTATGACCGAGAAGACGGTCAAGGGAAAGCGGGCTTGTCTGGTGCTGGTTTCGGAAGAGGCTTCCGAAAACACGAAGAAGGATTTCCGCAGCATGTGTGAGTATTACAAAGTTCCCATGTATATATTCGGAGAAAAAGAAGCTCTGGGCCGGGCGATAGGAAAGGAATCCTGTACGTCCCTGGCGCTGACAGATGAGGGCTTCGCAGGACAGATTGTCGGGTTGCTGGAAAACATGCAGAACGGAGGCAGTGAGTATGAGGGTTAATGAATTATCCAAGGAACTTGGAAAGACGAATAAAGAAGTATTGGAAATACTGAAGAAGAATAATTACGATGTGAAAAGCCATGCCTCCAACATAACTGAGGAACAGGTGGCAGTGGTCAAGAGGGCGTTCGGCGCAGGAAAGCCCGCTCCGGCAGAGAAACCGGCACCGCAGGCCCCGGCTGCACCGCAGAAGGAAGCACCGGCACCGGCAGCGGCCACGCCGCAGGAGGCACCGGCACAGAATGCGCCGCAGAAGGCCCAGGAGGGCCGGCAGGCACAGGCCACGCCGCAGGGACAGCCCCAGAAGAGAAGAATCGCGGCGGTATTCCGCCCGCAGAACAGCGCCCAGCGTCCGAGACGCCAGGGCGGACCTGGCATGCAGCAGAGACCGGGCCAGGAGCGTCAGGGACAGCGTCCCCAGGGCAGAGGCCCCATTTCGCAGCAGCAGCCGCAGAGAATGCCGGTGAGAGATAACAGAGAAGATGAGCTGCGCGCACAGAAGGCCAGAGAGGCCCAGGCCGCGGAGGAAGCCGCAAAGGCAAAGGCCGCCGAAGAGGCGAGAGCAGCAGCGGAGGCTGCCGCAAAGGCCGAGGCCCAGAAGGCAGCGGAGGAAGCGCAGAAGGCAGCCGAGAAGAAGGCAGAGCCGGCACCGGCACCTGCACCGCAGGAGCCCGCAAAGCCGGCACCGAGAACCTTCTCCGGCCCCATCGTGCCGACCAGACCGGCCTTCAATCCGAGACCGATCAACCGTCCGGCACCGACCGGCGACGGTCAGAGAAATCAGAACCGCGACGGAAACCGCGGCGGCAATTTCCAGAACCGTGACGGCCGTCCGGGCTATCAGAACCGTGACGGAAACCGCGGCGGTAATTTCCAGAACCGTGACGGCAATCGTCCGGGCTTCCAGAACCGTGATGGAAACCGCGGCGGATTCCAGAACCGTGACGGCAATCGTCCGGGCTTCCAGAACCGCGACGGCAGCCGCCCGGGCTTCCAGAACCGCGACGGCAATCGTCCGGGATTCCAGAACCGTGACGGACGCCCCGCTTCTCAGGGAGGCCGCGGCTTCTACGATAAGGACAAGGATGCCGATACCCAGAGCAGAGGCGGACAGGGCAGAGGACCGCAGTCCGGACGTCCCGGCGGAAGACCGCAGGAGGGCGGCTTCGGTGATCGCCCGCTGCAGAAACAGCAGAATAACAAGCAGAACAAGAACGCATACAAGGATAAGAACAGCCGCTTTGACCGCGACGAGGAGAAGCGCGGCAAGGGCAAAGGCCAGACCAGCCAGAAGCAGGCTGTGAAGGCACCTGTTCAGAAGCCGGAGCCGAAGGAGCCGGTCATCAAGACCATCACTCTTCCGGAGAAGCTGACCATCCGGGAGCTGGCAGAGAAGATGAAGCTGCAGCCGGCAGCCATCGTCAAGAAGCTCTTCATGGAAGGCCAGATCGTTACCATTAACCAGGAAATCGAATATGACAAGGCGGAGGAGATCGCGCTGATGTTCGATGTTCTCTGCGAGCAGGAAGAGAAGGTTGATGTCATCGCCGAGCTGCTGAAGGAGGACGAAGAGGCGGAGGAGACCCTCGAAGAGAGAGCTCCGGTCGTCTGCGTCATGGGTCACGTTGACCACGGCAAGACCTCCCTCCTGGATGCCATCCGCGAGACCAATGTGACGGCCAAGGAGGCCGGCGGCATTACCCAGAGAATCGGTGCTTACATGGTGGAGACAAACGGCCACAAGATCACCTTCCTGGATACCCCGGGTCACGAGGCATTTACCGCCATGCGTATGCGCGGCGCCCAGTCGACGGACATCGCCGTTCTGGTTGTTGCGGCGGATGACGGCGTCATGCCGCAGACCGAGGAGGCCATCAACCACGCGAAGGCCGCAGGCGTCGACCTGATCGTCGCCATCAACAAGATGGATAAGCCGGGTGCCAATCCGGACCGCGTCAAGCAGGAGCTTTCCCAGCACGGCATTCTTACCGAGGACTGGGGCGGCGATGTTCCCTGCGTGGAAGTGTCCGCAAAGACAAAGCAGGGTATTCCGGAGCTGCTGGATATGATTCTTCTGGTGGCAGAGGTCAAGGAGCTTCGCGCCAACCCGAACCGCAACGCCAGAGGTCTGGTCATCGAGGCAAGCCTGGACAAGGGCAGAGGCCCGGTGGCAACCATCCTGATTCAGAAGGGTACGCTGCATGTCGGCGACCCGGTGGCAGCAGGACACTGCTTCGGCAAGGTCCGTGCCATGACCAACGAGAACGGCAGAAGACTGAAGGAAGCCGGCCCGTCCACACCGGTGGAGATCATCGGCTTAAACGATGTTCCCAGCGCCGGCGAGGTCTTCATGCAGCTTGACAGCGAGAAGGAGGCGAGAAGCATCGCCGATACCTACATTGCCGAGGGCAAGAAGGTTCTTCTCGAGGGTATCCGCAAGCCGGCAACTCTGGACGGTCTCTTTGCAGAGATCCAGGCCGGCAATGTGAAGGAGCTTCCGATCATCGTAAAGGCCGATGTACAGGGTTCTGTCGAGGCCGTGAAGCAGAGTCTTGTGAAGCTGTCCAACGAAGAAGTGGCCATCAAGGTTATCCACAGCGGCGTCGGTGCCATCACCGAGTCCGATGCGAGCCTGGCTTCCGCTTCCGGTGCCATCATCATCGGATTCAACGTCCGCCCGGATGCGACGGCCAAGTCCATTGTGGACCGCGAGAAGCTGGATATGCGTCTGTACAAGGTCATCTATCAGGCCATTGACGACGTGGAAGCTGCCATGAAGGGCCTGCTGGAGCCGATCTACGAAGAGCGTGTCATCGGACACGGCGTGGTCCGCCAGACCTTCAAGGCTTCCAAGGTCGGTACCATCGCAGGTACCTACATCCTGGACGGCAAGTTCACCAGAGGCTGCAAGGCCCGCATTACCCGTGACGGAGAGCAGATATTTGACGGCGAGATCATTTCCCTGAAGAGATTCAAGGACGACGTGAAAGACGTCAACGCCGGCTATGAGTGCGGTGTTGTCTTCGACAAGTTCGAGGATCTCCGGGAGGAGGACACCATCGAGGCTTACGCCATGGTCGAGGTGCCCAGAAGCTGATTTCAGAAAAGTTACATTTCCGCTTGCAGAAAGGAGCGCGGAATTTTGCGCAAGAACAGCGTTAAGAATACAAGAGTAAACAGCGAGGTTACAAAAGAACTGAGCACCATCATCCGGGACCTGAAGGACCCGCGCATCAGCCCCATGGCCAGCGTGGTGTCCGCCCAGGTCACCCCGGACCTGAAGTTCTGCAAGGCCTACATCAGCGTGCTGGGTTCCGAGGAGGAGCTTAAGGACACGATCGCAGGCCTGAAGAATGCTTCCGGTTTCATCCGTAACCAGCTTGCAAGAAATATTAATCTCCGGAACACGCCGGAACTCCTCTTTGTGGCAGACACCTCCATCGAGTATGGTGTCCGCATGACGAAGATGATTGAAGACGTGGCGGAGTATGACAGAGAGCACTCTGTGCCGGAACCGGAGGATTCCGCAGAGGAAGACGGGACAGAAGAGGAAGAACAGTAATCATGGGTAATATTCTGGAAAATGCGCTCGCCGGCGCATCCCGCATCGCCATCCTGGGCCACACCCATCCGGACGGCGACTGCATCGGTTCCGTGCTTGGACTTTACAATTACCTGACCGACAACATGCCGGAGAAGACGGTGGATGCCTATCTGGACCATCCGTCGGAGAAATTCTCCTACCTCCGGCTGTTTGACAGGGCTCTCCGGGACCCGGAACCGGACAGGAGGTACGATCTGTGCATCTCTCTGGATGCCAGCGACAGAGAACGGCTGGGGGACTACGGCGTATCCTTTGATACCGCCGCCCACACCCTCTGCATCGACCATCACCGGACCAACACCATGTTTGCGGAGGAGAACCTGGTAAAAGGCGAGGGAAGCTCCTGCTGTGAGGTGCTCTATGAGCTGCTGGAAGAGGAAAAGATAAGCAAAGGGACGGCAGAATGCCTCTACACCGGGATCATCCACGATACCGGCGTTCTCCGCTACAGCAGCACCAGTGCCAGAACCATGGAGATTGCCGGGATCCTGATGGAGAAGGGCATCGATTTTACCACCATCATTGACGACAGCTTTTACCGCAGAACCTTCATTCAGAACCGGATTCTGGGGTGTGCCCTCTTAAAGAGCCGCCTTTATCTGGACGGAAAGTGCGTGACCAGCGAACTGACCATGCAGAATATCGAGGATTACGGGGCGGACTCGAAGGATCTGGACGGGATTATCGACCAGCTGCGGATCACCGCCGGCGTGGAATGCGCCGTGTTTGTCTACGAGAAGGAGCCGGGGGTATGCAAGGTGAGCCTCCGTTCCAACAAATATCTGGATGTGAGCGCCATTGCCCAGAGCTTCGGCGGAGGCGGCCATATCCGGGCGGCGGGCTGCACCATCGAGGGCAGCACCGGTGAGGTGCTGGAGGAAGTGGTCGCCATGGTCGCGCTGGGAATGCAGGAACATGGACGGAATCATTAACATTTACAAGGAGGCGGGGTACACCTCCGCGGATGTGGTGGCAAAGCTCCGCGGGATTCTCCGCCAGAAAAAGATTGGCCATACCGGGACCCTGGACCCGGCGGCGGAAGGCGTTCTTCCGATCTGCCTGGGGAAGGGGACAAAGCTTGTGGACATGCTGACCGAGGAAAAAAAGACCTATCGGGCGGTGCTGCTTCTGGGCCGGGAGACCGACACCCAGGATACCACCGGAACGACGGTCCATGAGACGGATTTCGGGGCTTTTCTCGGGGAGACGGGGCAGACGGCGGAAGCATTTGCCCGGAAGCTTTCCGAGACTGCCGCAGGATTTGTCGGGGACTATATGCAGGTACCGCCGATGTATTCCGCCCTCAAGGTGAATGGAAAGCGGCTCTATGAGCTGGCAAGAAAAGGCATCGAGGTGGAGCGGAAGCCGAGGCTTCAGCATATTTACCGGATTGACATCGACCGGGTGGATCTGCCGCGGGCAGAACTTACCGTGGAGTGTTCCCGGGGAACCTATATCCGGACCCTCTGCCACGACATCGGACAGAAGCTGGGCTGCGGCGGCTGCATGGAACATCTTCTGCGGACGCAGGTGGGCCCCTTCCTTCTGGAGAATGCCGTAACGCTCTCCCAGGTGGAGAAGCTCAGGGACGAGGACCGGATCCCGGAGATTCTGGTGCCTGCGGACCGGGTTCTTTCCGGACTTCCGGAGTTTCATTCCGAATCCGGGGAGCTGGACCGGTTTCTGGGAAACGGAAACCCCTTTGACAGAGAGTTCCTTCTGCCGGAGGCGCCAGGCCTTACGACAGCCGATGGTACTGCGGACAGCGGGGCTTTGGAGAAAATGTCTGTCCGCGTCTATGACAGCTCAGGACGCTTTGTGGGCGTCTACCGGTATGACGCAGAGAAGAAGCGCTGGAAGGCAGAAAAGATCTTTCTTTAGGCAGCGCCTATCTTCTATGGAAACATGAACAATACAGGAGACTGATTATGCAGTATATTCGCGGAACCAGGGAGTTCCGGCTGGCCTACAAGACAGCGGTAACCCTGGGAAAGTTTGACGGGCTGCACCGGGGGCATCAGAAGCTGCTGTCCGAGGTGTTCCGGCGGGCCGGGGATGACATGATGAGTGCCGTATTTACCTTTGAGACGGCGCCGGGTTCCCTGATGTCGGGGAAACCCATGGCAACCATCACGACCAATGCGGAACGGCGGGACAAACTGGAAAAGGCCGGCGTGGACTATCTGGTGGAATACCCCTTCAACAAGGAAGTGGCGAAGATGGACCCCGAAGAGTTCGTCTCCCATGTGCTGGTGGAGCAGATGCACGCCAGAGCCGTTGTGGTGGGCACCGACTGTCGGTTCGGCCATAAGGCGGCGGGCGATGCGAAGCTTCTTAAGGAACTGTCCCGGAAGTACGGCTTTGAGGCGGTGATCGTGGAAAAGCTCCTGGACGGAAACCGGGAAATCAGCAGCACCTACGTGAGGGAAGAGCTGGCAGCAGGCCATATCCGCAAGGCCAATGAGCTTCTGGGATATCCCTACAGCATTACCGGAACGGTGATTCACGGAAGACATCTGGGATCCACGCTGGGATTCCCAACCATGAATATTTCTCCGCCGCTGCAGAAGCTGCTGCCCATCTACGGGGTATACCTTTCCCGGTCCCTGGTGGACGGCAAACTATACGACAGCCTGACCAATATCGGCCGCAAGCCCACCGTGGGCGACGGACAGCCGGTCAGCGTGGAGACATTTATCTATGATTTCAATCAGGATCTGTACGGAAAAGAAGTGGAAGTGCAGATGCTGGATTTCTTCCGGCCGGAGAAAAAGTTCGGCAGTCTCGGGGAACTGAGACGGCAGGTGGAGAACGATAAGCGGAAGGGAATCGATGCCCATCGCGAAATGAAAAGATAGACAAAAAAGAGGCGCTGCGGCGCCTTTTTTTGTTGCGTTATGTCCATATTTTTTTTATAATAATCATTGACGTTTTTTGAAAATTCTGCGTAATTAAGCACGCTTGAATCAATATTGTTAATACATTGCGGAGGTTTTACATTGACGGAAGAAAAAAACTGGGAGCCGGAGTTCAGAGAGCGGCTGATGCGGCACTATGATGAGATGAAATGGCTCTACAGCGAGCTTTACCATAATGATGAGCAGGCCTTTGATTATTTCTGCTCCATGCTGCATGAATATTATCAGGCAAGAAGTGAAGAGCTGAAGGCCTGGGACAGAAAGAGAGAGCATAATGCGGACTGGTATGCCGGCAACGGGATGCTGGGGATGCTGATGTATGTGGACTGCTTTGCAGGGACCCTTTCCGGCGTGCGGGAGCATCTGGATTATATCCGGGAATGCGGCGTGAACTATCTGCACCTGATGCCCCTTCTGGAAAGCCCGAAGGGCCGGAGTGACGGCGGATACGCGGTTTCCGACTTCCGGAAGGTGGAGCCGGAGCTGGGCACCATGGAGGACCTGGCGGCCCTTTCCGCCGAGTGCCATGACAAGGAGATGGCCGTCTGCCTGGACTTTGTCATGAACCATACCAGCGAGGACCACGAGTGGGCAAAACGTGCCCGGGCGGGAGAAAAGGAGTACCAGGACAGGTACTTCTTCTATGACAGCTGGGATATCCCGAATGAATTCGAGAAGACGGTGCCCCAGGTATTCCCCCAGACGGCGCCGGGGAACTTCACCTGGTGTGAGGAAGCACAGAAGGTGGTCATGACGACCTTCTACCCCTACCAGTGGGACCTGAATTACGCAAACCCGGTGGTGTTCAACGATATGACCGCCAATATGCTGAACCTGTGCAATCACGGCGTGGACATCATCCGCCTGGACGCGGTGCCCTATATCTGGAAGACCCTGGGCACCAGATGCCGGAACCTGCCGGAGGTCCATACCCTGGTGCGCATCATGCGGATGGCCTCCGAGATCGTGTGTCCCGGAACCCTGCTTCTCGGCGAAGTGGTGATGGAGCCCTCCAAGGTGGTGCCCTACTTCGGTTCCGTGGAAAAGCCGGAATGCCATATGCTCTATAACGTCACCACCATGGCCAGCACCTGGCATACCGTGGCGACAAGGGATGTGCGGCTTCTCAGACACCAGCTGGAGACGGTATTCGCGCTTCCGAAGGAATACACCTTCCTGAACTATCTCCGCTGCCACGACGACATCGGCTGGGGCCTGGACTATGATTTCCTCAAGCAGTTCGGCATGGAGGAGGTGCCCCACAAGAAGTACCTGAATGACTTCCTGACCGGCCATTACTGGGGGTCCGACTCCCGGGGCGAGCTTTATAATGACGACCCGCGGCTGGGAGATGCCAGACTGTGCGGAACCACGGCTTCCCTCTGCGGGGTTGAGGCCGCGGAGTACGAGAGAAATGAATGGAAGCTGGACCACGCCATCGACCTGGACATCATGCTGCACGCATTTCTCCTGACCCAGACCGGAATTCCGGTGCTCTACAGCGGGGACGAGATCGGACAGCTGAACGATTATACCTACCATGAGGATCCGCTGAAAAGCGCGGACAGCCGGTATCTGCACCGCGGAAAGTTCCTGTGGGACGAGGCGAAGAAGCGCAGAAGCACTAAGAGCCGCCAGGGCCGCATCTTCAAGGCCCTCCGGAAGCTGGAGAAGATTCGGGACAAATATCCGGTCTTCCGCTCCGGGGCCGATACCTGGATCGTGGAGCCCTGGAATGACCATATCCTGGGAATCGGGCGCTACTTTGAGGGCGAGAAGCTGATTGCCCTTTTCAACTTCAGCGAGACAGACCAGATTGCATGGATCAATGAGAGTGAAGAATATAAGGACCTGCTGACCGGAAAGAAGCGCGAGGCGAAAGCCGTGGAGCTTCCGGGACACGGGTTTGCGTGGCTGTATACAAAGTTCAGGTAGAAAAGTGGAAAGAGGGCGAATATGAAGCTGATTTTTCTGGATATCGACGGTACTCTTGTGGAAGCCGGCTCCAATACACCGCCGGAGAGCGCACTCCGCGCCATCCGGGCGTCCCAGGCAAAGGGCAATAAGGTGTTTCTCTGCACCGGCCGGAACCCGGCGATGTTGGCTCCCGTCCTGGCGTACGGCTTTGACGGCATGGTCGCCTCAGCGGGGGGCTATGTCACCATCGGGGACGAGGTCATCTACGATCAGCCCATGACCGGAGAGCAGCTTAAGACCGCTTTGGATTCCCTGCACAGAAACGGGGTATTCTGCACCATCGAGGCCAGGGATGCCACTTACGGGGACGAGAATCTGGGAGAATTCCTGAAAAATGCCTCCGGCGGAAACAGCGAGATTGAGCGCTGGCGGAAAGCCCTCAGCGAGAGCCTGAATATCCGGCCCATGGCGGAGTACGACGGAAGACCCGTCTACAAGGTGGTGGTCATGGCCGGTAAAAATGAGCAGATGGACGAAGCAAGATCCCTTCTGGAAAAGGAATTCAATTTCTGCATTCAGGATGTGCCGGCCCACGGGTGCGTCAACGGAGAGCTGATCAACCGCGCCTTCGACAAGGGACGGGGCGTGAGAAGAATTGCGGAAGCCCTCGGGGTTCCGATGGAAGATACCTACGGCTTTGGCGACAGCATGAACGACCTGGAGATGATTGAGACAGTGGCACACAGTGTGTGCATGGAAAATGGAAGCGACCGGCTGAAGGAAAGCGCGGACCTGGTCTGCCCGGCAGTGGACCGGGACGGTCTGGCCTGGGCCTTTGAGAAGCTGGAGCTCATATAGTAACTGCAGTGGGGGAAAACCCGTCATCGCGGCCGACGGCATCGCATCCCGCCGTAAGGGAGAATGCTTCGGATTCCGCCAAAAGGGCGAAAGGAAGGTAACTGTATGGCATTGGATTACCACAAATGTGCGCAGGAGATCGTGGATCATATCGGCGGTCGGGAAAATGTAGCACAGGCGGCGCACTGCGCCACAAGACTCCGTCTTGTCATCAAGGACAACAGCAAGGTGGACAAGGCATATCTTGACGAGGTCGAAGGCGTCAAGGGCATGTTCGAATCCAACGGACAGCTGCAGCTCATCATCGGCACCGGTACGGTCAACAAAGTATATGACGAATTCCTGGCGATCACCGGCATGACGGCGGCGACCAAGGACGACGTCAAAGCAGCCGCGGCGGAAAAACAGCCGCTCTGGAAGAAGCTGCTGAAGCCGATCGGCGACGTATTTGTCCCGATCCTGCCGGCTATCGTCGCATCCGGTCTCATGATGGGCCTGGTGGAGGCCCTCGGTAAGGCGCTTCCGGGATTTGCATCCAGCGACTGGTACGGCTTCCTGGATATGGTGGCCAACGCAGCCTTCGTCTTCCTGCCCGGTATCGTAGCCATCTCCGCGGCGAGAGTATTCGGCGGCAATATCTTCCTGGGCGCGGTTATCGGTCTTCTCATGATTCATCCGAATCTTGTCAACGCCTGGTCCGTGGCCAGCTATGAGGGAGCTATCCCCACCTGGAACATCTTTGTCTTCCCGGTCCAGCAGACCGGATACCAGGGACACGTCATTCCGGTCATGCTTGCCGTATTCCTGATGTGTCAGATTGAAAAATGGCTGCACAAGCATGTCCCGGAGATGCTGGATCTGTTTGTAACGCCGCTCACCACGGTTCTTGTGACATCCTACATCACATTTACCATTATCGGCCCTGTCTTCGCGAACCTGGAGACCATGGTTCTCGCCGGCGCGAAGATCCTGGTACGCAACCCCGTCGGCGCCTGCGCTATGGGAGCCATTTACCCCTGGACCGTTGTTATGGGTCTGCACCACATGTATAACGTTATTGAGGCCGGCATGCTGGCAGAGTCCGGACTCAATACCTGGATGCCGATTGCATCCGCAGCCAACTTTGCCCAGTTCGGCGCCTGCCTTGCAGTCGGCTTAAAGGCGAAAAACATGAAGACGAAGTCTGTCGCGGTTCCGTCCTCCATGTCTGCGGCGCTGGGCATCACAGAGCCCGCCATCTTCGGTGTGAACATGCGGTTCTTCAAGCCCTTCCTCTGCGGAATGGTCGGCGGTGCGATCGGCGCTATCTTCGGCGCTATCACCGGTATCGGCGCATCAGCCTACGGCGTAACCGGTATTCCGGGATATCTTACCATCAATAACCCGCTGGTTTATACCATTCTTCTTGCGGTGTCCGGCGGAATCGCCTTTGCGGCAACCTTCTTCACCTGGCATGAGGAAGAGAAGCCCGCGGCAAAGACTGCGGATGCTGCAGAGACTCCGGCAGCTGCGCCTGAGATTGTGGATATCAAGGAAAAACCCGTCATCATGAGCTGCACAAAGGGCAAGGTCTATGCACCGGCAAATGGCCGGGTGATGGCAGCGGAAGAGATTCCGGATGACACCTTTGCCGGAGGAATCCTCGGTGCGACCTGCGCGGTGGAACCGGAGGACGGCACCATCGTGGCACCCTTTGACGGAACGGTAACCTTCGTGGCGGAGACAAAGCACGCCATCAATCTTGAGGGACCGGAGGGAATGGAAGTTCTGATCCACGTAGGCGTGGATACCGTCAAGATGGAGGGCGACGGCTTTAAGCCCGTGGTCGCAGAGGACGATGAAGTCAAGAAGGGACAGGTTCTGATGACCTTTGACCGCGAAAAGGTGAAGGCGGCAGGACATCCGGACTGTGTCGTGGTCGTCCTCAGCGATCCGGAGGATTATGAAGAGCTGAAAGTTGGTCCGGAAGCTGCGGAATAACATAAAACCGCGGGGCGCCTGCTCCTTTGGGGCGGGCATCCGGCAGGCGGTGCAGGACACGCGGATGTGTCCGGAATACAGATAACGGAAGTTATAATCATTAAAATACATACAAAAAAGGAGAAAAGAACATGAAAGAAATCAAGTATGTCATCACTGACCCGGTTGGAATTCACGCACGTCCCGCAGGCCTTCTTGTAAATCTGGCCAAGGCAGCTGCATCCAGCATCACCGTATCGAAGGGTGATAAGAGCGCAGAGATGAAGAAGCTGATGAAGCTCATGAGCCTCGGAATCAAGCAGGGCGACGAGATCACCGTAAAGGTAGAGGGTGAAGACGAAGACAAGGTAGCAGAGCAGCTGGAGGCATTCCTGAAGGAGAACCTGTAAGGAGGTAGCGCATGCAAGTTGCAACCGGTAAAAGCGTGCTGAACGGAATCGCCATCGGTAAAATCAAGGTTTTCCGGGCACCGAAGATGGAAATCAGCGACAGGCTGGTGGAAGATGTCCAGGCAGAGGTTGAGCGGTTTCAGGCAGCACGGGAGAAAGCCATAGATCAGCAGAACAACCTGTATGAGAAGGCGAAGAAGACAGCCGGTGAGGAGAGTGCGGAGATCTTCAGCGTTCACGTGATGATGCTGGAGGACGACGACCTGATCGAGGCCACTGAAGAGATCATCACAAGCCAGAAGCACTGTGCGGAGTATGCCGTCAAGGAGGCCTTCGACAACCAGGCCCAGGTGTTTGCAGCCATGGAAGACGCCTATTTCCAGGCAAGAAGTGCGGACGTCCTGGATATCGAGCAGGCCGTGCTGAATGCGCTTCTCGGGATCGACGAGGACAGTCTTCAGGGTACGGAACCGGCCATTCTGATGGCAGAGGATTTTGCTCCCTCCGAGACAGTCCGTCTGGACAAGTCCCTTCTTCTGGGCATGATCACCCGTGAGGGCAGCACCAACAGTCATACGGCCATTCTGGCCAGAAGCATGGGCCTTCCTGCGATTGTGCAGTGCAAGGAGGCCGTGGAAGACTGGGATGGAAAGCTGGGCATTATCGACGGCTACAACCACTGCGTATATGTGGATCCGACCCCGGATCTTCTGGAATCCCTGACAAAACGGCAGAAAGAAGATGAGGCAAAGCGGGCGCTGCTTGCAGAACTCAAGGGCAAGGACAACACGACCATCGACGGAACAACCGTCAAGCTCTATGCCAACATCGGAGGACCTTCCGATATCGGCCTCGTGCAGCAGAATGACGCCGGCGGCGTAGGTCTGTTCCGCTCAGAGTTCGTCTATCTGAACAGCAAGGACTACCCGACGGAGGAAGAGCAGTTTACAGCTTACAAGCATGTGCTGGAGACCCTGGCACCGAAGCAGGTTGTCATCCGCACCTGCGATATCGGCGCCGACAAGATGGTCGACTACATGAAGCTGGACAAGGAAGAGAATCCGGCCCTCGGCTACCGCGCCATCCGAATCTGCCTGACCAGAAAGGACTTCTTCAAGACGCAGCTGAGAGCTCTGCTTCGGGCATCAGCCTTCGGCAACCTGGCCATCATGTTCCCGATGATCATCAGCGTCAGAGAGCTCCGTGAGTGCAAGGAGATTCTGGAGGAATGCAGAAAGGAACTGGAGGCAGAAGGGAAAAAGATGGGAGAAATCCAGGTCGGCATCATGATCGAGACGCCGGCTGCCGCCCTCTGTGCGGATGAGCTGGCTGCGGAGGCAGACTTCTTCTCCATCGGCACCAACGACCTGACCCAGTATACCTGCGCTCTGGACCGTCAGAACGCAAAGCTGGAGCCCTTCTCCGATACACATCACCCGGCGGTTCTCCGGGAGATTCAGATGGCTGTGGATGCGGGACACCGCCACGGCATCTGGGTCGGCATCTGCGGCGAGCTCGGCGCGGACCCGACACTCACCGAGACCTTCCTGCGCATGGGCGTGGATGAGCTTTCCGTCAACCCGGTCAGCATCCTGCCCCTCAGAAAGATTGTCCGGGGCCTTGACCTGAGAAAACCGGAGGGCGAGGCACAGAGCTGAGAAGCGTAACAATATCAGGACAGAGTCCTGCATAATAAGAGAGCACCAGAGCACTGCATCGGGAGCGATGCAGTGCTCTTTTTCGCTTGGTTCAGGAAAAAAGGTAATCAGGGGAAAAAGTAAGAGATTCGGTCTCTGATTCTCGTTAAATCAATCTCACAGGAGGGTGTTCCTGCCCGGACAGGGATGATATCATCAAAGGTGTACATCTCTGTCTCATAGGAAAAAGTCCCATCCGCCGCATCTTTTTCAGCACCGTGATTTCTGAGATAATCGGCATACACCATCTGATACTCCGGGTCAATCAGCCACAGACAGCTCACGCCGGCAGCATGATACTTTCTGCGCTTTCGGACCATATCATGGACTCTGGTGGAAGGGGAGAGAACCTCGGCCACAAACTCCGGCCCTCCGGCGGCCCACCGTTTCGTGAGCTGATCCTTTCTGCAGATGGCCATGACATCGGGAACCAGATAGGTGTTCTCGCCCGGCAGGGGGCAGAGAGCAGCGTTGTTCAAAACCAGACAGTTCTGGTTTTGACGGTTGATGCATTCTTTGAGAAGGAAAGACAACTCGCTTGCAATGATCTCATGTGGAACGGTAGGAGTTGACATGTCATAGATGACGCCGTCGATCAGTTCTATCCGGACGTCTTCATCCGCCAGCTCCGGAATCTCATAGAGGTCCTCAACCGTATACTGTCCCTGATTCGGATACTTTGGGGCTGCATGGTATGGCACGGCATTCTCACGGATAATGGAGGATGCACCTGGCCGCGCGTTTGTATCATACATTGTCTGTGACTCGGAAGCGGGAGATGATTCTCCGGATCCGGGGCCAAAGGAAGCCAGTTCCATGGCTTTCTTCAGATATGCCTCCAGCCTTTCCATGGTCGCGGCGCGGGGGCGCGTGGTTTTCCCGGAAAGAATCTTCTGCAGTGTGGGAAGCGGTACACCGGCCCCATCGGCCAGTTCGGCTGCCGTCAGACCGAGAAGTCGTTTCTTCAGTTTCAGCTGTTCTATCGTCATGGGAACCTCCTTTCAACTGCTCGGTGGCAATTACCATGATATGGTATATTATATACCAAAAACCGAAACAGATCAATGAAATGGTCATAAAATAGCCATAATAGGAGAGGAGGTCTCACCTCGACAGACGAACAGCCGGAAACAGGGCCCCCGTCTACATCCCCAGCAGCTCTTCGATTGCAGCGGCTACGCCCTCTTCATCGCAGGAGAGGGTAACGCGGTCTGCGACAGCCTTCACTTCGGGCATGGCATTTGCCATGGCCACGCCGCAGCCGGCGGCTTTCAGCATGGAGATGTCATTATTGCCGTCTCCGAAGACCATCACCTGGTCCATGGAAAGACCGAGGTGTGAGGCGAGGGCCTGCAGGGCATTGCCCTTGCCGGCTTTCGGGGAATTGATTTCCAGGTTGCAGTCAAGGGCGTGGGTGATAAGGTAGTCCGGATAGACTTCATGGACCGCGCGGGTTGCAGCTGCAAGGACCGACTTGTCGTCCGTAAACATCTGAATCTTGTGAACGCCGTCAAAGTGCTCCGTGACATAGGCAGAAAGGTCGGATACCGTGGTCCTCAGGGTCTTTACAATTCTGCGGGCAAAATCCGATTTGGTAAATTCATCGATACGGGCTGCCAGGTCCTCCGGGGCATATCCCCAGCCTTCCGCATAGCATTCATACTCAGCCGGAAAATTCTTAACTATGTCAAAGATGCGGACTGCATCGGCAGCGGGAATATCGGTCCGGTGAATAAAACTGTCATTCTTTACATCGTAAACACAGGCGCCGTTGATGACCACGGCGTAGCGGATAAAGGGAAGCTTCCGGAGTTCCTCCGGACATCCCCGGTAAAACCGGCCGGTAGCCGGGACAAATTCTATGCCGGCCTCGGCGGCGCGCTTGATAGCCCGAAGCGTCCGGGGCGTAAGCTCTTTTCTGCTGTTAAGTAAGGTTCCGTCCAGGTCTGTCGCGATCAGTCTGATATCCTTGTTCATAGGTTTCCCTCCAAAGTCGTCATGTTTTTTCATTCTAACCGCGGTATACCGAAAAGTAAACCGAAAATATGGGGAATGGGATATTCCTGTGGTATGATAAGAACAGTAAAGCATTGGTATATTCGGTGCAATCTGATACTTAGGAATCCATGGAGGAATACTGCCTATGGATAACAGGGAAAATATAAACTGGAATGAAGAGATAGATCAGCTGAGAGAGCAGGTGCGCAGTCAGGAGGCGAGGATCGCCGCCCTGGAGGCAGAGCTGGCCGGAATGCGGCAGACAGCGCCGCAGCCGCGGCCGGCATCGCCCAACTGGCAGCAGATGCCGCCGCAGCCGCAGAGGTGGCCGAGGCCTCCGAAACCGAAGCAGAAGCTGTCGGAGACGGCAGTGGGCAAGTACGGGGTGGGCGTTCTGGCCTCCGTCCTGATTCTTCTGGGCGTCTTTACCGCGGTGCAGATCTTCTGGGGCCGGATCCCGGATATCCTGAAGCTCATGCTTCTTCTGTGGGCCGGCGCGGGCATCGCGGCGCTGGGATATGTCTTTACGATGAAGACAAACCGGCAGAACGGG
>Ga0256405_10003386_pt1 | contig 32969 bp, 22 predicted proteins | sample RumenRJG_02DNA_FD_189096 | JGI IMG/M metagenome (GOLD analysis project Ga0256405, IMG submission 189096) | Bovine rumen microbial communities from Lethbridge, Alberta, Canada - RJG_02 | ecosystem: Host-associated > Mammals > Digestive system > Stomach > Rumen | place: Canada: Alberta...
ACGCAGACCTGTTCTGGTAATGGAAGTGTTGTCATCTATAAGCTTCAAGACCATTACAGCACTTTGAAATCACAAATTGTTAAACAATAAAGCCGATGGGTAATGGCATATAAGCACCCGCCAACAACAATGAAAAAAATAGTGGATGGTATCCTTTTGGCGATATTCGTCTTAGGTTTTTCTGTGAGTTGTAATAACAGTTCATTAAAGAGTGACAATAATGAAAATACCGACTCTATTGCCTCTAAGTTGAAATTGATAGATAGTTTGCGGAATAGCGGCACATACTCTCATCTTGAATCTTGGGATATTGGAAGAATTGTAGATAACGGATACAAAGAGTATAAGTCTATTGCTGACAAACATTCTGTTAATATATACGTAAATAGGTTATCAAGTCAAACAGATACGCTATACTATTTGACACTAAATTATTGGGATTACTCTTCTTATTCGGAAAGACATGAGAACAAGATAGTCGAGTTAGGAGAACTAAAATACTTTTATGCTGCCATTGACGATATAAAGCAGCAATTCGGGAAGGACACAAATCATTTCGAATTATATCTTTACCAAACAAGAGCAGGAGCTTCTTTATCTCTTAGGCGTTTAATCAATTCCGATTATTGGGAATTAATGCTGTGTTCTGTTGATATTTCTAAAGAAGACCTTGACGAATTAAAGACATTGCTAAAACAAGCAGAAGATAAAGTTAAGGAAATACGTAAGTCTGCAAAGAAATAATGCATAAAAAGACTGAGGCTCTGTAATGAATTGGTATAGCGGAGCCTCTTTTTTCTTTTTTCAGAAAAAAGACCATTTGCACCATATACTCATTTTCCCAATTTACCCCTCCCTCCCTCTTCATTATAGAAGGAAAGGACTTAGCTTACATTGTTATGCAGTCAAAAACCTTGTAATTATGAATGCCTTTCTTGGGTGCAAAGATAGGATATATATATCAAAAACAAGAATTGTTGCACCAATGTCGCACCAAAAATAAAAAAGTGTGTCGTAACTAATTGATAGCCAACACACTTTGCTTTTAAGCCTTGTACCCAGAGCCGGGATCGAACCGGCACGCCTTGCGGCATTGGTGTTTGAGACCAACGCGTCTACCAATTCCGCCATCTGGGCATTAGCGGGTGCAAAGTTATGAATAAATGTTGAAATACAAAGCATAAGAGTCGATTTTTTTGCATTTTCCCGATTATTTTGAAAGAAAGTGCTAACTTTGCAACGGAATAGAAAAGCCTCACCCCCTAACCCCCTCACCCAAGAGGGAGGGGGAAGCCTAACGATGGAACCATCCGGATGGAGGTTCCAAAAACTTTAGAATTAAATTAAAAAATAATAATTATAAATTATGCATCCCGATTGTCTTTCTCCCCTCTTGGGGGAGTTAGAGGGGGCTTAAAAAACTAAATATGGCACAAGAAGATGTATTCAAGAAGGTAGTTTCCCATTGCAAAGAATATGGGTTCGTATTTCCTTCAAGTGAAATTTATGACGGTCTGAGCGCAGTTTACGACTACGGACAGAACGGTGTGGAACTGAAAAACAACATTAAGCAATACTGGTGGCAGTCAATGGTGCTGATGCATGAGAATATCGTGGGTATCGACTCATGTGTGTTCATGCACCCGACCATCTGGAAGGCCAGCGGACACGTGGATGCGTTTAACGATCCACTTATCGACAACCGCGACTCCAAGAAGCGTTATCGTGCAGATGTGCTGATTGAGGAGCAGATTGCCAAGTATGAGGACAAGATAGAGAAGGAAGTAGCTAAGGCACGCAAGCGTTTCGGTGACGCTTTCGACGAGGCTAAATACCGCGAGACTTCTCCTCGTGTGCTTGAAGAGCAGGCTAAGCGCGACGCCCTGCACGAGCGTTACAGCAAGGCTATGAACGCCATGGATCTGGAGGAACTCCGTCAGATTATCATTGACGAGGGAATCGTTTGTCCTATAAGCGGAACACGCAACTGGACCGACGTTCGTCAGTTCAACCTCATGTTCAAGACTGAGATGGGTAGCACTGCCGACGGCTCAATGACTATCTACCTGCGTCCTGAGACTGCTCAGGGAATTTTCGTGAATTACCTGAACGTACAGAAGACCGGTCGCATGAAGATCCCATTCGGTATCGCTCAGATCGGTAAGGCATTCCGCAACGAGATTGTGGCTCGTCAGTTCATCTTCCGTATGCGTGAGTTTGAGCAGATGGAGATGCAGTTCTTCATCAAACCTGGTACGGAACTCGACTGGTTCAAGCATTGGAAGCAGACTCGTATGGCTTGGCACCAGAACCTCGGTTTCGGTGCGGAGAACTACCGTTTCCACGACCACGAGAAACTGGCTCACTACGCCAATGCCGCTACCGACATCGAATTCAAGATGCCGTTCGGATTCAAGGAAGTGGAAGGTATCCACAGCCGTACAGACTTCGACCTCTCTCAGCACGAGAAGTTCTCTGGAAAGAGCATCAAGTACTTCGATCCTGAAATCAACGACAGCTATACTCCATACGTTATCGAGACATCAATCGGTGTTGACCGTATGTTCCTCTCAATCATGTGTCACAGCTACTGTGAGGAGAAACTGGAGAACGGCGAAACCCGCGTGGTTCTGCGTCTGCCTGCAGCTCTTGCTCCTGTGAAACTCGCTGTGCTTCCTCTCGTTAAGAAGGACGGTATGCCGGAGAAGGCTCGTGAGATTATCGACGACCTGAAGTTCCACTTCAACTGCCAGTATGAGGAGAAGGATTCCATCGGTAAGCGTTATCGCCGTCAGGATGCCATCGGTACTCCTTACTGCGTGACTGTTGACGGTGACACACTGAAAGACGACACTGTAACCCTCCGTTTCCGCGACACTATGGAGCAGAAGCGTGTGAAGATCAGCGAGCTTCGCGGTATTATCGAGGACAACGTGACTATAACAAGTCTGTTGAAAAGGCTTGCCCCCTCTAACTCTCCCGAATAGGTGAGGACTGCCATACGGATGGCATAGATTTTTTAATTTATAATTTGAAACATAATTTTGATTCAAATGATTAACAAAACCCTCGGTTCTTTGTACTTTGTACTATGTACATTGTGCCTGGCATTCTGTACATCCTGTTCAGAGAAGGAAGAGGCTGGCGAGTATGACAACTGGAAGGAACGCAATGAGCACTATCTCGACTCTATCGCTTCCGTTGCCAAAACCGATGATTCGTGGACTAAGATAAAAGCCTATACTCTCAGTGATTCTCTCGATCTCAACGGCCCGAACATATACTATATCTATGTGCAGAAGCTTGAGGCCGGTACTGGAGATTATTCTCCGCAGCAGAACGACACAGTACGTGTGCACTACAGCGTACGCTATATCCCAACGGAGAAATACCCATCGGGATATGTGTTTAACAAGAGCTTCCGCGGCACAACCCTCAACGAGAGTGTGGATGTGCCTATGAGAACGGGACTGACCTCCGTGGTTGTAGGCTTTGCGACAGCGCTGATGCACATGGTTCAGGGTGACAGCTGGCGAGTGGTTGTGCCTTATTACCTCGGCTATGGAGATCAGAACAGCACAGCTACCGGTGTACCTGCGTATTCCACTCTGATTTTCGAAATGAAACTTGCCCGTGTGTATCGCTATAAGATAGATACCGATTCCGAATGGCGATAACCAATGGGTTTTAATCAATAAAAAAAGTCAGCTCCCACAATTTGCGGAAGCTGACTTTTTGTTTGAGTGTAGGGGAGGAAAGCCCCTGTGATGCTATACGTAGGAGAAGTATAGGTAGTTGGTTTGTGCGGGATATTCCGCAGCCATGGTGTCAATCTGGCTTACGGTTGGTACTACACCTAATTCCTTGCGCCACTCTCTTATGAGCAATCCTGCATCGGTCATGCTCATAGACTCTTCCAATCCCAGTGCTCGGGCAATCTGGAAGTCGGAGAACCCATAGACTTTGGCATCGGTGAGCAGATTGATGAACTCTGGCACTTCGAGGTATTCCAGCATTTCGGAATAATCAGCGAATTCGGAGAAATCAGAAAATTCGGAGAAACGATGCAGCTGTTGGTCTATGTCGACGATATGCTTCAGCTTGTACAGGAACCACAGGTCGATTTTCGTCAGTTCATGTATCTGCTCTGGGGTATAACCAACCTTCATGGCTTTGGAAACAACAAATATACGCATGTCGGTCGGCTCGTGCAGAGACTTGACAATATCCTTAATCTTTATTTCGTGATTCTCAACAAAACCGTGCATGCCTTGGCCAATCATTCTAAGACCTTTTTGCAGGGCTTCCTCGAAAGTGCGGCCAATAGCCATAACCTCTCCGACGCTCTTCATCGCCGAGCCCAGTTCACGTTTTACACCATGGAATTTGGTAAGGTCCCAACGCGGAATCTTGCAAACTGTATAGTCGAGAGCCGGTTCGAAGAATGCACTCGTTGTCTTGGTCACGGAGTTCTTCAGTTCGAAGAGTCCGTAGCCGAGTCCGAGTTTGGCAGCAACGAATGCCAGAGGATATCCGGTGGCTTTGGATGCCAGGGCTGATGAACGGCTAAGACGTGCGTTCACTTCGATGACACGATAGTCTTCTGAATTGGGGTCAAGGGCATATTGCACATTACATTCACCCACAATTCCGATGTGGCGGATAATTTTAATGGCGATAGCGCGAAGCTTGTGATATTCTGCATTGCTTAGAGTCTGACTTGGTGCTACTACAATACTTTCACCAGTGTGTATGCCGAGTGGGTCAAAGTTCTCCATGTTGCACACGGTGATGCAGTTGTTGTAACGGTCACGTACCACTTCGTATTCTATCTCCTTCCATCCTTTGAGAGATTTCTCAACCAATACCTGTGGCGAGAATGAGAATGCTTCCTCTGCCTGTGTGAGAAGTTCCTCTTCGTTGTCGCAGAAGCCTGAGCCGAGACCGCCCAGTGCGTATGCCGCACGAAGGATAACAGGAAAGCCCAGCTCTCGTGCTGCCTTCTGTACCTCTTCCACAGTGCTGCATGCCTCGCTTTTGATGGTTTTCACGTTTATTTCATCGAGCTTGCGAACAAAGAGGTCGCGGTCTTCGGTATCGATGATAGCCTGAACAGGAGTTCCAAGTACTTTCACTCCGTATTTTTCCAGCGCCCCATTTTCGTACAGTGCTACACCGCAATTCAATGCCGTCTGTCCACCAAACGACAGAAGGATGCCGTCGGGTCTTTCCTTGGCTATGATGCTTTCCACTATGTCCGGTTGTACGGGCTGGAAATATACTCTGTCTGCCACACCCTCTGATGTCTGCACAGTGGCGATGTTGGGGTTGATAAGTATGGTTTCTATACCTTCTTCCTTCAATGCCTTCAAAGCCTGCGAACCAGAATAGTCGAACTCTCCAGCCTGACCGATTTTCAGTGCACCGGAGCCGAGAAGGAGAACCTTTAGACCCCCTCTGGCTCCCCCAAGGGGGAGAACTTTAACCATCCGGATGGCTTTATCCTCCCCCTTGGGGGAGACAGAGGGGGTCTGTTGGGGGGTCTGGAGGGTCTTGACGAACTCGTCAAACATCCACTCTGTGTCGGTTGGACCTGAGCAGGCTTCGGGATGGAACTGAGCTGAGAACCAAGGGTTGGTCTTGTGACGAATACCTTCGTTTGAACCATCGTTAAGATTTACAAACAGTTCTTCCCATTCGTCGGGCAGGGTAGAGGCATCGACTGCATAGCCATGGTTCTGAGAAGTGATGAAGCATGTGTTTGTTCCCACCTGTTGCACTGGCTGATTATGGCTGCGATGTCCGTATTTCAGTTTGTAAGTCTTAGCTCCTGCAGCTCTTGCCAGCAATTGGTTGCCGAGGCAGATTCCCATGAGAGGACGGACCTCCTTGTTCTCCAAGAATGTCTTGATGTGCTTCACTGTCTTGCCACATTGCTCTGGGTTTCCAGGGCCATTGGCGAGGAACAGCCCGTCAAACTCCAACTGATTGAAATCGTAATCCCATGGCACACGGATGACTTCCACACCTCTATTCAGCAGACAGCGAATGATGTTTGCCTTTACGCCGCAATCTACGAGTACGACTTTCTTGCCTGCACCCTGGTTATAGGTAATCACCTCTTTGCAACTCACCTTCTCTACCCAGTTCACACTTCCGTAGTCTTCAGCGTCTTCCTTACATCTTACTTCTGACATCTGACTTTCCACTTCTATTTTTCCTCTCATAACACCATGTTCACGAAGAAGCTGTGTCAGACGTCGGGTGTCGATGCCTGTGATTGCAGGGATGTGCTCACGTTTCAACCAGTCGGCCAACGACTCCTTTGCGTTCCAGTGTGAATACTGTTCTGAGTAGTCGGCAACGACGAGGCCCTTTACGTGTATCTTGTCACTTTCCATAAATGCAGGCAACGGATCCCCTCCTGTCTCGGGTACTCCGTAGTTGCCAATCAGTGGATAGGTTGTCACCAGTATCTGTCCTGCATAGCTTGGGTCTGTCAAGCTTTCCGGATAACCGGTCATAGCAGTGTTGAACACTACTTCACCTTCGGTGTCGGCTGGGTAGCCGAACGACTTTCCAGTGAATTCACTACCATCTTCTAATATAAGCTTTGCGTCCATAATATTTTAGTTCTTGAGTTTTTAAGATTCTTAATTTTATTAGTACGCTTGTTCATGCACACCTTTGACGGCACGTCCGCTGGGGTCGTTCATATTCTTGAACGCCTCGTCCCATTCCAGTGCGATGGCGGTGCTGCATGCTACGGATGCTTCCTGGTTTACACTTCTTGCAGCAGAGTCGCTGGGGAAATGTTCTGCGAAGATGCTGCGGTAGTAATACTCTTCCTTGTTGAGAGGAGGATTGATAGGGAAACGTTCGGCAGCATGTGCCATCTGCTCGTCAGTAACCTCCTCCGAAGTGATTTTCTTGAGTGTGTCAATCCATGAGTAGCCCACTCCGTCGCTGAACTGCTCTTTCTGTCGCCATGCCACGCTTTCGGGAAGCATGTCTGCGAATCCTTCACGCACCACTCCTTTTTCGATGGTTTTTCCGGGACACATTTTCAGTTCAGGGTTTATTCTCATGGCGATGTCGAGGAATTCCTTGTCGAGGAAAGGCACACGTCCCTCTATACCCCATGCCATAAGAGACTTGTTGGCACGCAGGCAGTCGTAGAAATGCAGTTTGCTGAGTTTGCGAACGGTCTCCTCATGGAACGCCTTGGCGTCGGGAGCTTTGTGGAAGTAGAGGTAACCTCCGAAGATTTCGTCTGCACCCTCACCGCTGAGCACCATCTTGATACCCATGCTTCGAATGACACGTGCGAGAAGGTACATAGGCGTAGAGGCACGGATTGTTGTCACGTCGTAGGTTTCTATATGATAGATTACGTCGCGGATTGCATCCAGTCCTTCCTGAATAGTGTAGTTGACTTCGTGGTGTACGGTGCCGATATAGTCAGCCACTTCACGAGCCTTAGCCAGATCGGGCGCACCTTTGAGTCCCACTGCGAAAGAGTGGAGTCGTGGCCACCAAGCATCGTGCTGATCATTGGTCTCAATACGTTTGGCTGCATAGAGCTTGGCAATGGCGGATACCACCGAACTGTCCAAGCCTCCGGAGAGCAGTACACCGTAAGGCACGTCGCTCATCAACTGACGTTTTACGGAAGCCATAAGTCCGTCCTTCACCATCTGCACAGCTTCACTGCGGTCGCTGGTTGACCACTTCATACCTTCGTACTGCATCCAGTCGCGTGTGTACCAGCGCTCCAGCTTTCCTCCATGCTTGCTTGTGCAGAAATGTCCTGGAGGGAAAGGCTCATAGCTTTCGCACTGACCTTCAAGGGCTTTCAGTTCACTTGCCACATACACTGTGCCGTCGCTGTCGTGTCCTATATACAAAGGTATAACGCCTATAGGGTCGCGGGCAATCAGGTAATCGTCGGTTGCGGAGTCATAGAGAACGAATGCGAAGATGCCATTGAGTTTGTCAATAAAATCACAGCCGTATTTCTCGTACAAAGCCAGAATCACTTCGCAGTCGCTGCCAGTCTGGAACTCGTACTGACCGGCAAACCACCTACGTATGTCCTGATGGTTGTATATCTCTCCGTTTACTGCCAGCACTTTGGTTCCGTCGGCAGAATACAAGGGCTGACCTCCAGACAGAGGGTCAACGATTGCCAATCGTTCATGAGCCAATATGGCCTTGTCGTTGCTGTAAACACCGCTCCAGTCTGGTCCGCGATGACGTATCTTGGCTGACATCTTCAGACATTGTTCACGTTTATGTCTTACATCACCTTTTGTTTTGAGTATTGCTACAAATCCACACATATATCTTTTTAATTACAAATTATTAATTATAAACCATCCGTATGGTAATTCTTTCATTCTTCATTTAAATTCTCTACATAATCTACGAACGCTTGGTTGCAGAGGCGAGTGCCGCCAGGTGTTGGATAATGACCGGTGAAGTACCAGTCTCCACGATGGTTGGGGCAGGCCTTGTGTAATCCCTCGATACTTTGGAAAACGAGTTCGATAGGTGCTTGCATGCCCTTGGGACGAAGCATTTCCACAATTTTGTTGTTAATGTCCTCTACTGTGAATGGCTCATAGATGGCACGGACATGATTTTCAGTATCAGGCATTTCTTTGCACTTTCGATATACTTCGGCAATCAGCGGATGTAGCTGAGGGTAATCACTCCCCTCCAGACCCCCTCTGGCTCCCCCAAGGGGGAGGATAAAGCCATCCGGATGGTTAAAGTTCTCCCCCTTGGGGGAGCCAGAGGGGGTCTGTCGTTCCTCTATCAACGCCATTGTGGCACGGAAAGCACAGAATTCTTCAAGGTGTGGCATGTCAATGCCGTAATAATCAGGATAACGAATCTGTGGAGAACTGCTTACCATAACAATCTTCTTCGGGTGCAGCCGGTCGAGGATTTTGAAGATGCTCTCCTTCAGCGTAGTGCCGCGAACGATAGAGTCGTCGATAATCACGAGGTTGTCCTCGTATGGGCGCAACGAACCATAACTGATGTCGTAGACGTGGGCAGCGAGGTCGTTGCGCTCGGTATTCGCCGAGATAAACGTGCGCAGCTTGATGTCTTTCCACACCACTTTCTCTGTGCGCACAGCCCCCTCCAACCTCCCCCCAAAGGGGAGGCTTTTGCGAATGCCGTCAGTCATGCCATAGTAAGCCACCTCTGCTGTATTGGGAATATATGAGAATACGGTGTTGTCTACGTCACCGTCGATGGCTTTCAGAATGGCAGGAGTTAGCTGCTCACCCAGACGTTTTCTTTCCTGATATATGTCACGGTCAGAGCCACGACTGAAGTAAATGCGCTCAAACGAGCAGGCGCTTGCGGCTACTGTCCCTTGACCCATAATCTGCTCCAACTTCATGTCGCCGTTACGACGCACAATAAGAGCCTGCCCGGGCTGCAGTTCGTGGATGTCTTCGTATTGTAAATCGAAGGTGGTCTGTAGCACAGGGCGTTCGCTGGCCAGAACAACCATTTCGTCGTTGTGATAATAGAAAGCCGGACGTATTCCCCATGGGTCGCGCACACTGAACATCTCGCCGCTGCCTGTCAGGCCGCACATCACGTAGCCTCCGTCATAGTGTTCCATCGTCTTCTTCAGCACATTCGCCATCTCCACGTGATTGTCAATATATTGTGTTATGTCGAGACCCTCCAGACCTTTGGACTTTGCTTCCTCGAACAGTCTTTCCACCTCACGATCCAGACGGTGTCCCATCAGTTCCAGAGTGATGTACGAGTCGCCATAGATACGCGGTGACTGTCCCTGAGCTTTAAGGAACTCAAATACCTCGTCGATGTTGGTCATGTTGAAGTTGCCGCACAGACAGAGGTTTTTGGCGCGCCAGTTGTTACGACGAAGGAAAGGATGGACGAATGTCAGTCCGCTCTTGCCGGTAGTCGAGTAGCGCAAGTGTCCCATGTAAAGCTCACCAGCCATCTCTTCCTTAATACGTGAAAAGACCTCAGTGATGGCATCCTTGCCCTCAGCTTTCTCACGGAACATATACTCCGTCCCGACCTCCTTGTTCATGCAGACTGTGGCAATACCTGCACCCTCCTGTCCACGGTTGTGCTGCTTCTCCATCATCAGATAGAGTTTGTTGAAACCGTATGCCCAAGAGCCGTATTTCTGAGCGTAATAGTCAAGAGGCTTCAGCAATCTTATCATTGCCACGCCACATTCGTGCTTCAACTGTTCCATATATTATTTGCAGGCTTGAATAAAACTCATAAACAATGGGTGAGGATTGAGTACCGTCGATGAGTACTCAGGGTGGAACTGTGTTCCGATGTACCATTTCTTCTCTGGTATCTCAACAATCTCTACGAGGTTGGCAGCAGGGTTGATACCCACGCATTTCATACCGTTTTTCTCAAACTCCTCCTGATATTTATTGTTGAACTCATAACGATGGCGATGGCGCTCCCTGATAGTAAGAGAGGAATCTGCTGCAGCTGTGTATGCTTTTGCTGCTCTGCTGCCTTCTACCAATTGACAGTCGTAGGCTCCCAGTCGCATGGTTCCGCCCATCTGCGTAATGTTTTTCTGGTCCTCCATCATGTCTATCACGTTGTGTGGAGTCTTCTCGTCCATTTCACTGCTGTTGGCGTCTTTATAGCCCATTACATTGCGGGCAAACTCTATCACCATCATCTGCATACCCAGACAGATGCCGAAGGTAGGTATATCGTGTGTGCGAGTGTATTCAGCGGCTATGATCTTGCCTTCGATGCCACGCGATCCAAAGCCTGGACAAACCACGATGCCCTGCAGTCCGTCGAGCTTCTCGGCAACGTTCTGTTTCGTTATCTCCTCGCTGTTCACGAAGTGCAGCTTGGCTTTCACATCATTATATATACCAGCCAGGTTCAGGCTCTCGCGGATGCTTTTGTAAGCATCTTGCAAGTCATACTTGCCAACAAGTCCGATATGTACTTCCTGTTTTGCATTACGCTGCTTTTCAAGAAAAATGTGCCAAGGTTTCATGGCAGGTGTCTCTCCTACGGGTATACCTATCTTGCGCATGATGGCAGCGTCGAGTCCCTGACGCTGCATGCTCACTGGTACCTCGTAGATGCTGGGCATATCCTCGCTCTGCACCACGCATTCCAGATCAACGTTGCAGAAAGAAGCCACCTTCATACGGATGTGGTCGTCCAGATGGCGTTCTGTGCGCAGTACCAGTATGTCGGGCTGAATACCCATACCCTGCAGTTCTTTCACACTGTGCTGTGTGGGCTTGGTCTTCAGTTCGTCGGCTGCTTTTAAGTAAGGTACGTACGTAAGGTGTACGCATACCGCATTGCGACCCAGCTGCCAGCGCAACTGACGGATAGCCTCCATAAACGGGGCACTCTCAATGTCGCCGATAGTACCGCCCACCTCTGTAATTACGAAATCAAAAGATGAGTCATCACCTTCCCTCAGCATCCTTCTTTTTATCTCATCCGTGATATGTGGCACTACCTGTATGGTCTTGCCCAAGTAGTCGCCGTGACGTTCGCGATCTATCACCGTCTTATAGATGCGACCGGTTGTTATTGAGTTATTTCGTGTTGTGTGTATACCTGTGAATCGCTCGTAGTGACCCAGGTCCAAGTCTGTTTCAAAACCATCTTCAGTCACATAGCACTCACCGTGCTCATAGGGGTTCAGTGTACCTGGGTCAATGTTAATGTATGGGTCAAACTTCTGAATTGTGACTTTATAACCACGTGCCTGCAGAAGTTTTCCGATACTTGATGAGATGATGCCTTTTCCTAAAGAGGATACTACACCGCCTGTGACAAAGATGTATTTTGTTTCCATATAAACAGGTTATGGGAAAGGCCTGTGATGGCCTTTCCCTGATTAATTAAAGAGAAAATGAGAGTCCGAAGATAAGGAATAGTTTCTCGGAGCGAGGGTTTGTTGCCAGCTCTGCAAAAACAGGCAGGTGATATTTGTCCTTGATGACAATATCTTTAGTTGCTCGTAGTGAAACGTGTGTAACAGCAAAACCGCTTGTGTCATAGAAAGAAGTTTCCCATGGAACCATTCCAACGGTTCCTGTCCAGTCGAGGCCGCCGAGACTGAATGGCGCTGACAACTCGAAATAGCTGGAGTATGCTCGCTTGCCATCACCGTTCAAGCCGTCGTCGCCTGCAAAGTTTGTATTCCAAGCTGCGGAAAGTATTCCGAAGTCGTAGCTTGCGGTAGCTTCAAAAACGTGAGTGGTTTTGTGGGCTGCATATTGGTAGTATTTGCCCTGAGAGAACCAGTAGTCTGTGATTCCAACACTGAATCCCTTGTACTCATATCCTACTGCCAAATCTACTTCTTTTGTGTCTGCTGGATCTGTGATGCCCACGCTTCCCCAAGATGACAGGCTCAGCCCTTTGTAACTGATGCCCAGTGTTGGTTGCAAACTGGCAGAACCTAAATCCTGGCCACGCCAGATGTAACGGCTTACGATGTCTGCACCTATGGTTGCTGATACTTTGTTTTCGTCCTGTGCCTTTGCTGTAGTTAAACTAATTATTGCAAGGAGTGATATAATGATCTTTTTCATTTTTTTTGAGTTTTTTAGTTTTTTAGTTTTTTAGTTTTTTAGTTGTAGCAAGTTTCTCCGTGTTCGTAAATGTCAAGACCTTCGTCTTCGATACGAGGTGCTACTCGGAGTCCGTGCAACTTCTTGATGCCATAGAACAGAGCGAAACCGCAGGCTGCCGCCCAGAGGTCGATTGTCAGTACACCGAAACATTCAGCACCGAAGAATCCCCATCCATGACCGTAGAGGGCACCGTTTGAAGTTGAAAGCAAACCGGTTAGAATTGTTCCGAGGATACCGCATACACCATGTACGCTTGACGCACCAACAGGGTCGTCAATGTGAAGCTTGTGATCGATGAATTCAATAGCGAATACAAGTACGACGCCACAGACAAAACCAATGATTACTGCTCCAACTGGTGAAACGAGGTCGCATCCAGCTGTGATACCTACAAGTCCTGCCAACACACCGTTGAGGGTGAGAGAGAACGAAGGTTTGCCGTATTTCAGCCAAGTAATGAGCATTGTTGCCACACCACCTGCAGCGGCTGCTAGGTTGGTTGTCAGGAATACGTGACTGATGGCAACGCGGTCGGTCTCACCTGAAGCTGCAAGCTGAGAACCTGGGTTGAAGCCGAACCATCCAAACCAAAGGATGAATACACCGAGTGGCAAGTGTGAGTGAATGACCAGGAATAGCACGGCTGCTACCATCTTTTGCGTATTTACCGCGGCGTGCACCGAGTGCCATTGCACCGATGAGTGCGAGAACACCACCCACGCTGTGAACAATTGCAGAACCTGCAAAGTCGTGGAATACATCACCGAAAGTGCTCATCATGAAACTGTCTGCAGCGTCGTTGCAAAGCCAACCACCACCCCAAGTCCAGTGACCTTCAATAGGATAGATGAAGAGAGAAATGACTGCGCTGTATATTACATACATTGAGAACTTAGTTCGTTCTGCCATAGCACCGCTGACGATTGTGGCACTTGTTGCGCAGAATACGGTCTCGAAAATCAGGAATCCTTCTACTGGAAGACCTCCGTTGTAGAAACTCAGGTCGCCCCAGTTGGGTGCACCTATAAAACCAGCCCCGTCTGATCCGAACATGAACCCAAATCCAATAAACCAGAACAGAAGTGAGCCGAACATAAAATCAACAAAATTCTTGAAAAGGATGTTTGCAGTGTTCTTACCACGTGTAAAACCAGCTTCGCAAAGGGCAAAACCAGGTTGCATAAAGAATACCAACATTGCTGCCAATAACATCCAAACGGTATCGAGTGATAAAGATATGTCGTTCATAATAATGTCCTCCTATTATTTTTTGTCTCTTAATACTGTGTCACCATGTTCGCCAGTTCGAATGCTCCATGTGTCAATCATGTCACTGACGAAGATTCTGCCGTCGCCGACTTCGCCTGTCTGAGCGGTTTCTATAATAACCTTAATGGTAGGTTGGACAAATTGGTCACGACAAACAATTGTAAGTGCCACGCGCTCTATGACATCTGTTGAGTACTGAACGCCACGATAGATACGCTCCTGACGGCTCTGCCCAATACCATGCACATCATGGTACTCGAACCAGTCAATGTCTGAATTCAGTAAAGCTTCCTTTACGTCTTCAAACTTAGTTTTACGAATAATTGCCTCAATCTTTTTCATACCTTAAAAATGTTTTGAAATGAGCGTCCTTTGTATCACATTGCAATGTTTTCGCTGCAAAGGTAGTACAAAATGATATAAAATCAACAAAAGATAGCGCAAAATGATACTTAATACTATTCTTTTCTTGACATATATCAATAATTCTTTGGTTTATTGCAACTTTTTGTGTATAAAATACTAAATAGTTTATCAAAAAGATTTAACTTTGCAGTGTTGTTAAGCAAAATGACAAAATTTCAGAAAAAACAGAAACAAAATGACACAAACGATTCGTTTTACAAAAATGCATGGTGCAGGCAACGACTATATATATATTAATACATTATTATATAATATAGACAATCCCATGGCTCTTGCATGCGTGATGAGTGATCGTCACAAGGGTGTAGGTAGCGATGGACTTGTGCTTATTGGTGCATCTACAGTACCAGAGGCGGATTATTCCATGCGTATATTCAATGCAGACGGATCGGAAGCTATGATGTGCGGTAATGCCAGCCGATGTGTGGGAAAGTATTTATACGAAAAGGGATTGACGGACAAGACCGCGATACGTCTGCAAACCCTCTCTGGCATCAAGACGCTTCAACTCCATATAGTTAATGAGATTGTTGAGAGTGTAACCGTGGATATGGGTGAACCTGTATTTGAGAACGACAAGCAGTATCTTTCTGATGCAGGAAATCTTCCCCGGGGATGTTTTGTTTCAATGGGTAATCCTCACTATGTTATCTTTGTGGATGATATTGACGTGGCTGATGTGGAACATGATGGTAGCAGGTTAGAGTATAATGCCGCTTTTCCCGAACGCTGTAACATCGAATTTGCCGAAATGCGTCCTGACGGCATTCGAGTTCGCGTTTGGGAACGCGGCAGTGGTATAACGATGGCTTGTGGAACGGGCGCATGTGCCACAGCTGTAGCTGCAGCACATCTTGGCAAAACAGGACGTTCGTCCATGATCATGATGGATGGCGGTACATTGGCGATAGAATGGCGTGAGGACGACAACCATGTCTATATGACCGGCCCAGCAGAGTTTGTGTTTGAAGGAAAAATCGAAATATCGTAATAACGGTATAACGTAATAACGAAAATGAAGATAAACGAACATTATACAGCGCTGTCGAGCAACTATCTGTTTGCCGACATAGCAAAGAAGGTTCAGGCGTTCAAGGCCGATAATCCTGATGCGAAGATTATAAGTCTTGGAATCGGTGATGTGACACAGCCGCTTGCCCCTGCTGTAGTCAAGGCTTTGCATACGGCCGCAGATGAAATGGCTGCGGCTGCATCATTCCGCGGATATGGACCGGAACGAGGATATGATTTTCTTCGTAACGCCATTGTTGAGAATGATTTCCGACAGCGTGGCATTGAGATTGATGCCGACGAGGTGTTTGTCAGCGACGGTGCCAAAAGCGATACTGGCAACTTTCAGGAGTTGCTAAGTGCCGACTGTGTGGTTGCTGTCACTGATCCTGTTTACCCCGTCTATGTGGATTCCAATGTGATGGCAGGTCGTCGTATCGTTAAGCTGCCCTGTACGGCAGAAAACGGTTTTGTGCCCGAACTGCCAAAGGAGCACGTGGATGTTATCTATCTGTGCTATCCCAACAACCCTACAGGCACGACACTCACCAGGGAACAGCTGAAGGTATGGGTGGATTACGCTCTCCAGCATGATGCTCTTATCCTTTACGATGCAGCCTACGAGGCATTCATCCAGAGCAGTGATGTGCCTCACAGCATATATGAGGTTGAGGGTGCCAAGGAGTGTGCCGTAGAGTTCCACAGCTTCTCTAAGACAGCTGGTTTTACTGGTGTACGATGCGGCTACACGGTCGTTCCTAAGACTTTACCTGTGCCTCTGAACCAGATGTGGAGCCGTCGCCAATGCACAAAGTTTAATGGCACCAGCTATCTCAGCCAGAGAGCAGCAGAGGCAATTTACTCTGAAGAGGGAAAGACTCAGATCAGACAAACTATAGGTTACTACATGGATAATGCTCGACACATGCGTAGCGCTCTTCAAAGCCTTGGCTTCACAGTCTATGGCGGAGAGGATGCGCCTTATTTGTGGGTTAAGACACCGGATGGTGTGTCGTCATGGGATTTTTTCGACAAGATGCTGCGCTCAGCCCATGTGGTTTGTACTCCAGGCGCAGGTTTCGGCCTTAGCGGAGAGGGATATGTACGTCTGACAGCTTTTGGCAATCATGAACAGACAATAGAGGCATTGGAAAGAATAAAGAAAATGTAATTAGCAACTAAGAAATATGAGACAGCAAGGTTTATACAGCGAAGCTTATGAACATGATGCCTGTGGTGTGGGCATGGTGGTTAATATCCATGGAGGAAAGAGCCATGAATTGGTTGACAACGCATTGAAGGTGTTGGAGAATATGGAGCACCGTGGTGCGGAGACTCGCGACAAGACCGGTGACGGTGCTGGTATTCTGGTGCAGATTCCTCATGAGTTTATTCTGCTTCAGGGTATTCCTGTTCCCGAGAAGGGAAAATACGGAACTGGACTGGTTTTCCTCCCCAAGGACGAGGCTAAGCAGCAAGAGATTCTCAATGTGATTATTGAGGAGGTAGAGCGCGAGGGACTCACGCTGATGCACCTGCGCACTGTGCCTACTAACCCGGATGTGCTGGGTGCTGCTGCTCGCGAGGTGGAGCCAGATATCAAACAGATTTTTATTACGGGCAGCCTCACCCCCGTCCCCTCTCCCAGAGGCGAGGGGAGTGATTTCCATTACGACGAGGAGGAAGTCCTTAATAAGAAATTATATATTGTCAGGAAAAAAATTGAAAACAGGGTAGAGGCATTGCAAGGAGAAGGTTCCTTTGATGATTTCTATATCTGTTCTTTGAGCAACAAGGACATAGTCTACAAGGGAATGCTGACAAGCGGACAGCTGCGTCGCTATTTCCCTGATCTGTCGAACGATTACTTCACCAGTGGCTTGGCGCTGGTACACTCCCGATTCAGTACCAATACTTTCCCTAAATGGAAATTGGCTCAGCCGTTCCGCTTGCTGGCTCACAATGGTGAGATTAACACTATCCGTGGTAACCGTGGATGGATGAAGGCTCGCGAGAGTGTGTTGAGCAGTGAAGCTCTGGGCGATATTAAGGATATCCGCCCCATTGTACAGGAAGGGATGAGTGACAGCGCCAGTCTCGACAATGTGTTTGAGTTCCTGATGATGAGCGGACTGTCTCTGCCACAGTCAATGGCTATCCTCGTTCCAGAGTCGTTTAATGACAAAAACCCTATAAGTGAAGATCTGAAGGCTTTTTATGAATACCACTCTATATTGATGGAGCCATGGGACGGCCCTGCTGCATTGCTTTTCTCCGACGGTCGCTATGCCGGTGGAATGCTTGACCGCAACGGACTGCGCCCAAGCCGTTACACTATCACCAAGGCAGGTATGATGGTTGTTGCAAGCGAGGTGGGAGTGATGGACTTTGAGCCAGGTGATGTGGTGAGCAAGGGACGTCTGCAACCAGGAAAGATTCTGCTTGTTGACACTCAGGAAGGACGGATCTACTATGATGGTGAGATAAAGGAAAAACTCGCCAAGGCTCATCCTTATCGTGAGTGGCTGAACGAGAACCGCGTGCAGCTGGAGAATCTGAAGAGCGGACGTCATGTGGATAATTCGGTAGCGAATTTCGAACGTAAACTGCTAAACTTCGGGTTTGGACAGGAGGATATTGACAAGACTGTGGTTCCGATGGCAATGACTGGCCAGGAACCTGTTGCTGCAATGGGTAACGATACTCCGTTGGCTGTAATCAGCGACCGCCCGCAGATTTTCTTCAATTATTTCCGTCAGCAGTTTGCTCAGGTCACCAACCCTGCAATCGACCCTATCCGTGAGGAGTTGGTTATGAGCCTTACGGAGTATATCGGTGCTGTGGGTACAAACATTCTCACTCCCGACGCATCTAACTGCAAGATGGTGCGTCTGCCTCAGCCAGTGCTGACGAACACTCAGCTTGATATCCTCTGTAACATAAGATATAAGGGTTTCAAAACCCAGAAGCTTCCCATGCTGTTCGACATAGCTAAAGGTGCCAGTGGACTTCGTCAGGCAATAGAAGACCTTTGCCATGCAGCGGAAGCAAGTGTCGATGAAGGGGTTAACTACATCATCCTCAGCGACCGTGATATTGATGAAGGTCGTGCTGCAATCCCGTCATTGTTGGCAGTAAGTGCGGTCCATCATTACCTCATAAGTGTGCAGAAGCGTGTGCAGACTGCGCTTATTGTTGAGAGCGGAGAAATACGTGAGGTGATGCATGCGGCTCTGCTGCTTGGTTATGGTGCAAGTGCCATCTGTCCTTACATGACATTTGCAGTTCTTGATGATTTGGTAAAGAAACATAAGATTCAGGAGGAATATGCTACAGCTGAGAAAAACTATATCAAGGCTGTTGACAAGGGCTTGAAGAAGATTATGAGCAAGATGGGTATAAGCACCATCCGCTCGTATCGCGGTGCTAAAATTTTCGAGAGCATCGGACTGAGCGAGGATCTTCTTCGCAGATATTTTGGAACTGAAATCAGCTCAATCGGTGGTATAGGACTGAAGGAAATTGCACGTGACGCTATCCGCCTGCACGATGAAGCGTTCCGCCCAGAGGAAATAAATGAGTTTTTGCCCAATAACGGCCAGTTCTCATATCGTAAAGATGGAATTCTCCATGCCTGGAATCCAGATACTATCGCTAATTTGCAGATTGCTACTCGTCTGGGTTCATACAAGAAATTCAAGGAGTGGGCAGCAACCGTGGACGAAAACCACAAACCTATTTTCATCCGCGATTTCATGGGGTGGAAGAAGGCTGCGGTGCCGACACCTATGGAGGAAGTGGAACCGGTAGAAAGCATCGTCAAGCACTTTGTAACAGGTGCTATGTCGTTTGGCGCATTGAGCATAGAGGCACATGAGGCACTGGCGCTTGCAATGAATAAGTTGGGCACTCGCAGCAATACTGGTGAGGGGGGTGAGGACAACGTGCGCTACCACACAGAAGTGGAAGGAGTGAGCCTTTCGAGCAAGACCAAGCAGATTGCCAGCGGGCGATTTGGTGTCACCGCTGAATATCTGGTCAACGCAGAGGAAATACAGATTAAGGTGGCACAGGGAGCAAAACCTGGAGAAGGCGGTCAGTTGCCTGGTTTCAAGGTGAATGACATTATAGCAAAGACTCGTAATGCAATTCCTGGTATTTCACTCATTTCTCCTCCACCTCATCACGATATTTATTCCATTGAGGACTTGGCACAACTTATCTTCGACTTGAAGAATATCAATCCTACCGCTGCGGTCAGTGTGAAGCTCGTTGCCGAGAGTGGTGTGGGAACCATTGCCGCCGGTGTGGCAAAAGCTAAAGCCGACCTCATCGTCATCAGTGGAGCAGAAGGTGGAACTGGTGCAAGCCCTGCATCAAGTATGCGTTTTGCTGGTATTAGCCCTGAGATTGGTTTGGCGGAGACTCAGCAGACTCTCGTGGTTAACGGACTGCGTAACCAGGTTCGCCTGCAGACCGACGGTCAGCTGAAGACTGCAAAGGATGTAATCATCATGGCTCTGCTGGGTGCTGACGAATTCTCGTTCGGAACTCTTCCGCTGATTGTGCTTGGCTGTGTGATGATGCGAAAGTGCAATACCAACACCTGTCCTGTGGGAGTTGCTACTCAAGACGAGACCCTGCGCCAGAGATTCAGAGGACGTTCAGAATATGTTGTTAACTTCTTCACATTCCTTGCAGAGCAGGTGCGTGAATATCTCAGCGAGATGGGTGTGCATAACCTTAAGGATATTATCGGTCACACCGAACTAATTGAAAGCCTCACCCCCAACCCCTCTCCAAAGGGCGAGGGGAGTACTGCCGCTGAAAAGTGGGCTTCTATTGACTTCTCTCGACTTCTTTATCGTCCGGAGACTGACAAACCTCTCTATTGGGATCGTGGTGCTTACACAGAGGTTACTGGCAACCATCTCAACAAGCAGATACTTGCAGATTTTGAGGAATTACTATCTACTCCCCTCGCCTCTGGGAGAGGGGACGGGGGTGAGGCTTCGTACACTATTCGTAATACCGACCGTGCCGTGGGGACCATGCTTTCAGGTGTGATTGCAAAACGCTATGGCGAGGAAGGTCTGCCCGACGGCACTATCCGCATGAAGTTCAAAGGCTCGGCAGGTCAGTCATTCGGCGCGTTTGCCGTACATGGTGTGGATATGCGTCTCGAAGGTGAGACAAACGACTACTTCGGCAAGGGACTTTCTGGTGGACGAATCAGCATCCTGCCACCAGCCCGACGCAGTGCAGACTTCGTTGCCGAGGACAATATAATTGCCGGAAACACAGGTTTGTATGGAGCAACCAGCGGTGAACTCTATGTCAACGGACGTGTGGGTGAACGTTTTGCTGTTCGCAACAGTGGTGCAATAGCTGTTGTCGAAGGCGCAGGCGACCACTGCTGCGAGTACATGACTGGCGGACGTGTCGTTGTTCTGGGTAAGACCGGCAGGAACTTTGCCGCAGGTATGAGTGGTGGTGTGGCATACGTCTACGACCGCGACCACTCTTTCGACTACTACTGCAATATGGATATGGTGGAATTGAGTCTGGTGGAGGATGCATCCAGTCGCAAAGAACTCCTCGAACTTATCCGCCAGCACTATCTGCACACTGGCTCAGCTCTTGCCGGACAGATGCTTGACGACTTCTCAAAGTATGTTGACGATTTTATCCAGGTTGTACCAATAGAGTACAAACGTGTGCTTGAGGAGGAGAAGATGAAGAAGCTCCAACGTAAGATTGCTGAAGTACAGAGAGACTATTAACATTTAATGTTTAATGATTAATGTTTAATATAAGATGGGAAATCCTAAAGCATTCCTAACTGTGCCTCGCAAGGAGGCTGGATATCGTCCTATTCACGACCGTATTCATGATTTCGGTGAAGTGGAGCAGACATTGAACACACGCGACCGACAGGAACAAGCGAGTCGTTGCATGGACTGCGGCGTGCCTTTCTGCCACTGGGCTTGTCCGCTGGGCAATAAAGACCCGGAATGGAACGATGCTCTGTATCGTGGTGAATGGGAAACCGCATATAAGATCCTGAAGAAAACCAATCCTTTTCCGGAGTTCACAGGACGTATCTGCCCTGCGTTATGCGAGAAAGCATGCGTTCTCTATCTCACAACCGGCGATGCCGTTACGAACCGTGAGAATGAGTGTGCCATTGCTGAACGTGCATATTTGGAGGGGTATGTAACCATAGAACATCCAAAGCGTAATGGCAAAAAGGTAGCAGTAGTTGGTAGCGGTCCTGCCGGACTCGCTGCCGCAAACTCCCTAAACTATATGGGTTATGAAGTTACCGTCTTCGAGAAGAACGAGGCTGCGGGTGGATTACTACGCTACGGAATACCTAACTTCAAGCTCAATAAGAAAATCATTGACCGCCGCATCCGCGTTATGGAGCAGGAAGGCGTCAAGTTCAGATTTAATGAAGAATTAATAATGAAGAATGAAGAATCGCCTGCGGATGGTACGTCGGTAGCAAATTCTTCACTCTTAACTCTTAATTCTTCACTTAGAGATTACGATGCCGTCGTTATCGCCACAGGAACTCCAACGGCAAGGGATCTCAAAGCGTCTGGTCGTGAACTTAAAGGCATTCATCTTGCACTCGAGCTGCTTTCACAGCAGAACCGTGTACTTGCAGGAAAGGAATTCCCGAAAGAAGAACGTGTCACAGCCAAAGACAAGAAAGTGCTTGTCATCGGTGGCGGCGACACAGGTTCCGACTGCATCGGTACGGCGCATCGCCAAGGCTGCAAGTCGGTAACACAGATTGAGATTATGCCTAAGCCTCCTGTAGGACATAACCCCAATACTCCTTGGCCTAACTGGCCTGTAATCCTCAAAACCACATCTTCTCATGAAGAAGGATGTGACCGTCGTTGGCTTCTCAACACCAACAAGTTTATCGGTGACGAGAATGGCAACGTGAAAGGTGTTGAGGTGGAAGGAGTAATTTGGGAGCCAAATCCAGACGGAGGTCGCCCCATAATGAAACTTGACGGCAACAAAGAGGTGATAGAAGCAGATATTGTCTTTCTCGCCATGGGATTTCTCAAGCCTGAGCATCCTGCCTATCCCGACAATGTCTTCGTATGTGGCGATGCAGCCAACGGAGCCAGCCTTGTCGTTCGTGCCATTGCTTCCGGACTTGACGCAGCATGCAAGGTGAATGCATTTCTTAGCAAATAAAAAGAATACTCTAATCATGATATAGAGGGTGTGTCATTAATGACACACCCTCTATACTTTGTTGATGCTGACTTCCGCTGATTTCCCAGCGACCTTACTTCGTGTCACCGAGGCTGTCCGCACCCTCTTCGGATAGGCTTGACATAAGCAATCGCTTAACACTCAAAAACAAGAAGGCACGCCAATCAGCGTGCCTTTTTTGTGTTGAGGTTAAAAACGATTTTCTTAATAAACCAACTGTCCGTTATTGCAATTAACTGTAATCGTCTTCACGGTCTCCTGCTTGTCGTTTTTAATATAGATTTCCACAGTGAAAGACTTGCCATAAAAAGTCTCGCTGACTCCACGCTCCTGCGCTTTAATCGAAGCTTTCACATCCTCAATAACTTCGTCAAGAGTAGCATCTTCCCACTCGCCATCACAGATGAGATTCTCCATGATATATTTCAGGTCTTCCTGATCACTACTGTCCAGGTTGCCATTGTTGGTCACCTTATAATCCAAGGTGTAGGTACCCTTCACGTTTCCACCTTTATCTACAACTTCGTCATCGTCGTCACTGCAAGAGGTCATTACAGCTGCACCAGCGAACATGCACAGGCAGAGGCTCATCAAATAGAAAAACTTTTTCATTGCTTGTTTGTTTGTTTGTTAAAATGTTAATATAAAAATAAATAAAAGATAAATAAGTCTTTATTCAGAAACTTCTATCTTTTCGTGGTGCAAAGATACTCCGAAATACCACAACCAGCAAGGTAAATATCGCCGTAACCAAAGATTTTGCATTAGCTGAGACTTTTTTTGCATTAGCTGAGAGTTGTTAATACTCAAAATTCAACTATTCACACATTTTTTATCTCAATTCAAGCATTTCCGACATCGGCAAACGCCGATGAATTGGGCAAAAAAACAATCCTTTTTTTTTGAATGCTTGCCCGATTCCAATTAAAAAGTAGTAATTTTGCATTCCGAAAGGAACAATAACACGAACAATAACACGAACGATATGCCCGAACAGATAACTCCATTGTCAGTACTGTATTTCCTGCTCCTCGGCGCAGGAACAGCCGTGTGCGTCGTGCTGTTCCTCTACCTGCAGCTATGCCGGGGCAAGGCTATCGCCCCCGACATCAACCCGCCCGCACGACTGCGCCGTTGGGCTGCGGCATTATTCTGCATTATGGCCCTGGTCCACGTCTGGTGGATACTGTTCTACACATACTCGGACGACACCCGCTCGGTGGTTTACGGGCTGCTCGTCGCTCTCGACTGCATGGCGCTGCCTCCCGTCTTCGTCGGCACACTGCTGAACATGTTGCAGGACCGCCGTCGGCCGTTGTGGCCCATTTTTATCGTCATGACGCCCTGCGCGGTGCTCGCAGTGCTGCAGACTGCTTTGCCATCCATCGACCTCACGACCCCGAACATGATCTATGGGCTGGCACTCGCCGTAGCCTTTATTATATATATGGTGGTGGCCGTGAGACAATACGGGCGGTGGCTGCGCGACAACTACGCCGACCTTGAGCACAAGGAGGTGTGGGTCAGCCTTACGCTGCTCACCGGCCTCATGCTAATGCTCATGAGCTATGAATATACCGACAACTACGTGATGTCCACCATAGCCCACCTCATCGGCTTTCCGCTGGCGGGCCTCCTGCTGTGGCGCTTGGAGACATTGCCGCAATTGGATGAAGCAGCAGCGCACGAGGACGACCTCCTGCCGGAGGCGGAGACTACCCCTGAGTCCATCCCTGTTAGTGATGCTTTATCCCATATCGGCCAACTGCTGATTAAACACTGCGAGGACACGCAACTCTACTTGCAGCCAGACCTGACCCTAACGCAACTCTCGGTAGCCATCGGTGTGAACCACTACTATCTCAGCCAGTATTTCGCTAGTCAGGATACAAGCTATTATGCATACATCCACGACCTTCGCGTCCGTCACTTTGTAGTCCGCTACCGCGAGCTTGCCGCTGCACATGAGCCTATCGTCGCCCAGAAGCTGGCCAAAGAGTGCGGCTACCACAGCTACAGCACATTCAGTACCGCCTTCAAACAGCGCATGCGCAAGAGCGTCGCCGCCTGGATTCGCGAAGGCCTATGCCCTCAACCGTTTTAACCACGAGCCAACAACCGATCGTGAGGACGAGTGCACCATCACAGAGATGGTCTTTACGATGGTTTTATTACTCCCGGACTTGACGCAGCACGCAAGGTGAATGCCTTTTTTGAAAAGAAATAATCACAGTATATATATTGATAATTGAAAACCCTCCGAGTAAGTACTTGGAGGGTTTTCTTTTGCAAAATGATATAAAAAAGCTGAATTTTATTGCTTTTTATCAAGAAAATAAAAATAATATGTACAAAATGTTGTAAAAAGTTTGCAAGTAATTACATTTTGTATTACCTTTGCAGCGAATTAATAACAATAGGTAATTATTTTTATTCAAAAGGACGCAAAAAGAAAATAATCATCACAAAAAAAACAACACGATTATGGCAAATGAATTAAGATTTCAGGTTGTTGGTGAGGCGTTCAAGAAGAAACCCCTCGAAGTTGAAGCACCGGTTGCGAGACCATGCGAGTATTTTGGCAAGAAGGTTTTCAACCGTGAGAAAATGTACAAGTATCTGCCTAAGAACGTCTATGAGAAGATGGTGGATGTCATTGACAACGGCGCACGTCTCGACAGGGAAGTGGCAGAAGCAGTGGCAGAAGGCATGATGCGTTGGGCAAAAGAATTTGGAGTTACACACTATACTCACTGGTTCCAGCCCCTGACCGAAGGCACAGCTGAGAAGCACGATTCCTTCATAGAGCACGATGGTAAGGGAGGCATGATAGAGGAGTTCAGCGGCAAGTTGCTTGCTCAGCAGGAACCCGATGCCAGCAGTTTCCCAAGCGGTGGTATTCGCAGCACATTCGAGGCTCGCGGCTATTCTGCATGGGATCCTACATCACCAGTCTTCATCATCGACGACACACTTGTCATTCCAACCGTGTTCATATCTTATAGCGGTGAGGCTCTCGACTACAAGGCACCTCTCCTCCGCGCCCTCAAGGCAGTCAGTGTTGCTGCTACAGAGGTGTGCCACTATTTCGACCCTGCTGTGAAGAAAGTTACCAGCAACCTTGGCTGGGAACAGGAATACTTCCTTGTGGACGAAGGTCTGTATGCAGCGCGTCCGGACTTGCTTCTAACCGGACGTACACTCATGGGTCACGACTCTGCTAAGAACCAGCAGATGGACGACCATTATTTCGGATCTATTCCGGAACGTGTTGCCGCATTCATGCGCGACCTGGAGATTCAGGCACTTGAACTCGGCATTCCTTGCAAGACCCGTCACAACGAGGTTGCGCCAAACCAGTTTGAGGTGGCACCAATTTTCGAAGAGACTAACCTTGCCGTTGACCACAACATGCTGCTTATGTCGCTGATGAAGAAGGTGGCTCGCAAACACGGATTCCGTGCTCTGCTTCACGAGAAACCATTTGCAGGCATCAACGGTTCGGGTAAGCACAACAACTGGAGCCTTTCGTCAGACACAGGCGTGCTGCTCCATGCTCCAGGCAAGACTCCTGAACAGAACCTCCGTTTCGCAGTGTTCATTGTTGAGACTTTGATGGGTGTGTACAAGCACAACGGTTTGCTCAAGGCAAGTATCATGAGTGCCACCAATGCTCACCGACTCGGGGCAAACGAGGCACCTCCTGCAATCATCTCAAGTTTCCTTGGAACTCAGCTCTCAGAACTTCTCGATCATATTGAGAAGGCAGACAAGGACGACCTCTTCCGTCTTGACGGCAAACAGGGACTGAAGCTTGATATTCCTGAAATTCCCGAACTGCTCATCGACAATACTGACCGCAACCGTACCTCTCCATTTGCCTTCACAGGAAACCGTTTCGAGTTCCGTGCCGTAGGTTCTGAGGCAAACTGTGCCAGCGCCATGATTACCCTCAATGCAGCAGTGGCAGAAGCCCTTGCATCGTTCAAGCAGCGAGTGGATGCCAAGATAGCCGAATACTCAGCAAAACCTGAATTCTCGGAAGGCTCAGGCCATTCAGTCAAGTATCATGCCATCATTGATGTGCTCCGTGCAGATATCCAGACATGCAAGCCAATCCGCTTCGACGGCAACGGCTACAGCGACGAGTGGAAGGCAGAGGCTGCAAAGCGCGGTCTTGACGTAGAGACATCCTGCCCGGTAATCTTCGAACGCTATCTCGACGACGACAGCATCGCCATGTTCGAGAGCCTTGGAGTCATGACACGTAAGGAACTCGAAGCCCGCAACGAAGTTAAGTGGGAGACATACACCAAGAAGATACAGATTGAAGCACGTGTACTCGGCGACCTGTCAATGAACCACATCATCCCTGTGGCAACAAGCTATCAGAGTCAGCTTCTGCGCAATGTGGAGCGTATGAGCAGCGCCTTCGCAGCCGACAAGGCAGAGAAGCTCAACGCACGCAATCTCAAACTTATTGAGGAGATTGCACAGCGCACAGCCAGCATCGAGACTCAGGTTGAGGAACTCGTCTCAGCCCGCAAGGTGGCAAACAAGATAGAGGACGAACATGCCAAGGCAATAGCATATCACGACACTGTTGCTCCTATGCTCGATACCATACGCCGTCAGATCGACAAACTCGAACTCATTGTCGACGACAGCATCTGGCCATTGCCAAAATATCGTGAACTACTGTTTATCAGATAAGGACTCCACACCGTTTTTCTTTATACTTTGCATCCTGCGCTGCACCAACCGTATTCCGGGGACGTGCAGCGTTTTTTATTTACTTAATTTCTTGAAATACTTCGGTGTACCAAGTCCTAAAGACGGATGGGCAATGCTGATAAAGTCGCGAAGAAGAAGGTCGGGATGGAAGGGTGTGTCTTCATAGAATGTTGTTGTGGCTGTGTTGCAACCATAGACCTGTCCGTCGCGGAAAGCACGGAATTGGCTGTAACCGTTGTTCTCGGTGAGAAGAGAAGATAGTGTGGCATCCTGCGGAGAATTGTAGCGGAAAAACCAGAGATTGGCTTCGGAAGCGCTTTCAAGCACGCTTTCGAAAGGCAGGGACAGACTTCCGCTATGATTGTCCATACTCCATGGATAATTGATGTTGGCATCCTGAATAAGACGGCCGACTGTGCTCTGACCTCCTGGTACATACCACACACTGCCAGTCTGCTTGTCCATCATCGCCTGCAAATGGTTGACGTCCTTGCTTGCAAGTTGTTTCAGATGGATGTAATTGGATTCCACCTCATGGAAAATGCTGTCGGCCTGAGCTTCCGCTCCGAAAAGCATGCCATAGAAACGCATCCACTCGGCACGTCCGAGAGCACTGGTCTCCATGTAGTCGGCAGTCTCGATAATGGGAATGTTGAGTGTCTCCAGCCGTCCGTAACCGCCACTGTTCTGGAAAGGAGAGAGGAACATGGCATCGGGCTGAAGGTCGATGATGACTTCGAGTGTGGGCTGGAGTCCGCTTCCACAGTCGGCTATGCGTCCTGAGGCGCATCCCTGCTCGACGAAGGGAATGTTGATGTACTGCACATCACACACTCCGGCAATGCAATCGCCACGTGAGAATGAATGTACGAGACCGCAGTGAACACTTGTAGCGATGACGCTACGATGAAGCGGTGTACGTACTACTGTGCCCTGGGGAAGATTGGATGGAAGATCTGCCGGTGTGCCGTCAGCATTGGCTTTTGGCACGAGCAGGTATGTATGGAGAATCTTGCCTTCGTTCCATGGATCGGCAAGATTTACTTCTGTGTAGTCAGCATGCTGTATAATTGAAAGATGCTCGGCATACTTCAACTTTAGGGTATCGCCATCCGTTCCTGCCGGGCGGTTCACACCGCCCGAACAGGAACATAGGATAACGAGTGAATATAATGTCAAACAGAGATATTTCATTTATTTCAAGAAGACAATCTTGCGTGGAGAGATACCGTTGGAAGAGTATTTGCCAACGAATTCACCTGACTTGCTGAAGTGGTAGATGATACCGTTGCTGGTATAAGAAGAAGTGAGGATGTAGATATCACCAGTGTAGCTGTTCACACTCATGCCGTAAACTGATGAAGTCGCAAGTTCTGCAGGAGCGTTAACAAGGAATGACTCCTCGTTCAACTCGTTCTTCTTGAGGTCATAAGAGAAGAAGGTTGCGTTTGTAGTGTATGTGCTCCAGTCAGTAACAGAGTTAACCATATAGATCTTGTCGTTGCCGATAACTGCGTTGGTCACGTTGTTTGGGAAGAGACGAGTGTAGGTCTTAGTGGTTGTGTCAAACTCACCAATCTGATAGTCATAGTTAGGATAAGCTGCACCATAACCCTGGATGAATACTCGTCCGTTCCAGGTCAGAACTCGTTCGCCGTTGTATGTGGTTTCATAGTTCTCTGCCTTGAATGTCTTTTTGTCGATAACAGAAAGACGGTTGTCATAGCCCCATCCGCCGTTGATACAGTAGATTTTGCCGTTTGCCTCTGCTATGCCTTCTGGGTTGGCACCGACCTTAACAGAGTCAACGTACTCCATGCTTGTAGCGTTGATCTTGCTTACATAGCCTCCATAAGAGCTTACATAGAGAAATCCGTCAGATTCAACAACGTAGCGGATTGAACCGAGGTTTGAATACTCGTTGAATGAGAAACGGGCTTTTTCCATACCGTAAGAGTTGAGTTTGGCGATGTAGTTAGATCCGTTAAGGGTGACATAGATGTTTCCGTTGGCTGCAATGATGTCCTGACCTACATCACCGAGCTGCTGCTGGTTTTGCATGAGGTAGATGTCTGCATTGTTGAGGGTGTCCTGTTTCCAGTCCATGTAGTAGAGTGAAGAGTTGTTTGCACCATAGCTGCCTTCATTAAGAATGAATGCGCGAGTCTGTGCAAATTCTACTACACCACCACCGGTGGCATCCCATTCGTCATCATCACAAGAGGTAAATGTGGCACTCAGTGCCAGAATGCTGAGCATTGACAGCAAAAGATTTTTGATTTTCATTGTTTTTGAGTTTTTAAGTTTTTAAGTTTTTAAGTTTGTGAGTTTCTTATATTTTTTCGCCTTTAGGCGAGTGAGTTTATAAGTTTATTAGTAGGGTCCTATATCTCCACCGTTGCACTGACCATCCAGGTGCGGCCTGGCATAGGGTAGTACTTGATTATCTCATATTGTTCGTTAGTGAGATTCTGAAGGGTGGCTTGAAGGCGCAAGAGGCAATGGCTTATGTGGAACTCACGGCTGGCTGTAATGGTGTGTTCCTGATAGCTGTGTATCTGATATTGCGGCAGGTTCAGCCCCATGCTGTAGCGTTGACCGCAGGCTACTATGCTATAGCCGAGATTAACCCACGGAGTGTGGAGCAACAGCGAGCCGTTTCCGAAATGGCGGGGAGTGTAGGGCAGCTGATTCTTGTAGTACTGAGAACCAGGCTCGGTGATGTCGATTGCTTTCTGAATGGTATAGGCTGCAGTCAGGTGCAATGACATATTTTGCGACAGAGGTGCTTCACCGGCAAGGGTGAAGTCTATGCCCTTGATGTTCACCTTTCCGAAATTTGCCATCTTCCATACATAGGTACTCGGAAATGCTACAATCTTATCGCGTACATTATTATAATATGCGTCTGCCGTGAGAGCCAGGAAGCCCTTTCTGCTGAACAGCGGCTGATTCCATGTCAGTCCCACATTCCATTCCTGCGCACGTTCGGGACGCAGTCCGGTGTTGCCGAAACGCAGATAATAGAGGTCGTTAAAGGTTGGCATTCGGAAGGTGCTCTTCATCATTGCCCTGACATAAAGCGCATGGTTTTCAAGCAACTGATAGGATGCTGAGATAGTGGGGGAGAGCCTGCGGCGGTCTTCAGGAGAATTGCCCGAAGCAAGATGTTCGGAGGAATATGTCCCCAACAATGTTCCAATCAATTTGAATCGCTCTGGATTGAAATATGCCGTGAGGGCAGTGAGCGATGTGAAACGCACGGGATTCGGTTCGATATTCACATTGGTTCGCAGGGTGTTGACCGACACGTCTTCTGCCAACGACACTTGAAAATATTCCAACGGACTCCAGCCAACTGTTGCCGAAGCATAGTATTCGTTCTGACGGTTGGTGTCAACCTGACGTCCGTTCTGGTATTTCACGTCTGTGTCAACATAGCGGTTCCAGGAGTGTGAGTATTTCAGACGGGCTTCCAACTGCCAGCGTTCCGACAATTGGCGCTGGTAAAGGGTCTGGGCAAAGAAATCCTCGTCCCAAAGCCGTTCCCTGGAGATGGGATTGTAGAGAATCACCGCACCAGGCAAACCTCGGTTGGAATAGAACCAGCTGGCTTTAGCGCTTATCTTACTGTGGTCGGCAAAGGTGTGGTAAAGGTTTGCCTCTCCAGTCCATGCGTCTATATCGGAATTGATTCGTTTCTCATGAGTTTTATTGATTCCGTTGACCAATAGGAAGGGATAGTTCCCGTCGCCATGTTGATATGAGCCTTCAACGGATGCGCATGTGTTGCTGCCTAATCGCTGGCTATAGCGGAATGACGGCATTATCTGTCCGAAACTTCCGCCACGCACTCGGAGGCGTAACGCATAATCCTTCTCACCATCCATATCCGGACGCTCGGTTTCTATGTTCAGAATGCCAGCTGAAGCACGGTGGCGCGCACTCAGCATGATATTGTCGTCGCTGCCTATGGTAAAAGTGAGTGAGGCTACATTATCAAGCGAGAAACGGCCTATATCAATCTGTCCAGCCTGTGTGTTGCTGATGGTGATACCATCGTAGCTCACGGCGGTATGGTGTGCACCGAGGTTGCGCACCGACACGGTTTTCATGCCTCCGAGACCACCATAGTCACGCACGTTGGTTCCTGCGAACCGGCGCACGGCATCGGCAACGGAAGAATAGCCCAGATTCTCCATGTCTGAGCGCTCCAGTCGCTGCGAAGGCTGAGTGCCGGCAATGTTGGAAGGGGTACGGAATCCCTGTACCTCCACTTGCTGCAGAAGCCTGTTCGTGGTGTCTGTGCTCTCAACTCTGTCCTGAGCAAACGCCAATGAAAACCATGTGCACAATGCACACAGGAGCTTTAGTCTTGTCATTTAAACAGTTGAATAAACAGCCTTTCCTCGAGACTGAATTAAACTTCGCTCAGTGGTAGGTCTTCTGACTTGCTGTTGACCACGAATGCCTTCCCAACTATTTGTCAGTGGCTTTAGTTTCGCGTCTAAGGAAAAACAGTTTACAGCAGCGGGACTGTTCAGGATTTTCACCTGATTCCCTTTTAATCTTCACATGGAAGAACCACTTTGCGCTGCAAAGGTACAAAAAAATATTTCTAAATTATAAATTATAATGCACAATTCTCACTTCGTGAGCGTGCTCTTTTGAGTGCTTATTTTAGAGGTATCGCAACGATAACTTGCTTCGCAAGCGTGCTCTTTTGAGTGCTTATTTTAGAGGTATCGCAACGATAACTCACTTCGTGACCGTGCTCTTTTGATTATCTATTATTATAGGTATCGCACGATAACACAATTCACAATTAATCCGGTACTATCACTTTACAGTTACATCACTTCGTTCTGTGATTATTGTCACGACTCAGCATAGCTTGAACGAGTTCAGCTCTGCCTTCGCTGCTCCAATAATTCACCCTTCACACTTCACTATTAAATCCCCGCACTGATTCCGATCTGCCATTCAGTGCTTTTGGCACGTACGTCGTGCTGGTAGTGATGGTGGGTGTGGCGGTAGTAGAACAGGTAGGATGTGTGGAGAGAGAAGGTGGAATAGAATCTCCACTTCAGATAAGTCTGATTGTAGAAAGTGCTGGAGCAGCCTTGGTCGCCCCAGTATTTTTCGTTACGCACCATGGGGTCTCTGCTTCCACTCGGCACAAACATTCGGGAAAAATAGAAGTCATTGCCTATGTGCAGACGACGGGCAATGCTGTAGGCGACTTCGTGGCGTAAGGAAAATCCGCTGGCATAGCTGTAGCGACGTGGACGGAAATAGTCGGATGGCACTCCTCCGAAAGCAATGGCACTGACCAGCAGTTCGTTGGAGAAAAGGCCCTTGGAACTGCGGTACTGACTATACAGCCCACCGCCAAAACTGCAGGCTTCGTTGATAAGCGGAAAATTGCCTGCCCGCTCCGATTTCTTGCTTTCGTAGCTGTCCACGTAGCGATACACCTGATAGAGCGCAAGGTCGTGATCCCAGCCGTTGGAACTGAACTGATGGGTGGCAAGGCGTCCGCGTATGTCGAAATCGCTGACCGTAGGGTTGTGGGGAGCGAGATTGAGTGCCATGCGTACACGCATCTGGTCGTAGGGCTTATGATGGCGGATA
>Ga0256405_10003387_pt1 | contig 32956 bp, 33 predicted proteins | sample RumenRJG_02DNA_FD_189096 | JGI IMG/M metagenome (GOLD analysis project Ga0256405, IMG submission 189096) | Bovine rumen microbial communities from Lethbridge, Alberta, Canada - RJG_02 | ecosystem: Host-associated > Mammals > Digestive system > Stomach > Rumen | place: Canada: Alberta...
ATGAAGATGAGCTGGACTTGAAACATTCTCTGCTCTCCGGGATAAGAGGGACTGACTGCGATTTGGAAGCCTTTGCACTGGTTGCGTTGGAGCAGAAAGTCAGGGCTGAAAGGATCTTCCGCTGTCCGGATCCGATGCCGGGAGAGGCAGATCTCTCCTGCCGGATCAAAGGAGCCGTACGTTTTGTCAAAATAATGACAGGATTTTTTGAAAATGAAGATGAATGCAGGGCGGCATGGGCAAAATTCTGCCGGAGGGTCGTTTCTCGTCCCGACGGCGAACCCGTGCATCTCATTTCGGTGGTCGGAGTCAAAGTTGCTGATGATTATTACAAAATTTATTACAACGGGTTCTCTCAATTGGATCCTGAGAAAGGAATCGATGAAAATGAACTTGACCTGAGACTGCGGCAGGATGCTCGTCCTGCCCCGGGGGAAATTGCCGGTATTCTGGCCAGGGCATGGAAAGATCTTGAAACAGAAGGAATAAGGGAGATCCTTTCGGAAGATTATGAATATAATTCCTTGCAGGTCATGGACACGATGTACGGCGCAGAAAAGTATCTGCATCATCTCGCCGGTAAATTTGAGCGCTTGCGGAATGAAAACTGCAAGCCGGTCGTCTGTGCCGTCCGGAGCGACGAGAATTATGTTGAAATCGAATTGAAGCAGTCCGTCAAAGGCAAGACAAATACTTCGATGCTTCAATTTGAACTTCTGAACGGAAAGATCATCAGCGGCTGGATGTGTGATCCATCGTTCCGGCGTGTCAAATGAACAGGAAAGGATGATGCCCATGGACCGTATCCATCAAATCTTGAATGCCGGGACCGCATGCCTGCAAAGATGTGCGGCGGGAGAGGATTTCTTTCAGCCTTATCCCGTAACACCTGCGGGTGACGACCTTGTCCAATGGTATCTGGATGAGTTCGGACAAATCATCAATACCGACTGTGCGAAAATGGCTTTTTTGAACGCCGGATATACTCCCGGCGATCCCGAATCCGTGCGGAAATTCCATGCGTCCGCGGCGGAACTGGTGAAAAATCTGATCGAAAAGATGTTCCAACGTATGGAAAAGGGTTCTAATCTCTACCTGATGGCAGGCGGGAACGGTTCCGGCAAAAGTTCTTTCTGCAGCAGCCTCCGTTCCCTTCCGGATTCGGACTGGGTCATTGATTCCACTCTGGGGGCTTACGGACCGGCACGGCGGACGATCCTCCGTGCGTTGGAGCAGGGGGTGAAACCGGTCGTGAGCTGGATCATACGTTCTTCGGACGAAGCGTGGAAAAACGGTGTCCGCAAGCGCGCACTGCATGGCAGCCACGCGACGCCGCGGGATGTTTTTGAACGCACGCATGCCCGGGTCCCGCTCAATCTTGCAAAATTGAAGAGTGAATTTCCTTCAAATATTCTTCCCGTTTTTGAGATCAAAAATGATTTTCAGCCGGAACATATTTCCGGCAAGGAGGTCTTATGAAAAATCGTCCAGTTCAAAACATTCGGATCACGGTGACCCCGGGGAAAGCCGCGCTGTCCGCCTCATACGGGGCAACAGTCCAGAACGGCACGGAATACATTCATGCGGTCTACATTGATGACGAATATATCTGGAGTGACGGTGTGGAGTTGTATGAATTCGAAGAGATGCTGGAGTCTCCCGGCGATTACTGGCCGTTCGTCTGTTCTTATTGCGGAGTACCGGGTTGCGCCGAAATCTTTTTTCCGGTCCGCTGTTTTCATCAAGACGATCAACTGATTCTGGTCATCCGCAGGCCGTTGCAGGTTACATGCGGCATTTGCGACGAATGCGGACAATGCGCAATAGATAAAAACGGAGATATCTATGATTGTCCGAAGCAACGTCCGCATTACCACGCATACCGTATCGAAAAAGAGCAGTTGCGCCAACAGTTGAGGACATTGAAAAGCAAGTTCGGAGTTGCGCTCAACCGCTGCTGATCCAGTCGGAACGCATTCCCGGCAAGGAGGGCGAACTTTCCGGGAAGACAGGGAATGCTATGAATACTGAAAAGCGCGGGACCGGTCTGTTTTATTTTTCCCGCGACCCCGCAGTATTCCCGGTATTCTTAGCGGTTCGCACTTTCCTGACGCAATTCTCACAAATTTTCGCTTGAGCGCGTCTGATCGATCTTGTCGATGGTACTGATATATTCCGGAATGGTCAGCAAACCTTCCCGTTGTGCGGCGATCTCCCGGGCAGGGGCCGCATCGCCGTAACCATGGTATTCTCTTATGGGTTGATTTCTGATTCTTCTGATTTTGTCCGTTGAATTACATCCGCGGAATGCAAATTGCAAGCGGAAACTGCTGCGCATTGTGTCCCGGCTTTTACACCGGAGGCAGCCGGTAACCCTCATCGCTGCGGAGAAGATAGCCTCTTTGAGTCAGATCGTCCAGAATACGCTGACAGGCGGTGTCGCCTAAGAAAGGACATTCTTCCATTGCCGCCAGCCCCCGGAAAATCGACGGAAAGGTTTGAGCCCCTTCGGAAACCAGTTTCACGATCTGCCGCTGCGTCCGGTTCAGACCGTTCTCATCCGTCTGGATCTCCTCGGCACAGCGGAACAGGGCTTTCTTCATTTTCGGCATACGTTCAAAATTCCCCATTCCGGCGAACCGGAGCAGACCGTCCGCATCTTTGCGCTGGAAGAGTCTCCATGCTTCCGCGGCGGTTTCCAGATCGGACGGCTGCAGCCGGACCTTCCGGGAATATCCCTGTTCGAAATCATTGGCTGTCAGGCAGTTCCCTTCGCAGCAATATAAGAATACATTGACCTTTCCATTCTTTCTGCATTTGAAGAGATACAGGATCCGCATCAGCAACGTCTGGTCGAAGATACAGGAATCGAACCACAGCACCGCAGTTGACTCTTCCGGAAGATCCAGTATGGTTTCGTCCAAATTCCGAAGATATTGATACAGCCTGGATTCGGAAATATCGGCGAGTTCGGCGAAATGGGAGAGATATTCCGCTCTGGCCTTTCTGAACCGGTCCGGATCATCGGTTTCCGGGAGCGGACCTTCCAGATACGTTTCCCGCCAAATCAGACTTTGCGCATCGTAACCGCATTTTTCCCAGGGCCCGAAAGCATGATCGCCGTTCAGGATATGCAGTTCAGCCATGACAGAGAGATCCCGGTTTTCAGAAATATATTTGGAAATAATGATACGCGACCCATGCTATCAGGGCTGGAGAATATCTGACATCTGTGGAAAATGTGAAAACGCAGTCGCTCTGATAGGTGCTGTTTCCCCGGTAAAGTTTCTTCCCGGAATACGTTGCAAAACAGTCGCTCTGATAGGTGCTGTTTCCCCGGTAAAGTTTCCCGTCTTTGTAAGTTGCGATGCAGTCACTCTGATAGGTGCTGTTGCCTTTATAGAATCTTCCTTTCTCGTAAGTCGAGGCGCAATCGCTTTGATAGGTGCTGTTGCCTTTATACACTTTCCCGTCATGGAAAGTAGCGATGCAGTCGCTCTGATAGGTGCTGTTTCCCCGGTAAAGTTTTCCGTCTTTGTAGGTAGCGACGCAATCGCTTTGATAGGTGCTGTTTCCCCGGTAAATCAATACCGGCGGACCGGCATGAGCGGAAATTGCAGCAATGGCGAGCAATAAAATCGGGAACAGTTTTTTCATTTTTACTCCTGAGTATACAATGCTTTATTATAAACTGAAAATCTATACAGCTGCGGGAAAATTCCTGCGAGAAAGAGGCATGATTTGTGTCAGAAACTGGCAAATATGCAAAAAATAAAATGGTCGGGATGGCGAGATTTGAACTCGCGACCTTTTGTCCCCCAGACAAACGCGCTAACCAAGCTGCGCTACATCCCGGTCATTGTCCTGTAATGTAATGGTATTTTTGAAAAAATCAAGCCGGTTTCTGTTTTTTTTCAGGATTTCTCCTCGAAACTTCAACACTGCAGACTTGCTTTTTGTAACATTATGCCTTTTGCTTTTGAGAGGGACAGACCGCTTTTATGTTTTTTCAAGAGCCAAACACGCGGTCATTCCTATTCAAAATATGAAATTATCAGACATCCATCAAGCAGGATCTGACATTAAATTTTTATTTGAAATACAAAAAATTAATAGATATTTTTTATTGCAAAATAAGGAAATACGATGTATATTACATATTATAAACGCTATCATTTACTTTTATACGGAGGATATAGTATGGCTAAACTGCAGCAGATCATTGATGAAGAAATCAGAAAACAGGCACGTCGTGAGATCTACCGGCAGCTGAAAAAAGTGAGGGAACAACTTGCTGCGGTCCGCAAGGAACTGGCGGAAAACAAACAGCAGATCAAACGACTGCTCAATACTATGGATCTGCCCGCTGTTCCCACGGCCGGTATTTCCCTGAAACCGGAAGATTCCGGCAAGGCTGTCAGGGTCACCAGTGCACGTATCAGAAAATGGCGCGAAAAAATCGGTTGTTCCCAATCGCAATATGCCGCTTTGCTCGGTGTGAACATCCTTTCGGTCTGCCACTGGGAATCCGGCAAAACCGTTCCCCGGGAAGAACAGAAAAGAAAAATCACGAAATTGAGAGATATGAGTAAAAAAGATCTTGCCCGTTTGATGTCGGAAAAATCCATCGTGATCAAACGCAACAAAAAAACGAAATGATCTGAAGTTTCCAAACCGGCATGTCTGTTCCTCTTAGACATGAAAAATGACGGACAGGTGTTGAGTTTTCAGCATCTGTCCTTTTTATCTCTGCAAACATTATCAAATTCATATCCCGGAACGTAAAGAAAATAATAAGATATATTCCCGGGCGGATTTTGGTTTTGGGGAACGTGAAAACGGATCGATGGGGAGAACCGTTTCAGATCACGACCGTAATGATGCTTTGACCGTCCTGACGCTGGTAGGAGGTCGAAAGCGAGAATTTCCGGCACAGCAGAATACCGATCCCGCCTTCCTGGCGCTGCTCCAGCGGAAGGGTCAGATCGGGATCGTCCTGCGTCCAGGGATCGAAGTCACCGCCGTCATGGATGATCGTGAACGTCAGTTTTTCTCCGTCATAATCGAGCCGGACCTGGATCCGATGCGGGGACTGATCCGCATAGGAATATTTGACCACATTGGTCATCAATTCCTCGTAGATCAAATCCAACTGGTAGATTTTTCTGGGTGGCAGACCGTTTTTTTCGGCAAAATCTTCCAGCCGGGCGGATGCTTCCGCCACGGAATCAAAAGTATTTTCCGTGGTAAATTCGATTCTGCCGGACATGATGAATGCCCCGGATTTACTTGTTGATCTCTTCGACCGCTTTGGCGAAATCGCTGACGATCGGCATGACGGAGGAAAAACCGGCAGTTTCCAGGGCCTCCTGCACGACCGGCTGGGGATTGTACAAAACCACTTTGCAGTTGCGGGCACGCAGATTTTTGGCGGCGCTGAGCAGCATACGCATCCCCAGCGAGGCAATAAAACTGAGTTCCGTGATGTCCACGATCGCAGACTGGGATTTGCTGCCGACTACGGATGTGAATTCCAGTTCGACAGCTTTGACTCCGTCAATGTCCAGGCGTCCGGACAAAGCGACATGGGTATAAGGCCCTTCGGTCTGAATAATTTTGAGTTCCATATTTGATCCTCCATTTTTTTTCTTATAACTTACTGCCGGTTTGCGTTTTTTTCAAGTCCGCGCCGAAAAAAAAGAATGGTTTTGGACTCACTTTTCATTTCCGAAACGGAAGACCCGGTAAGGCGAACGCATGGCCGCCGCTTCCAGTTCCCTTGCATACTGCTCCATTCCCGGCCGAAGCAGATCCGGACGGACTCGTCTGGACTGGAATGGGAAAACGATCGGCCGGCAGTAACGGATCTCGATCCGTTCGGGATCGTCCTTGAATTCGGTGAAGACCGGAATGGCTGGGACATTGTTTCGGGCCGCGACCATCCATGGGGAAACCGGCAGCTCGATCTTCCCGCCCAGATAATCCGCCGAATACGCCGCGGTCCCGTCCACTGCCCGGTCGCCCATGATGACCACAGCTTCGCCCCGTTCCAGTGCAGCGCTGGCTTCGATCAGTCCGCCGGAAAAGCCTTCCGTGGAGATCACTTTGAAGGCATGATGCTTTTTGACTGCCTCAAATTTGCTCATGTTCACATTGTGGTCGGGTCTTGCCATGATATTGACCGTCCAGTGGTTTTTCCGGTTCAGCAGTTCCATTGCAGCCTGCCAGCAGCCGTAATGCGCCAGGACAAATACCACTCCGCCATCTTCCGGCAGGTGTTCCATCCCGATCTCTTCCAGCGGCAGATCCTTTCCGCTTCCCATCCGGTAGGAGATGATGAGCATTTTTGCAAGTTCATAGATCAGCCGGTGAAAATGGCGCTTCAGTTTTCGGACGGATGAAGCGTCTTCCGGGAACCGGAGCCGCAGATAATTTGCCGTTGCATCGAATGCGGTCCGGTCGAATTTCGCATAAAACCAGGTGACGATTTCCGCCAGCAGCAGGGAAATACGGTATCCGCCGCAATTCAGCAGCAGTTTGAAGATCCCGATCCCGATCGAATTGCCGCGCGTTGCACTCAAATTGGGCTGGCTTGTCATTCCGCTTTTCTCCTCCGTCTGATCAGATCGGCAATGCAGTAAACAATAGCGGCTGTCAGCCCCGCAAACAACGGGGCCAGGATCAGACTGCCGAGCAGCCATTCATACAGACGCAGGTGCATTTCCGCCAGACAGGTCTGCATGGTGAATTCCGTCCACCAGCGGCCATGGCGCAGCCAGTATCCCAGTTCGATGCAGAGGAACGGTGAAAGCGGCGGCATAAAGAGATTCTGGATGGAAAGCGCCATCACTTTGTTGAGTTTCAGACGGATGCAGCAGTAAAGGATGGCTGCCACGTGCACACCGACCAGCGGCAGCACCGCCAGCAGGGTCCCGACCGCCGCCGAGAGAGCCAGTCCACCCGGATCGGCATTTTCTTCCAGAAGTTTCCGGATGAACAGGACCGGGTGACGAAGCAGTCTCCAATAAATATTTTTCGGTTTTTTCACCAGCTTCCGGTGTGGGATCGGCAGCAGACGACGCATCACCAGTGCCGAATGCAGCAGCGAAAGCCGGACATTGTCTTTCCAGGGATGGAAATGGGAGATGCGTTTTCCCGGTTTTTCATAAATGACACCGATGGGGATCTCCACCAGATGGAAGCCGCTCCAGAGCAGTTTGACCAGGACCTCGATCTCAAAATTATACCTCCTGCAGCAAAAATGCAGTTCTTTGAATGCCCGGACCGGATATGCCCGGAATCCGCTCTGGGTATCGCTGCAGTTCACCCCGGTTTCCAGCCGGCACCAGAAATTGGAGAACTTGCGCCCGAACCGGCTCGAACCGGGTACGTTTTCGGCATGTTCAAAATCGCGGCAGCCGATCACGACCGAATCCGGATCGTCCCGGACCGCTTCCATGAAATGCGGAAGGTCGTCCGGAAGATGCTGTCCGTCCGCATCCATGACGATCATGGAATCCACCCCATCGGCCAGCAGGGCTGCCGCGGCGGTCCGGATCGCAGCTCCTTTGCCCCGGTTGCAGTCATGGCGGATCAAACCGACCCCGAGTCTTTTCAATTCCGGTTCGAAGTCGGGCGGATATTCCGTGCTCCCGTCGTCGACGACACGGACATCGTCCAGATGATCCCGTGCCCCCGCAGCGATCTTCAGAATGGTCGCCGCATGGTTGTAATAAGGTATGATGCAGGCGATTTTCATGAAACTCCTTTCAGCAGGAAAAAGAGTTGTTTCAGCGTTTCAGCATCGGGGAGTTCCGGCAAAAAACCGCCGGGTTCCAGCAGGAACATGCAGACGGAGTTTTCCGTGACCTCGCCGACAAGGCAATGCTCGTCCGTCCGTCCGGTCAGCAGCCTGAACAATGCGGTGGTGGATCTTTCCGTCTGGAAATAGGCGGTCCCGCCCCGGCAGCCGAGTGTGATCGCCGCTTCGCAGTATGGGATGGTGGGCAGAGTTGCCACGAATAAACTGCCCCGTCCGTTTACCCGGCCGTTCCGGACATAATCCTGCCAGAAACGCAGATTTTCCGCGGTGCATCCATCGCCGTTCCAGCCGAAGATCGCCGTGTTTTCCGGAAGGGGGCCGCCGGAGTCTCCGGCTGTGAGCGCGGCACCCAGCATCAGGTAACGCACCGACTGGCTTCCACGTCCGAAATCGGACCAGTCGCCCGCCGGAATGAACGGCAGTTCCGCCAGGTGATGACGCAATTCATTCAAGCCGGGAAACGGCCCCTGGGATATTCCCCGTTTGAGCAGATGGACCGTCATAGTCTCATCGATCAGTGTTCCGGCCAGAATTTTCATATCCCCTCCAGCAGAACGGCGCTGTTCAGTCCGCCGAAACCCACGTTCAGCGAAAGCAGACGGTTTGAAGTGATTTTTCGGGGCAGGGCGGCGACCGCTGCCCCGTCCATGGGGACCTGCAGTCCTGCCTGCGGCGGCATTTCCTGCCGGCGAAGGATCTCCAGCCCCAGCACGATCTGCAGAACGCCGGTCGCTCCGAGCGTGTGGCCATAATTGCCTTTCAGCGAAAAAAGCGGCGGAGATTTTTCCGGAAAGATCTGTTGAAGGGCGGCGATCTCCGCCTGATCGTTGTAAACCGTTCCCGTCCCGTGGCCGATGATCCCGCTGGGCATATCGCCGTCCAGAGCCCGTTCGATCGCCCGGCGGAGCATTTTTCCCTGCAGGTCGGGTGCGGTGATGTGGGCAGCGTCACAGTTTTCCGCCGTGCGGATGATTTTTCCGAATGCCGCATCCGAATCTCCCAGCAGCAGGGCCGCCGCCGATTCGCCCAGCGTCAAGCCATCCCGCTTGGCATCATACGGACGGCAGATCGTTCCGGTGCAGGCGCCGAGCGAAGAAAAACCGACAGTGACGAATTCGCTGGCGATGTCGCATCCGATCACCAGCGCATGTTTGCAGCAGCCTGCGGCAAGCTGTTCCATGGCCAGACTCACGGCGGTCTGACCCGAAGCACAGGCGGCGGAAACCAGCATCCCGCGGGAAAGCCCGAAGATCCTTTTCGCTTCGGAAAGCAGAAACGCCGAGGTGTCCGCTGCCAGCCCGTTTTCCAGCAGGTCGATCGCACCGACCGTGGTGGAAAGAAAGAGCAGGGTGTCGGGCGGGATCCGGAAATCCATGCCGTCGCGCAGTTTGATCAGCAGCCGCACTGCACGGCTTCCTTGTCCGCAGTCCAATTCGGGATCGATCCCCAGTTTGCGGCCTTTCGAATCAAAATGTGCCGGGACACGGAATGTGTCACGTCCCTCATACAGAATATTGCAGTTTGTTTTGACCGAGCAGCCGAACGGGGTGGCCAGTGCACAACCCTGCACCATGGCAGACGACTCAGCCATGGAATTCTCCTTTGCACCAGCGTTCCCGCATCGTAATGACCGGTTCGGGCGGGAAAATATACGGCTCGCGGGTTTTCAGATTGCAGAACATCTGGACCGTGTAGCCGGTGGCGCAGATCCGTCCGTCGCTTCCGGTGATGGTGTAGTCGATATCCAGCCGGGCGCCTTCATTCCAGTATAACACCGCACAAACCTCATATTCCTCATCCAGGAGCAGGGAGGAATAATAGTCCACGTGACACTGCACGATGGGGGCGGCGATCCCATGCTCGGCATAAACCGAGAAGCCCAACCCGATCTTCTGCATCAGTTCCGTATGGACCGCTTCAAAAAAACGCGGATAATTTCCGTGCCAGGCAACGGCCATGGCATCGACTTCGCTGAATGCGATCCGGCGGCGGACCGTTTGACGGATCGGAGCGGGATCGTTCGGATTGATTTTGAAATAGTTCTTTTTGCGTCTCATACAGCCTTCGTCTCCATCCGGACTTGACAGGCAACATTGCCGTCCGCCCGGATCTCTGCCTGTAACTTGAATCCTGCGTGGTCCAGTTTCCGGACCGTCAGTTTGCAGCAGGCGGTCATTCCGGCGAGGATCGGACTGCGGAACCGGCACAGGCTGATCGTTCCGGTCCGCAGGGTCTGGCCGAGCACCGTTTCCGCATGGACCCTGGCCAATTCGATCAGGCAGACTCCCGGCACGATCGGATTCCCCTCGAAATGGCCTTCAAATCCCCGGAAAGAGGAATCAAAACACACTTTGCAGAGATATTCCCCGTCAGCGGTCTGCTCCATCGAGTCCAGCCGTTTCCGCAAATCTCCGCTGATCTCCGAATCGATCATTTCCCATGTTCCTTTTTCATCAGTTTCCTTATCGTCAGCCGGATCGTGTAATATCCGTCATGGCTGCGGTAAAACACCTCGCGTCCGAACTTGGAATATGTGCATTCCCATTCCCGGAAAGGATAACTGCCTTTTTTGTGCACCAGTTTTTCCGGATGGATATGCCATTCCGTGCCGTCGTCCGACAACAGTCTAATATACTCTGTTTTTTGCGTAACTGCAAGCCCTTTTTCCGCTTTCAACAGAAAAATCCTGCTGAAATCCTTCCGCATCGCCTCCAGCGCTTTATGCGCCTCGCGCGGAAGTTCGCTGCCGGGGACACAGGAGTCATTGTTCATCCGGAAAAGCAGCGTTCCGGCACCGGAAATGCCGGAGATATTCATGACCCCCTGCGCAGGATCGCATTTTCCGGCCAGAATAAAGGTGAATTTCATTTTTCGGACCTCAAGCACCGCATTGGCCTGGAATCGGAACCCGTTTTCCGGATAAAGAGTGATCCTTTTCCGCAAATTTTCCGCATCCGGATATTCGGAGACCGGAATTGCCGTGGCGCAGGACGTGAAAATCAGCATGAAAAAAAACAGCAGTGCGACCCGATGATGACGGCTCTCAACTCTTTTCAGCATCGGCACCAGATAAAGTCCGCTCAGACACGCCAGCGTGATCCCGACGGACAGCACCACGCCCGTTCCGAACAGGGCAGGGTGCTTCGAAAAGACCAGCGCACCCGCGCCCGCGACCGTGGTCGCCGCGGAAAGAAAGACGGAATTGCGGACGGAAATTTCATCCGGATGCCGCAGCTGGCTGACCGCATAGATCCCGTAATCCACCGCAAGGCCGGTGAGCAGGATCAGCGCGAAGGCCGCCGCCGGAGTCGCTTTGAAACCGGCCAGCGCGCCCAGTATGAACAATCCGCAGAACGAAACGTAGACTGGGACCAGCGCCAGCATCACATCGGAAAATTTCCGGAATACCGCCCAGGCAAGCAGGACGGCGGAAAGGATGCTCAGCGGCAGGATCCACAGAAAACGTACGCCCATTTCGTTCCGGATCAGCATCCGGAAATATCCTTTGGAAAGGATCGCGCTGCGTCCGCCGCCATAGCGGTTCAGGATTTTCCGGATCTCCGGCATCCGGTCCGGCTGATCCTCCAGCAGCGCGACTGCGGCGGCTCCGGCAGCATGTTCCTTGACCATCTTCTTCATTACTGCATCGAACAGCGGCGGAACGGAGAGATCATCCGAAACGGCCGCCGCCCGGATCCGGTCGAAAAACGGCTGGAAGAAGGTTTCCGGAAGACGATGTTTCCGGCAGGCTTCGCGCGTCCGTTTTTCCAGTGCGGCGATCTCCTGCTTCGCTTCGGGCGTACGCCACCGGTTCCTCCTTGCGATCTGTTCCGACTGCGGCGGCATCGGCGGGCCGGCGTGAAAGATCTTTTTTTCGGTCAATTGACGGCAGATTTCCCGCATCCGGGTCAGGACCTCCTCCCGGTCGGTCCCGGAGACTGCGAGCACGGCGTTCGGCCGGGTGCCTTCGTGCCGCCATGCGGAATTGAAATCCGATTCCTGTTTCCGGATCGCTTCCGGCGTGCCGTCCAGCGATTCCAGCGAAAGATCGGCTTTAGCCGCCAGCATGTAAAGACCCCATGCCGCGGGAAGGATCAGGAGCAGGATCGTCCAGCCGGAGACCGGGACGGCTTTCGGGAGCGGGAAAGCGTATTCCCGGATCGTCCGGCTGCGGTCGAGCAGCAGCGGCAGCACCGCCAGTGCGACCAGACAGCTGATTGCCAGCGAGAGTCCGGCAAAGACCGCCAGCTGGATGTATGCGCGGATCCCCGTGAACGCCAGAAAAACGAAAACCAGAATGGAAGTTGCCGCCGAAAGGAGCATCGGTTCGGTCAGCGCGGCAGTCTTCCGTTCGGCATCCGGTCCGCGGAAGGCGGCATACACATGGATCCCCTGATCGATCGCCAGTCCCGTGATGCAGCTGCCCAGTCCGATGACGTAGAGGCAGATCTCGCGGAAGAACAGCGTCATGATCCCGAGTGCGAGCAGCGAACCATAAAGCGGGATCGCCGGTATCCAGAGCGTCCGCCAGTCCCGGCGGTAGAAGATCAGGAAGATCAGCAGGAAGAGCAGCAGCGAGACGGTCCCGGAAATGGCCGCGTCCCGTTTGAGCGTTTCTTCATTCCCGAGCGTGTGCATGGCTCCGGAAATGACCCGGTATTCCATCCCTTGCGGCAAGGGTTCGGCCGCGTGCCGGATTTCCGTAAGCAGTTTCCGCACCGATCCGGCATCGCCGATCATGATGTCCGCATCGAAAACCATCATCGCGCGGCGCTGGTCTTTCGTGGCGAAGTAAGGCAGGTCGGCCGACAACACCATTCCGGTCAGCAGATCCAGCCGGATCAGCGGCATCAGGATCCTCGTTTCCAGCCCGAACGGCTGGTTCCGGATCTGTTTCACGCCGCCGGGCGTCGGAAACGACAACTGTTTCAAGGCATCCCGAACCGCAGCTTCCGGGTCGCATCCCTTCAGGATCTCCGGACCGTAGAAGCGGGGCAGAAGACCGGAGGCCGCCATCACTTCGCCCAGAACATCCTTTGCCCGGTAGCGGAACACCAGATTTTTCACGCCGGGCAGACGTGCGATCTTTTCCGCAACGGAGTCCAGATATTTTTCGTGCGTGGTCACCGGACCGGGACTGATGAATTCCAGCTGGACCGTGTTGCCGAGTTTCGTTTCGTTCAGCACGCGGAAAGTGGTGCCGGCATCCTGACTGTCCGGAAACAGCTGGCTGACGTCGTTGGTGAAGCGGATCCGGAACAGCGACGCTCCGGCAAGCAGACCGGAGAGAAGCACAAGTGCGGTCACGGCGGAACGGTGCCGTCCGAAAAAGGCGATCAACTGTTCCGCGAGGCGTTTCATCGGTTCGGAAGTTCCCAGATGCTTTCCGGCAAGACGGGGTTTTTCCGGATGTTCTGAAAACGGATCTCCAGGCGGTCGCCGGATCTCTCTTCAATGGAAATCGATTCGATGGCACTGAACCGGGCATCCGCGCGGATCTCCGCAGCGATGAAAATCTCTTTGAGGGCCGGTTCTTTCGGGAGCAGCCGCAGTGTTCGCGCGTCTTTCGCCGAGATTTCGAAGCGGCGCGCCAGCCGCGCAGGGTCGCCGGAGATCCAGTCGCCCATGCACTTTTCCAGCATTTCGAGCCAGGGGAAACGATCCTGACGGATGACCGAAAGTTTCCCGGTTTCCCCGTCGTAATGTTTCAGCAGGTTTCCGCTGATCACCGTTATGCTGCGGACCGGTGATTTTACCTGCCAGCGGAGCCGTCCGTTTTTTTCGCAGATCATTTCTCCGGTGAAGACGACCTTCATATCCAGTTCCGCCAGATGCCGGGTTTGGACAAAATCCGTGCGGATGACCCGGTAATCGGCGACCGCGCGGAATTTTCCGGCCGGATTTTCCGCATTCCGGGCGGAACAAACCAGAACCGGGAGAAAAAGCAGCAGGATCAGGAAAGTTTGCATATGGAAAGCTCCCCTTTGGCGCAGAGCGCGTTGTCCCGGGGACGGCTGATCATGAAATCCAATGTGTAATAATTTTCGATCTTGGAGGTTTCCCGGACTTCGATGATCAGGGTGTCGCCGCCGCGGATCTCGGAAAGGATCTCCACATTGCGCATACCGGTCAACATGCCTTTGACCTGGTGATCGTTCGCCTCAAAACCGGTAACCACCGCGCAGGATTGCGCCACGATCTCCGGGATCACTTCCGGATCCAGGATCCCGTTGCGGACAAAACGGTTGTCCGGAGCGATCTCCGTTTCCAGCTTCGACCATTCCCCGAATTCGAGCAGCCGTTTCACCATGGTCATCGGCGGCCGGTGCGGGATCCACTGCTGGGCGCCGCAGGGCAGGGAAGGTTTTTCCTTCAGCATTGCATCGCAGTTTTTCCAGCAGAGCGGATCGGAGGCAAGATAATCTCCGGTCAGTTGATAAGCGGCTCCGCGGCATCCGTAGCAGGTGTCGGCCTTTTCACAGGTCCGGCAGGGGCCTTTGATGGTGTTCCGGAAATCTTTCAGCTTGCGGAGAACATTGCTGTTCATCAGGATGTCCGCCAGTTTCTGTTCATACACATTGCCGATTTTTACGGTGAGTCCCACACACGGGGTCACATCGCCGTTAGCGCCGACCACGCAGGAGAATTGATGGCGCAGACATTTCGCGCCCACCAGCGGCGGCTGGGGATCCCAGTCATGGCCCTGCGAACGGTCATATTCGGCTATTTCATCAAAAATCTCCTTGATCCGGTGCGGATGGACTTCCAGCTGGCGGTGTTCCAGCAGACGTCCCTGCGGAGTCATGATCTCCAGATACGGCTTGATATGGTGCGCCCGGAGATATTTCCAAAGCGAGACGATCTCTTTTTCGTTTTCAGAACAGATCACCGAACTGGCCACCAGTCTCCGTTCATCCATACCGGTTTTCTGCAGCAGGTCGATCGCGCGCAGAACTTTTTCCAATGAATTCTTTACTCCGGTCAGTTTGTCCTGGACTGCCGGGTCCAGAGAATTCAATTTGACCACTACCCGGCTGCCCTGTTCGTAAAAAAACCTTGCCCATTCTTCATCGATGAGCGAGGCGTTGGTGAAAATTTCCGCCCCCATGCCGAGCGAATTCATCAGTTCGATGTATTTCTTCAGATTCCGGCAGAGCAGCGGTTCGCCGCCCAGGACCACGATTTTTCGAGCCCCGAGCGCGGCCACCTGCCGGATCGCCGACTGCGCCATTTCATCCGTCAGTGCCGCATGGTCATGGGTCCCCGCCGCATAGCAGTATGGACACATGTAATTGCAGCTGCGGTTGAATTCGATCTCACAGGTCAGCAACTTTCCGTCGGAAGCTGCTTTCAGCATTTCTTCCGTGGTAAAATCATATTTGGCGGGATCGAACTCTATCATATCGAAACCTTTCTCAGATCAAAAAACCGGACCGGTTTGCGGGAGACCCCGAATACTTTTTTGCGGGCTTCATCTTCGCTCACGGTGATCACCGGCACATGGATCCGGGTTCGGCTGTAAAGACGGTCCGCCACTTTGACTTCCTCAGCAGTCAGTCCGTTCCGGCAGGCCACATACATGGTGATGTCATCGGACAACGCCGTGCCGGTTACTTCCATATAATATTCCGCGACTTCCGGAATGCCGTCCAGCACGTGGAAGAACGCATTCGGAAACAGCGTGGTGCCCCGCACTTTGAGCATCTGCGCCTTGCGTCCGAGGATCGGACCCAGCCGGATCGTTCCCCGGCCGCAGCTGCATTTTTCCGGTATGATGAAACTGACGTCGCCCGTGCGGAACCGCACCAGCGGCATACCGTGGACCTGAAGCGGCGTCACCGTGACTTCTCCGACTTCGCCGTCCGGAACGCGGTTGCCTTCCTCATCCAGGATCTCCACCACCGCCAGATCCGCCGGCGGATGGCCGCCGCACAAAGCCGAACACTCCGTGAAACTGGTCACGATCTCGCTTGAAGCATAGGTCGAATGCACCGCGCCCGGCCAGAATCCATTCAGCTTCGACCCCAGCGGCGTCAGTTCCATCGCCCGGGTCCGGATCGGTTCGCCGATGCAGACCAGATGTTTGATGCAGCTGCCGTCGATCCGGTTGTCCGCCAGATATTGTCCCAGTTTGACCAGGAAACTCGGGACTCCGACCACGGCATCGGGACGGATGGACCGGATGATCTCCGCGTGACTGGAAACCGTGTTCAGTCCGTTGCGGATCCCCGCTGCACCAAGTTTGACTACGCCTTGATAATATGCCAGCCCGGCAATGAAACAGCGGTCGATCGTGCAGGTCAGCAGGACTTTGTCGTCCGGCGTCATTCCGGCGGCGACATAACCGCAGGCATCGTTGTAGGCCAGCCGGTCAAGATCACTCTTCGTATATACGATCTGACATGGATTTCCGGTCGTTCCGCTGGTGAAACAGATGTCGGCGACTTCCCGCATCGGAACGGCAAAAAATTCTTCGTTGTGCTCGGCTATATCGCTTTTTCCCGTGGTCGGAAGTTCCTGCAGAAGGTCATGATCATATTCCCGGTCGGGGAATCCGGCGAGTTTTTTCCGGTAGAACGGGGAATTTTCCCGGCAGTAGCGGATCTGCTCGGCCAGCAGACGGTCCTGCAAGGCCCGGATCGACTCCGCGGAATCCAGCGAACGATCGTCTTTCAAATCAAAACAGGTCTTCATTTTTCCAGTTCCTTATCCATTTCCGCCAGTTCTGCTTCCATCCGCCGGAATATTTTTTTCTTCAGCACATAAGCACTTGCGCATTGCCGTACTTCCTCCCGGCCCACCACTTCCAGCAGCCGGATCGAAAGATCCCGGAATTCCCGGAACCGGAATTTGCGGTCCGGCATATATTCATTCCCCGCGATGCAAAGCATGTAAATGGGCACCTCCAGTTCCTTGGCCACATGGAAGATCCCGCTGTGGAAGGGATTCATCTTTTTCCCTTCCGAGCGTGTCCCTTCCGGATAGGAGACGATCATATCTCCCTGGGCGATCACTCCTGCCGCACGTCGTTTCAGGGTCTCATAATCCCATTCCGTGATATTGAGATACCCTGCCAGACGTGCCATCCAACCCATCACCGGAGTCCGCATCGGCCAGCCGTTGACCGTCTGCGCCACATTCATTCCCATTGTCGCAACCAGAAAACCATCGGTCGCCGCCCGGTGGTTCACGATCACGATCCCCGGTTCCCGGATCCCTCCGGAACGGTCCTCGTATTTGACTTTGAAGAACGGACGCCATGCCACCCGGACTTCCAGCAGACCGAAGCCCAGTAGAAGGACCCGCAGCAGATGTTGTCTCCGGCAGACCGGAAGACATAAGATCACCAGCACCGGCAGCGCCAGGATCATCCAGTAGATGATCATAGAAAGCAAAGTCAGAAAATAGACTGAAAAACTCCGCAGGAAAACCATGACCGCACTTGCTGCCGTGTTATTTCAATTTCTCCGCGATCTCCGGATGTTCCTGGATCAGCTTTTCGAACAGATTATAAACATCGTTCAGGGTCCGTGCGGCACGTACATCTTTGTTTTCACGCAGATTGATCCCGAACTTCTGCTGCAGCCCCACGATCATGTCCACAATGTCCAGACTGTCCAGCTGCAGATCGTCCGCGATGGATTTTTCCGGAGTCAGTTCCGATTCTTCCAGTTCAAAGCGTTCAATGAAGATCGAATTGACTGCTTTGATGATTTCTTCACGATTCATGTTTTGCTCCATATTTTTTCAAAATTGATTTCCGGTTCATATCACTCCATTCGCCGGCAGACCAGCGAGGCATTGACCCCGCCGAATGCATTGCTGTTTTTGACGAATGTTTTCACTTTCTGTTCCATGACGGTCCGCGGCAGCAGTATTCCGGCGCAGTCCTCGACCGTTTCCAGATTCCGGGTCGGTATGACCAGGCCATCCTGCATCATGCGGTAGACCGCGGCCAGCTCAAGTGCTCCGGAAGCACCCAGGGTATGCCCCAGATGTCCTTTCAGGCTGGAGACCGGGACCCGGTCCCCGAAAACCGAACGGATCGCCACTGCTTCCGCCTGATCCCCGACTTTCGTTCCGGTGGCATGTGCGCTGATGTAATCGATTTCGTCCGCATTGACCTGTGCATCCTCAAGGGCGGCTTTCATGCAGTTGGCGATCTGTTTTTCATCCGAGTGGCTCACATGCCAGCCGGAACAGTTGGTCGCATAACCGGCAATTTCAAACAGGATCGGAGCGCCGCGCCGTTTCGCATGTTCGTATTCTTCCACCACCAGGATGCCGGCGCCTTCACTGCAGACCAGACCCTCCCGCGCTGCGTCGAAGGGACGGGAAAGTTTCTGCGGCTCAGGAGTTTCTTCCTCCGCCAGCGCGTAAAGAAGCTGAAACGAAGATGCCACCAGAGGAGTGGATTCATCGGACCCGCCCGCCAGGACCGCATCGAGCTTGCCCAGCTGGATCAGTTCCAATGCCGTTCCCAGCGATTGAAGGCCCGAGGCACAGGCGGAATTGGTGGAAAGCTGCGGCCCGTTGATCCCGAACATATCCGCCACATTGAAACTGGAGGAATGGGACATCAGACGGAAAAAGTGACACGCAGAAAGATCGTCGCGCCGTCGTTCATATTCCGCAACACATGCTTCGGTCATGCTGGAGGCGCTCCCGATCGTGGATCCGATGACGCAGCCGATGCGTCCGGCGGAAAATTCTGCCGGATCCAGTCCGCTCTGTGCCACTGCTTCCTGCGCGGCCAGTCCCGCAAACAGCGCGGCATTGCCCATGGTCCGGCGGATCTTTCGATTGATTTTTTTCACTTCCACCGGATCCAGTGTGACTGGTGCTCCTGCGATATTTTTGCCGAAATAGTCGTTCCATTCGGTCATGGCGCGGATCCCGGACCGGTTCTGTTTCAGGGCATCGTAGAATGCAGATACGGAATTCCCCAGCGGGCTGACGACTCCGATCCCGGTTACTGCTGCTCTCCGTTTCTCCATCATTCTCTCCGTGAATCCTGATATTTGATCTCTTTTTTCCTTTAAGTTGATACAATATACTATTAAAGGGATTTGAAATCAAACCGATAAAATGATTTTTTACGTTTTTTGTCAGTTTCGGCGCCGGTCCGGTCAGAATAACGAATTTTCGATGATCTTCCGGTAGGTCTTATCGCCGACTGCCAGCCGGAAAACCACCAGGGAAGACATCATGGTCCCCATGACCCCCGGGACCAGTGCGCTTTGTCCGGCCGCGTAGAAATTGCTCACCGGAAGCCGGCCGCAAAAACGGGATTGCCCGCAGATGCTGCGTATGCCGTAAGCACTGCCGGTCGGCGGATCGTAATCCAGACAACTCAGCGGGGAACCGGTCTCCACGATTTGCAGATGTCCTTTCAGCTGCGGACAGGCATCCAGCAGATCTTCGGTAATGGAGGCGGCGGTTTTTTGTTTGAAATCCTGATAGGGCATATCCTGTTTTCTCTGGCTGCGGGTCAAGCCCGCCGCAAATCCCGGGGTCCCGCACGGCATGGTCCGGAATGCAGTGATCTGATTTCGCATCACTCCATGGATATCCGGTTCCCTGGCAGCCAGATACCCCGTGCTGTATCCTTTTTCCCCTTTCAGGATCAGGTCCAGGTCGTTTTCGGAAAAACAGGAGATCAGACCTTCCGGAAAATCGGGAATGTCATCCGCCAGAAAATAGACGCAGAAGAAACTGGTGGTTTCCTGAAACCTTGCATACCGCCGCTGAAAGACAGAGGTCAGCATCTTCTCCGGCAGCAGAGCATTGATCTGCTGCGGATGGACGGCAAAGAGGACCTGATCCACCGCGAGTGTGCTTCCATCGGCGAAACGGGCTTCATGGCATTCTCCGTCTGGACCGGGTTCGCTGAAACGGAGCAGTTCCGCTCCGGTCCGGATCTCGATCCCCATTTTTTCCGCTTCCCTCCGGAACGCTTCGATCATGGTCCTGCCGCCTCCGCAGGGGCGTTCAAGGCTGTCATACAGGGAAAAGCCGACTCTGGCATGGAAACTCATCGGCGCTTCGGACAGCGGAGAGCCATGGCAAGTGGCAAAACTTCCGGTCGCAGTTTCCGCTTCGGGGGAAAGACCGAGTTCCCGGCAGAATTCCCGGACAGTGATCGTGTCATAACGGGAAAAATTCATCAGCAGGGGGGCGGAATCCCTCAGGTCGGTTATGGACTGGTTAAACCAGATGGACCGGATCGCATCAAACTGTTTCCGGATCCCGGCCTCTTCTCCGGAAAATTGACGGCAGAAACATTCCGCGGCTCCGTCGAACCCGCATCCGGCTGGCAGCAGGACCTCTTTCCCTCCCTTTTTCAGGATGATCCGGTTGGAGATCGGTCTGGCGGAGATCAGGTCGTCGATCCCGAGGATCTGGAAAAGCTGCTTCAGCACATCGCGGAACCCGCCGGAAAAATGATAGCCGGTATCCCACCAGCAGTCCTTCCGGACGAATCTGCGGAGATACCCGCCGATGGAAGGTTGTTTTTCGACCAGGGTGACAGCTTTTCCCGTCTTGGCCATCAGCAAAGCCAGAGTCAATCCGCCGACCCCGGAACCGATGACCAGTGTCCGGCCTTCTTTCATCAGATCACCAGACCGCCGTTGACAGCCAGGACCTGGCCGTGGATATAGGAACTGTCCGGGCCGCAAAGAAAACTCACGGCTCCGGCGACTTCCTCTGCCTTGCCGGTCCGGTGCAGCGGGATCAGCGGGAGGATCTGGTCTTTCGGCAGTTCCCGGGTCATTTCGGTTTCGATGACGCCCGGCGCCACGGCATTGACCAGGATCCCTTTGCGCCCGACTTCCCTGGCCAGCGCTTTCACTGCGCCGATCAGTCCGGCTTTCGATGCCGAATAATTGACCTGTCCGGCCTGCCCGGTCTGTCCCGAAGCGGAACTGATGACCACGATCCTGCCGCTCCTTTTGGCCAGCATGCCGAACAGCAGCGGCTGGACCGTATTGTAGAATCCGCGCAGATTGGTGTCCAGCACGGAATCCCATTCGGTATTGTCCATGAACACAAAAAGATTGTCTTTCGTGATGCCGGAATTGTAGATCACCACGTCCGGGGCATTCTGTCCGAATGCTTCCGCCAGCGTCTTTCCTGCTTTTTCGCGGTCGCACACATCCAGCTCCAGGATGCTGCATTTGCGGCCGAGTGCGGCGATCTCCTGTTCCAATGCTTCGGAATCCGGACCTTTTTTTCGGCAGGTCGCTGCCAGATCGAATCCATCCGCAGCCAGACGGAGCGCGATCGCTTTTCCGATCCCCCGGCAGCCGCCGATCACCAGCGCTGTCCTGTTTGCTGTGTTTTTATCCATATTCATCAACCTTTCGCGCGTCTGAAGAGCAGGGCGGCATTATGCCCGCCGAAACCCAGACTGTTAATCATTACTGCTTCCGTGTCGATCTGTGCGGCCTGATTCGGCGTCACATCCAGATCGCATTCCGGATCCGGAGTCTCATAGTTTATTGTGGGCGGAACGATTCCCGTGCGCAGGGTCTGGACCGCGGCTGCGGAAGACAGCACTCCCGATGCGCCCAGTGCATGTCCGATCATGCTTTTGATCGCACTGACTTTGATCTTATCCGTCCAGTCGCCGAAAGTTTTCCGGATCGCTTTCGCTTCGCAGCGGTCGTTGAGCCGGGTGCCGGTCCCGTGGGCGGAAATGCAGCCGACCGCTTCGGGCGGACAGTTAGCCGTTTCCAGTGCCATACGCATGGCCCGGATACTGCCTTCCGCTTCCGGATCGGGTGCGGTGATGTGAGTTGCGTCACATGTGGCTCCGTAGCCGGCGAATTCAGCCAGTATTTTTGCGCCCCGAGCCCTCGCATGTTCCATTTCTTCCAGTAACAGCACCGCAGCGCCTTCCGAAAGAATGAAACCATCCCGGTTCAAGTCGAAAGGACGGCACGCTTTTTCCGGGTCGGGATTGGGACTTAATGCGGTCAGGGACTGGAACCCGCACAGCATCAGATTGGTCAGGCATGCTTCGGTGCCGCCCGCCAGCATCAGATCGGCTTCGCCGCGGCGGATGACCCAGTATGCTTCGCCCAGCGAATGGGAACCCGCAGCACAGGCGGAAGCCGGACTGAAATTCGGTCCGCGCAGTCCGTAACGGATCGCTATGGATCCTGATGCCCCGTTCAACATGAATTTGGGTATGAACAGCGCGGAAACCCCATTCGGCCCGCGGCGGTCCAGCATCTCAAAATTCCGTTCGTATTCGATGACCCCGGCGACAGCACTGGAGATCATGGCACCGAACCGGAACGGATCTTCCCCGCGGACTTTCGGATCGTATGCCAGTCCGGCGGCCTGCATGGCTTCATCTGCCGCCGCGATGGTGAAACGTACATGCCGCGCCATCCGCCGATCCTCTTTCGGAGTAACATCCCGGAGCGTCAGGTCCCGCACTTCTCCGACGCAAAAGGACGATCCATACTGCTCATTTCCGGAGAACCGGGTGATCCCGCTTTTTCCGGCAGTCAGGCCCGACCACATTTCCGGCAGGGAATTGCCCAGACAGGAGACGACCCCGATCCCGGTGACGGCTACACGGCGTTCACTCATAAGGATCTCTCCGTTCCATCGGAGACGATCTTCCGCTCTTTCAGGAAGTTCAGCAGTTCATCCGGCCATTGGGCCGTTTCCGGATAAAGGCGGCGTTCGTCTTCATCCAGCAGCCCCATGCCGTGCGGACCGTGCCAATAATAGATGGCCCGGTAAGGCACTTTATTCCGCTCCAGTTCGGCTTCCAGCAGACGGCTGTTCCTGGGGTTGACCGTCAGATCTTCCCAGGTTTGCCAAAGGAAAACCGGCGGACAGGCCGGCGTGATCCTTTTTTCCAGGGAAAGCTGATCCAGCAGTTTTGGATCAGGATCGGAGCCGGTCAGGTTCTTGCGGCTCAACTCATGCGTGCAGTCCGCAGACATGGAAACGACCGGGTAGCAGAGGACCGCGAAGTCCGGCCGGGCGGAAACCCGTTCGACCGGATCGGGCGAATCCGGTTTCCCGGCACTGTCCCAGACCATGGTCAATCCGGCAAGATGTCCGCCTGCGGAAGAACCCATGACGCCGATACGGTTCGGATCGATCCCAAGTTTCGGCGCATAATGGCGGATCAGCCGGACTGCCCGCTGCGCCGCATCAAGCATGGCCGGATGACGTTTGTAATGCCCGAACATGGAGCCGAGCGGATATTTGACCACGATCCCGGCGATGCCGTGCCGGTTCAGGAATTCCGCATACTTGCAGCCTTCCTTTTCCCAGGCCAGCACCCCGTAGGCCCCGCCTGGAAAGATAATGACGGCAGGACAGGGGTTTTGATACTTTTTTGCCGGAAGGAAGATCCGCATGCAGCTGTATGAATCCTGTTTGTTCAGATAAAACAGGGTGTCCTGTCCAGGCCGCACCGCGGCGATCTCCGTTTCGGATTTTTCCGGAGAAACAAAAAGAAAACAGCCCGGCAGCAGGAACCATAAGGACAAGGCAGCAGCCGGGATCAGTTTCCGGGATCCATGCAGGATCGGATTTTCAAGCGTGCGCATGGTATTTTACTTCAAGAGCTTTTTGGTGGCTTTTGCGGTTTTGTCCACTGCGTTTTCCGACCAGTCGGCGGTATTTTTCGCCGCTTTTTCCAAGCCGCTCTTGTTGGATTCCTGATAGAGATGCCAGAGAAGAATGGCTCCGATCGCCACGATCGCGGCAAAAATTGCGGTTACAACGAGATTTCTGTTTTTTTTGTTCATCTTATTGTCCTTTCCTTATATTATTCAGATTTGATAATATAGCTTGATTTTATCCGTTTGCAAATCATTATGCAGGTTTCCTCCTTGAAAAAAAATATTCACGAATTATATTGGAACTGATCCTGTCCGGAATGACTGCCCGTTTTTCCGAAGAAGGATCGGGAACCATACCACAGGAGAAAGAGAAATGAAAAAATTATCAGTGACCGGGACTGGAGATTCCCTGTTTGTGGCCAAACTGCCCGCGGAATATGATGCGGAACTCAGCCGGATCGCCGGTTTCGTGCAGGCTTGCGATATCAAAATGACCAATCTGGAAACCAACCTTTCCGATTTCGAATATTTCGGCAATGCCGTCAGCGGCGGGACCTGGCTGAACACCCGGAGGGAATATTTCAAGGACCTGCTCCGCTACGGGTTCAATTATTATGGAACGGCCAACAACCATGCCATGGATTACTGCCACAACGGTCTGCTTTCCACCCTGGATACGCTGGATCATTACGGCGTTGCGCATTCCGGTTCCGGCAGGAGTCTGGAAGAGGCGGCCAAGCCGGCCATCCTCGAAGCTCAGGGAATGAAGATCGCGGTGATCGCGGTGGACGCTTCCTGTGTGGATACGTCCCGGGCCGGACGCGCCACGAAGGTCTGTCCGTCCCGTCCTGGAGTCAATTATCTGCGCCATGACACGGTCTTCAAGATCACGCCGGAACAACTGGCGGAACTGCGGAAGATCGCCGACCACACCCGGGTGAATTACAACCGGCAGGCACTGATCGATACCGGATATATGACTCCGGACAAAGAGGGGACTTTCCATTTCGGGACCCTGGTCTTTTCCACCGATCCGGATGCGCCGGAGACCAGCTGCAATGCCAGAGACAAGGTACGGATCATGGAAAGCATCCGGGACGCGAAGAAAACCTGCGATCAGGTCTTCATCATGGTCCACTGCCATGACAACGACAATATCCGCGAGGAGAATCCGGCGGAATATCTGAAGGAGTTCGACCGTGCCTGCATCGACGCCGGCGCGTCCGCCATTTTCGGCGGCGGCTGCCATCGCCTGCGCGGGATGGAGATCTATAAGAACTGCCCGATCTTCTATTCGCTGGGCGACTTCATTTATCAGGGACTTCAGGTGGAACATCTGCCCGCGGATTTCATGGAAAAATATGATGTGGACATCTTTGCCTCGGCGGAACAGGCACTGTTTGCCCGCTCCCGCGGCAACAAGGTCGGACTGCACTGCAACAAGCTGAATTATCAGACCGTGCTGCCGCGGGTGGAATTCGAAAACGGAAAAATGACCTCGCTTTCCCTGCTGCCGGTCTATCTGAATTTCGACAAAAAGGGCCCCATGAACGGTCTGCCGGCGGTCGCCGAAGGGAAGGAAGCGGAAGCGATCCGTGACATTTTGAACGAATTGAGCGCCCCGTTCGGAGTCCGGCTGAAGTTTGACGGCAATATGCTGGTTCCGGCGTGACCGGAAAATGTATGTTTTTCATTGGAGATGAAAATGATCCCCGCGTCCGGAGTTGTAATGTCTGTTTCCGAAGATGTCCAGTTTCTGGTTGACAAGGTTCTTTCCGGCAAATAATCAACAATAGAATGGATTAATCAACAATGAAAGAATCAATCAACATTGCCGTTATCGGCTGCGGAATGAGGGCAAAGGTTGTGATTTCAGCCTTTTACCGGCAGATCGGAAACAAACTGAAGATCCGGGCGGTATATGATCCCGATCCGTTTCCGGTTCGGCGAACGGCTTGGCCTGTGCCCGTGCGGCCCTGGCCGCCGATGAATCGGCCCGAAGCGGACGGATCGTCGATTTGGCGGAATTCGAGTGAACCCGTTTTATTGAATAATATACGATGGAGAAAAAAATGAAGCTGCTTAAAGTCAGGAATTATCATGAAATGAGCATAGCCGGAGCCGTGATCATTCATGAGGCGGTGATGGCAAAACTTTCCCGCGGCGAACATTTCAACCTCGGTCTCGCCACCGGCAACACCATGATCGAACTCTACGAGATCCTCGCGGGAATGTTCAATGATGAAAAGGCCGACCTTTCCCGGCTCCAGACCTGGAACCTGGATGAATATGCGTCCGACGAACATCACGCGGTCCCGCACGGCCATCCGCTGAGTTACTGGAAATACATGCACGAAAATCTTTTCAACCGTTTTCTTCCGGAACGCAATTTCAAAGAGAGCCAGGCGCATTTCCCCGATCCTGCGGACCCCGGGAAATATGACCGCGAACTGACCGCGGCGGGCGGACTGGACCTCCAGCTGCTCGGCATCGGATTCAACGGGCATATCGCATTCAATGAGCCGCAGTCCAAAGCTGATATTTCGGTCGGATCGTTCGGAGAACTGCCGACCCGCGTGCTTCCGCTGACGCAGGAAACGATCGACCAGAACACCAAAGTGACCGCCAACGGCGACAGTTCTCTCGTGCCGCGTTTTGCCGCCACCGCCGGCATGAAGCCCATCCTGCAGTCCAGACGCGAACTGCTGCTGGCTTGTTTCGCGGAACAGGAAGAACCTCTCCGCCGCATGATCTCGGGCAAAGTCCCGACTCCGGAACTGCCGGCGTCCTATCTGCTGCCGCATCCCGATTTCCGGTTGATCTACACCGCGGACAAAATCGATCTGGACCCGGTACTGTGAAAACCTTGATCAAAAATTGCCGGATCATTTCCCCCGGCCGCGATCTGCCCGGGGGGAATATCCTGATGGAAGACGGCCGGATCCTTTTTGCCGGAAACGGTCCGGTCCCTCCGGCCGATCACGTCATTGACGCAAAAGGCCTTGCCGCCGCTCCCGGTTTCATCGACATCCATTCGCACGGGCGCTCGAACTATGATTTCTGCGACGGCACACCGGAAGCCTTTGCCGCTATCGGCCGGGACAAACTTCAGGATGGAGTGACCGGTTTCCTTGCCACCAGTCTGAGTGTGTCCGAAGACGCTCTGCGCGATCTGTGCCGTCAGGCGGAAGAGTATAAAAAGGAAGTAAAAGACGGCGCGTCCCTGCTGGGGATCCATTTGGAAGGTCCATTCTTCAATCCGTCCTGCGCCGGAGCGCAGAACCCCGCGTATTTGCAGACGCCGCGGATCGGTCTGGTGGATGAACTGAATGCGATCTCACCGGTGAAGAAAGTTTCGTTCTCTCCGGAACTCCCCGGCGGATCGGAATTTACGAAGGAACTGGCGAAACGCGGCATCATGCCGTCCGGGGGACACAGCGAAGCGGATTACGAATGTTTCGAACGCTGCAGGGAGGCGGGCATGAAACATCTGACGCATTTCTGCAATGTGATGACCCCCGTGCATCATTTGCGTTTCGGCATGGTCGGCGGAGGTCTGATGGACGACGATGTATATGTGGAAATGATTTGCGACGGGGTGCATCTCTGTCCGCAGATGATCCAGTTGATCACCCGGGTCAAGGGGCCGGAACGGATGATGCTGATCACGGATTCGATGCGGGCTGCGGGCATGCCGGACGGAAATTATTCGCTGGGCGGTCTGCCGGTCATTGTAAAAGACGGCTGTGCGCGGCTGACCACAGGGCAGGTGGCGGGAAGCACTTTGCGTTACCATGAAGGGTTCAAGCGTCTGGTCGATCTGACCGGCTTGCCGTTGTGCGAAGCGGTCCGCTGCACCAGCCTGAATCAGGCGGAAAGTCTGCATCTGGGCAAACGGGGCCGGATCGAAAAAGATCATGTCGCCGATATCGTCCTGCTGGACGAAAATCTGGATGTCCGGATGACCATTTGTTCGGGCTGCGTCAGATGGAAGGCGGATTGAAGATCCGGGTTGGATCGAACCGTCAGAGCCAGGACCCTTTCTGTCGGACCGCGCGAAATCCGAGGCCCGGCATAAAAAACAGGACCACCGGATGATCGGCGGCCCTGTCGCTTTTTTCGATCGTCAAGCCGGTTATTTGACTTTGACTTTTTTCGGGAACAGGTTCTGCCGATGGCATTCCTCGATGACCCGGATCTGACGCTTGACCTGATCCAGAGAGACCGTCAGCGGTTTCCCCTTGGTGAAGGCGTCATAAATGTTTTCATAATATTTGGTTCCCCAGCAGTCGAATCCGAGCGCGTATTCGGGGGCTTTCCAGTGTTCTTCCTAGAAATGAAGTTTTTCACTGCAGTAGAGCGGCATTCTGCCCGGACCTTCCAGCGGTCCCTTGACCAGCTGCTGGTCGGGTGCTTCTTCGGGCTTGAAATAACGCCAGACCGCTTCGTCGCCGTTGGCTTTGAGTCCGCCGCAGGTGCCGTAGATCTCGAACGTGTTTCCGGGGAACATGCAGCAGCGGGAGACTTCCATGTCGATGGTCGGATGGCCTTTGCCGGCCAGCAGCAGTTTGATATGGTCCTCGGCGTCTCCGAACGAATTTGCACGGTCCATTTTGCAGAAGATCTGTTCGGGATCGGCATTGCCGTCGCCGTAGAATTGCAGAGCCAGGTCAAGCGGATGCGGACCGGTATTCAGCAGTTCGCCGGCGCACATGTCCTGAATGGTCTGCCAATCCCAGCGGCGGCCGAACCCGTTGTAGGCGATCTTGACCATGACGATGCGTCCGAGGATGCCGGATTTCATGACTTCGAAACTCTTGCGGAAGAGAGGCCGGAAACGGGTCTGCTGGAAAACGGCGAAGAATTTGCCGCTTTTCCTGATCGCATCTTCGAGTTTTTCCACATCGGCGACATGTCTGGCCAGCGGTTTTTCACAGATGACGCTGCATCCTTTTTTCAGCAGTTCGATGCTGACGGGGATATGGTCGAAACTGCGGGTGGCGTTGATGAACAGGTCGATGCTCTTGTCCTTGATCATGTCCTTGTAATTGGCGTATGGCTTGAAATCGGGGGAGGGGGTGATGCCGTCCATCTGCCACCGTTCTCGGATGGGATCCGCCACGGCGACCACTTCAAACCGTTTCTGCAGTTCCGGCTGGGTCTCGAACAGATGCCGGTGGATATCGCGTCCGCTGCGGCCCTGTCCGATGATTCCTACTCTGATTCTTTTCATCGTTGATTCTCCATATGAAATTATCTGTTGGGGATCTGATAAACGGGCATGGTCCGGCCGCCGTACTGCACGGAGAGTTCGGCGGCTTCCAGCATGGCCATGACCTCGAACGATTCCTTCAGCGGGATGCCTTCATTTTTGCCGCGGAAGAAATTGACGATATATTCGACCAGATTGTGATAGAGATGTTTCCCGCCGACGAAGTTGAACATCCGGTTCTCACTGTCCTTCCGGAGGATGCCGCCATAACTGTAATTGCCTTCGGTCAGTTCCACGATGCCGCGTCTGCCATCGGCGTAGGCCACGGTGCAGACCACGCCGCGGCGGTCCGGGACCGAGGTCACTGCGACCGCGCCGGGGCCCATGATCTTTTCGAGCATTTCGAACGTGTGGACCCCATACCAGACGATCGACGATCCGGCGGCGGCCAGGCCCAGCGGACCCCAGGTGTGGCCGAGGTCGATCTGCGGCATATCCTTGTGTGCCTGGACGATATTGGCGTCGAAGCGGAGCGAAGAACCGGTGAAGAAGCGGACCTTGTGTTCGCTGGCGAGTTTCAGGATCTCGATGGAATTGTCAATGGTGTCTGCAAACGGTTTGTCCAGAAAGATCGGCTTGCCGAGCAGAGCGCATTTTTTGAAATATTCCAGATGGCGGGCCGGATCGTTGATCTCGATGAAGATCGCATCGCAGTCCGCCACGGCTTCCTCGAAGTTTTCGGTAACCTTCACGCCGATGCTTTCCAGATATTTCTGGCGCTGGTCCAGACCGGCCTGGTTCTGGAACGGAGTTTCAAAACGCAGCGCACGGGTAACCTTCATGCCGTTGACCTGAAATTCTTTTTCCATTGCCGGGTCCTGAAGGTATTTCGGGAACTCAACCGCATGGCTGGTGTCCATGCCGACAATCGCAGCTTTCAGTTTCTTTTGCACTTTTTATTCTCCTTGTGGTTTTGGACGGGGAAACTGTATTTCCCTGATATTCCCCGATAATATAACGTGTTAAAAACATATTAAAATGGCTTTTTTGATAAAAAGATGTTCTTTTTGATCATTTGCTGATTTGATGGAGCATTTCCGGAAAAGAAAAATTTGCAATCGGCCGGACTCTGCATTATATTGCATTTGAAACAGGAACTCCCAGAGGAAAGGAAAATACGATGCGGAACGGAAAATTCGGATGCGCCTTGTGGGGCTGCGGATGGGTGGCCAGCGGACATATTGCCGCGTATCTCAAAAATCCCGATTGCGAATTCATCGGACTCGGCAGTCGGCGGATCGAAAGCGCACAGACGAAAATCGCGGAATTCGGACTTGACGAGGTCACACTTTACCGCAGTTTCGAAGAACTGCTGAACGACGACCGGGTGGACGTGGTGTCGATCTGCACGCCGAACGACCTCCATGCGGAGGAAGCGATGCAGGCCGCACGGGCGGGGAAACAGATCTTTCTGGAAAAGCCCGCGGCGGTTTCTCCGGAACAGCTGGATCAGCTGGTCCGGGTCCTGCAGGAAAATCACACGAAAACGGTCATGGGATTGGTCCTGCGTTTCAATCCGCTCAGTTTGATGCAGAAACGGCTGATCGCCGAAGGGGAACTGGGGCGGGTGTTCCTGACCAATGTGGATTACTGGTTCGGCCGCGACCGCGGCGGCTGGATGCGGGAAGGCAAACGGAGCGGAGGCGCTTTCGTGCTGGGCGGCTGCCATTCGGTCGATCTGGCCCGTTTTCTGCTCGGCTCGGATATCGCGGCGGTGCGCGGGGATTCCGTCCGGGTGGGTGACTGGTATGACTATCCGCCGGTGGAAACGGCACAGGTGCGGTTTGCGAACGGGGCAAAAGGGGTATTCTCCTGTTCGCTGACCGGATTCACGCCTTACACGGCCAATATCCATATCATCGGGGAGGACGGCACCATCCTCAACGACCGTTTTTATCTGCGGCGGTTCCGGGAGCAGAAGGAATTCTTCACGGTCGATACCGGGGTGAAGAAAAGCGGCGATGTCTACAGCCATCCGTTCCCGGCGATCGTGAGCCATTTCATCGGCTGTCTGAAGGAGGACCGGGATTCCGAACACAATGTGGCTTCGGCGGTCAATTCGCACAAGGCGTGTTTTGCCATCTGCCGCAGTGCGGCTTCGGGCGGCGGATGGATCGAATTGTGAAGGATTTCGTTCCGGCACTTGAAAAACGACATAAATAAAGTATATTGAAGAATATCCAACTGAATAACGAGGAGTTTTTGCATTATGAGTCTGCTGCTGACCAACTGTCATCTGATTTCTCCGGACCAGAATTTTACCGGGAGTGCCATTCTGATCGAAAACGGCAAGATCCGCCGGATCTATGCGCAGGGCGATTCCTTGCCGGAAGCGGACCGCGTGATCGACGCGGGCGGGGCCATGACCATGCCCGGGTTCATCGATGTGCATTGTCACGGAAAATCCGGAGTGGACTTTTGCGACGCGACCGATGAAGCGATCGAAACGATCGGCAAAGACAAACTGAAGGAAGGCGTTACCAGTTATCTGCCGACGACACTGACCCTGGATGAGGAATTGCTGGTAAGGGCTTTGCAGACGGCCGCGCGTTATACGGCAAAAGGAGTAAAAGGCTGCAAGCTGCCGGGCGTGCATCTGGAAGGCCCGTTCATCAACCCGAAATGTCTGGGTGCGCAGAATCCGGCATTCGTGCGTGAACCGGATATCGAAATGGTCCGGCGTCTGGCCGCAATCTATCCGGTGAAGAAAGTTTCCTATGCGGTGGAAATGCCGCACGGGGCGGAGTTTGCCGCGGAACTGATCGCGGAAGGGATCCAGCCGTCCTGCGCCCACAGCGGAGCGAAATACGGCGAATTCATGGCGGCATACAAACACGGACTTCATGCACTGACGCATTTCTGCAACCAGATGACCCCGCTGCATCACCGCGACATCGGTCTGGTCGGGGCAGGGCTGCTGCATCAGGATGTCTATGTGGAAATGATCTGCGACAAACTGCATCTGGCACCCGACATGATCAGACTGGTGTTTTCGCGGAAAGACATCAACCATATCCTGCTGATCACCGATGCCATGCGTGCCGCGGGTATGCCGGACGGCGAATCTTCGCTGGGCGGTCTGGCGGTGATCGTGAAGGACGGCGCGGCGCGTCTGGCATCCAACGGCGCACTGGCCGGCAGCACACTGCAGATCTGCAATGCACTGAAAAACGTTTATGAGATCACCGGACTGCCGCTGGAACAGCTGGTCCGGACCACGTCGCTGAATCAGGCCCGTTCGCTGGGGCTGGAAAAACTCGGCCGTCTGGAACCCGGATATGAAGCGGATATCGTGATCCTCGACGATCAGTTCCATGTTCAGAAGACATTCGTGAACGGGGAACTGCGTTACGAAGCGTAAAGAGGCCGGAGGAAACTATGTATAACGGAAAAAAAGTAACGGTGGTGATGCCGGCCTACAATGCGGCGAAGACTCTGCTGAAGACCTATCAGGAGGTGGTGGCGCAGCCATTCGTGGACCGCGTGATCGTGGTGGACGACGCCAGCGGGGATGATACCTACGAGATCGCCCGGAAGCTGGACAAAGTGCTGGCCTACCGGAAAGAGTCGAACACCGGCTACGGCGGCAACCAGAAACAGTGTTACCGCCTGGCGCTGGAGGACGGTGCGGACATCGTCATCATGGTCCATCCCGATTATCAATACACTCCGCTGCTGATCCCCGCCATGGCGACCATGATCGGCAATCAGCTGTATCATTGCGTGCTGGGGTCGAGGATCCTGGGCGGATGTGCGCTGCGCGGCGGAATGCCTTTTTACAAATACGTGAGCAACCGGGTGCTGACTTTGACCGAAAACTGGTTTCTGGGACAGAAATTGTCGGAATATCACACGGGCTACCGGGCATTTTCCCGCGAACTGCTGGAAATGCTGGACCTCTCCGGCAATTCCGACGATTTCATTTTCGACAATGAAATGCTGGCGCAGATCGCCTGGACCGGCACGGTGATCGCGGAAGTGAGCTGCCCGACCAAATATTTCGAAGAAGCTTCGAGCATCTGCTTTTCCCGCAGTCTGAAATACGGACTGGGGTGTCTGGGCGTGTCCCTGCGCTACCGTCTGGCGGCCTGGCATCTGAAAAAATGGTCCCTGCTGGATCCTGAAAACCGGAACCGTCTGACGGCCCATGCGGAAAAGTTTATCTGACAGGCTTTGCCGGAGCATGAAACCGCTTCCGGTGTATCGGATTTTGCTGCTGATCCTGCTGTTGGCGGCCGTGCCGCGGATCATTCTGCTGAAACGGGC
>Ga0256405_10003388_pt1 | contig 32952 bp, 26 predicted proteins | sample RumenRJG_02DNA_FD_189096 | JGI IMG/M metagenome (GOLD analysis project Ga0256405, IMG submission 189096) | Bovine rumen microbial communities from Lethbridge, Alberta, Canada - RJG_02 | ecosystem: Host-associated > Mammals > Digestive system > Stomach > Rumen | place: Canada: Alberta...
TGCTGCAGCCAAAGCATCCTTAGATAATCTTGAAAAAGATAATCAGCAACTTTCAGAAAAGCTTAACTCAGTTAATGAGCAGCTGCTTGAGCTTAACCGTCTTAACTCTGCCCTTGAACAGCAAAAAGCCTTTTACGAATCTCAGAATGAAGAGCTTAAAGTCGAAAAGGATAACCTTTTAGATGAAAACAAAATCTTCTCTACACAGATAAGTCAGATGAGAGAGGAAAAGGCTGCCTTAAACTCACTTATGGAATCTAAAGAACAGATTTATGAGCAGGCAGAAACAAATCATCGCCTCAGTGAAGAAAAGTTAAAGGAAGAACTTAAAAACATCTCAGAGAGTATTGTTAAAACCGGAACTGATGATTTAAACAAGTTCTCAAAAGAAAGCCTTAACAACGTAGTAACTCCTTTAAAGGAAGAGCTTGATAAATTCAGAGAGTTCTTAGCGCTCTCTCAGGAGAATGAAGCTACCCGCGCAGGTAAAATCACTGAAGGACTTGAGAAGATGACCTCCGCTCAGGTTGCTCTTACAAAAGAAGCAGATGAACTTTCAAAAGCCCTTAAGTCAGGCGGTAAAAGCCAGGGTATGTGGGGCGAACTGCAGCTTGAAAGAGTGCTTGACAGCTGCGGTCTTGACAAGAGAGTTGATTATCAGCGCGAAGCTGCTCAGGAGAGTCTCTTTGGTGACAGATACAGACCAGATGTGGTGTTAAATCTCCCAGAAGAGCACTGCATTATCATTGACGCAAAATGCTCGCTTACAGCCTACACCGATTATGTTAATGCTGATGATCACGATGAGGCTCAGTGTTTCTTAAAGGCTCACATAAAATCAATAAAAGATCATATTGCCGAGCTTGACAAAAAACAGTATCAGAACAATAAAGGTCTTAACTCACCTGACTTTGTATTTATGTTTGTACCAGTTGATGGTGCTCTGTCAGAGGCTTTATATGCTGACAGCTCTCTGTATCAGTATGCCTCACAAAAGGGTGTATATCTGGTGTCCCCATCCTCAATTATTCCGGCTCTTCGCGTGGTTTCCTCACTATGGATGCTCTCAGAGCAGACAGAGAGAATGCGTGATCTTTCAAAGCTTGCCTTAGGCGTTGCAGATAAATTCAGACTGGTGATCGAGGCTCTTGATGATATCAATAAAGCTAATGAGAATATGACCAAGAAGCTTGCTACCTTAAATGATCGCATGCGATTTGGAAAGGATAATCTGATGTCAAGAATGGAAAGATTCAATCTTAACGCCAGACATGAATTTGAACTTACAGAGGGCAGCACCATAAGTATCGAGGAAAAGACAGAACAGTCTGATGAATAAAGAAAAGGGCCTGAGAATTACTCAGGCCCTTTGTGTATCAAATGTACATCTTATGGCTTCATATAGTGAGAGCCTTTGGCAATTCCTAAAACACCTGAACGAACCACCTCTACCACTTCAGTAAGTTTGCTCATAGTCTTTAAAAAGATATCAGTCTGCTCTGATGAGGCTGCATACTCTAAAGTTAAAATATCAGCATTCACATCAATAATGTTAGCCTTAAAGATATCAGCAAGAGACTTTACATCATCACGGATGTTGCGGTTAGGAGTAGCCACCTTTATAAGGGTCAGCTCACGCTCAAAGCCACCTTCGGCCTCTTCCTGAATTGCTGATACTCTGAATACACAGACAAGCTTGTGCAGCTGCTTTGTAATCTGCTCAGCCTCATCCTTCTCTCCTGTAGTCAGGATGGTGCATCTTGATAAGGTTGGATCATCTGTTGGTGCTACAGTCAGACTGTCGATGTTATATCCGCGCTGAGAGAATAAACCTACAACACGTGACAGGGCTCCAGCCTCGTTCTCAATTAAAATGGAAATTACGTGTCTCATTTACTTCTCCTCGTCGTTTAACATCATATCAACCATAGAGCCGTTTGCTCTTAACCAAGGCATTACCTTGGTATTGGTATCAGTAATGATATCTACAAGAACGAACTCATCCTTCATTAAGAGCACTTCCTTTAAGCTCTCCTCAAGCTTGTCGGCATCAGTGATGCGAACACCCTTAAAGCCATAAGCCTCGGCAATCTTTAAGAAATCAGGATTACCGTCAAGGTTGGTAGCAGAATATCTTTCCTTGTAGAACACAGTCTGGAACTGACGAACCATGCCAAGTACACTGTTGTTAAGAATAAATACCTTAACAGGAAGATTATACTTGCGGCATACAGCAAGCTCCTGCATGTTCATCTGGAAAGATCCGTCACCGGTAATACAGATAACATTTGATTCTGGGAGTGCAAACTTAACACCGATGGCAGCAGGGAAACCTAATCCCATAGTGCCTAAACCGCCTGAGGTCAATAAATGACGAGGGGTTTCAAACTTAAAGTACTGAGCGGTAAACATCTGATGCTGACCTACATCAGTGGTTACAAAAGCATCCAAAGACAGCTCAGAATTTAATTTTGACAGAGTCTCTATTACCTGCTGAGGACGGATAATACCTTCTTTTCTGGCATAGCTTAAGCACTTCTTTTCCTTAAAGGCGTTAATCTTGTCCCACCATAAGGAGATTTCCTCATTCTTCTCTACCTTAAGCTCATCCATGGCACCAATGATCTGATTTAATACAGTCTTGGCATCACCTACGATAGGAATGTCAGCACTTACGGTTTTTGAAATAGATGCTGGATCAACGTCAATATGGATGATTCTGGCATCAGGACAGAACTTTGAAACCTTGTTGGTGGCACGATCTGCAAAGCGGGTGCCTACAGCAAAGATAAGATCTGAATTGTGCATAGTCTCGTTGGCTTCATATAAGCCATGCATACCAAGCATACCTAAATACTGAGGATCTGATGCAGGAAAACCAGAGATACCCATTAAGGTTGAAACAACAGGGATATTCATGCGCTTTGCAATCTTGTAGATTTCATCGCAGGCATTGCCCTGAACCACACCGCCACCGATTAAGATTACAGGCTGCTTGGCTTTTTTAAGCTCAGTAGCAGCTCTCTTTACCTGACCTTTGTGACCGAATACTGTTGGGTTGTATGATCTAATGGAAACATCAGAGGTTACATCATAATCAAAGAAATAGTTGCGGTTCTGGCAGTTCTTTGGAATATCAACAACTACAGGACCTTTTCTGCCGGTAGAAGCAATGTAAAATGCCTTTCTGATGTTCTTTACAATGTCTTCTGGCTTCTTACACAGGAATGAATACTTGACTACAGGACGGGTAACACCCATAGTGTCAACTTCCTGGAAGGCATCTGTTCCGATAAGATCGGTGCTTACCTGTCCGGTAATTAAAACCAGCGGGATTGAGTCACCATAAGCTGTAGCAAGAGCTGTTACAGTGTTGGTAGCACCAGGACCTGAAGTCACAATGGCAACACCCACGCCACCTGTAGCTCTTGAAAAACCATCGGCCATATGAACAGCACCCTGCTCGTGACGTGCAAGAATGTGCTCAACCTTCTGTGAATTGTATAATTCGTCGTAAATATCAGTTACAGCAGCTCCAGGATAGCCAAAAATCTTGGTAACCCCCAGATCTTCTAAAACTCTTACAACCTGTTGTGCGCCGTTTAATTGTTCCATAATCATTAATCTTTCAGCTAAAAAATTTAATACACATAATTTTACACAAAAATAAATCTTTTACTGTCACAAATGACAGATTTTAGAAAAAAAGCGCACTCGAAAATAGTAACAGTTCAAAAAGTTAACGTACATTTACAAACCTTCTTTTGATCTGAACAGGGTCTGAACAGCATCGTCTCTGGTTGCGATAAAAGGAGTAAGCATAATCAGCTTTTCTTTAAATCTTTCTAAAAGCTCATAGGCTGAATGTGTATCTCTGTAGGATACTTCCATAGGGCGAAGTGGCAGCACCTCATAAAAAATAACATCTTCACCATTACTGTTCTTAAAGAAGGAGGCATCCTTTTTAAAATCACCTAAGGCGCTTAACATGGCACCAGTGAAGGCTGTATGAGCAGAGAAACTCTGATCTCTTTTTAAGTAATAACCAAAACCGGTGTACCTGTCAGCGCAGATAAGATGCTTTGCTATTTCAATGAACATGTAAACTTCAAAGTTTTTTTCCTGATCTTCACTGAAACGATAATCTTCAGGCAGAGCCAGAGCTATTTCCAAATGCTCAATTCTGCCATCATCTGCTTTTAAATCCTTACCTGACAGTCCTCTGGTAATTAAAAGAAAGTACTTATGCTCTTCATTTGGTTCTGCTAAAAGCACCTCTACACCGTTAAAAGAACAGAACTTTGAGGTTTTTCCAAAGTGCTTTTTAAGATGCTCATCATAAAGAGGCAAGTTAGCTTCATTCATTCCCTTAAAGGAAGATAGCTTTACCTCATTTTTACAGTTCTCTGCCATGGTACAGATATTGGTAAATAAAGCACCGTCTGCTACGGAAGCAAATTTAAGAGCTCTTTCAAAGCGGATCAGAGCATCCTCAACAAGTCCCTGTCTGTACAGAATATAACCCTTATAGAAAAGCCATCTGGGATCGTCTCGTCCTGCAATGGCATTTTTCTCAAGCACAACAGTTGCCTTTTCATAAAGAGTGTAAGGATCACCTGACTTGTTGGCCACATTGATATATGTTCTTACAAGCTCCATGCACAGATCAAAATCAAGTTCACTGTTCTCTAAAAGCTCAATGACCTTAAACAGATCCGCACTCTGATAATAAGCTTCAAGTTTTGCTTCAAGCTCAGCTTTGTAGGACTTATACAAAGACTCTTCCATAATCTGACCTTAAATTACTTTGATCTAAAAAAAAATACCCCGGAAAACCGAGGCATTTTGACAGCATTTTCTTTTCATTAAGTATGAAGTGAATGCTCGCCTCTGAAGATTCCGCACACTCCTGAGCGCACAGTCTCGACGACTTCAGCCTGCTCTGAGACAGCCTTTAAGAATCTGTCGATTTCTAAAGATGTCTCAACATACTGAAGGATGTAAAGCTCAGGTGTAATATCAACAATCTTGGCACCAAAGATATCGCATAAAGACTTGATCTCACCTCTTAAGTTATGACCGATAGCCTGAACCTTAACAAATAAAATCTCGCGCTCAACAATAGCCTTTGAGTCATCTGACTGACTTGATACCTTGATTACGTTTACAAGCTTGTGAAGCTGCTTGGTAATACGCTCAACCACTGCAGAATCACCTTCTGTTGAAATGGTGATTCTTGAAATTGAATTGTCCTCAGTTGGTGCTGCAGTAATGGTTTCAATGTTGTAGCCACGCTGGGAGAATAAACCTACAACACGTGAAAGAGCACCAGACTCGTTCTCTAATAAAATTGAAATAATCTGTCTCATTCTACTTGTCCTCGTTTAAGAACATCTCAGCCATGTTGCCACCCCCCTGCTGCATTGGGAGAACCTTTGCATCAGTGTTACATACGATATCAACAATAACAAGCTTATCCTTCATGGAAAGAGCCTTGGCTACAGCAGCATCGAGCTCTTCAGGAGCAGTAACCCTGATACCTTCATGACCATATGCCTTGGCTAAGGCAACAAAGTCTGGATTAGAGTTCAGGTTGGTTGAGCTGATATGTCCTTTATAGAACATTCTCTGCCACTGACGAACCATTCCTAAAGTGTGGTTATCAAGAATAAAGATCTTTACAGGAATACCAAACTCCAAACAGGTTGAGAGCTCCTGAATGTTCATCTGGAATGAGCCGTCACCGGTAAACAGACAAACCTCTGCATCAGGGCAGCCAACCTTGGCGCCTATAGCTGCCGGGAAACCGTAACCCATGGTGCCTAAACCGCCAGAGGTTAAGAAATGTCTTGGTTCATCAAACTTGTAGTATAAGGCGGTGAACATCTGATGCTGACCTACATCAGTTGCAATCACAGCCTTACCGTCTGTTGCCTTATACACAGCCTCAATAATTTCCTGTGGCTGAATTAAGGTTGGATCTTTTCTGTAACCCAGGCAGTTGGTTGAACGCCATGCAGAAATTGAATCCCACCATGAAGCCATAGCTTCCTTATTCTCCTGCAGGCTGAACTCGTCAAAAGCCTCTTTAAACTGGTTTAATACAGTCTTGGCATCACCTACGATAGGAATATCAGCGGTTACAGTCTTAGAAATTGAAGCAGGATCAATATCAACATGAATGATCTTTGCCTCAGGACAGAACTTGGCTAAATTATTGGTTACGCGATCATCAAAACGACAGCCTACAGCAAACACGATATCAGCATTGTGCATGGCGTGGTTAGCCTCAAAGGTACCGTGCATACCCAACATGCCTAAGAACTGTCTGTCAGTACCAGGATATACGCCCATACCCATTAAGGTTGCAGTTACAGGCATATTAAAGCGCTTGGCAATTGCTCTGATTTCCTCATGAGCACCAGACAATAAAGCACCGCCACCTACAAGCATGATAGGCTTGCAAGCCTTGGCAATCATGTTGGCAGCTCTCTTTACCTGTCCACGGTGACCCTGTCTTGTAGGGTTGTATGAACGCATCTTTACAGGTCCATCCTGCTCTGGGTACTCAAAAAGCTGTGATGGACGTACACAGTCCTTTGGAATATCAACTACAACAGGACCTGGGCGACCGGTTGAAGCAAGATAAAATGCCTGACGGATGTACTTAGGAATATCAAGTGCACTCTGACACAGATATGAATGCTTTACGATAGGTCTTGTAATACCTACAGTATCAACTTCCTGGAAAGCATCAGAACCAATAAGTGGAGAGAATACCTGACCGGTTAAAACCACCATTGGAATTGAATCCATATATGCAGTTGCAATTGAGGTTACAGTGTTGGTAGCACCAGGACCTGAAGTTACAAGGCACACACCAACCTTACCAGTGGCTCTTGCATAACCATCAGCTGCGTGAGCTACACCCTGCTCATGACGACCTAAAATATGTTTAATCTTTTTAGACTCAAGCAGTGCATCATAAATATCTAAAACCGCACCACCTGGATAACCAAATAAATGTTCTACACCTAAGTCCTCTAAGGTACGCACCACCATCTGGGCGCCTGACATCATGGTCATTTACATCTCCTAATATCTTAACTGGCCTTTTTAGGTTTTGGCCAAAACCTCTGGGGTACGTCTTTTACCCACTTTTCGTATTCCAAAGGGAAATCTCTTTTAAGGCGTGGTTCGTCAATAAGAACGGCAAAAAGAAAGGAAAACATCCACATCAGAACTGGAATTATTAAAGTTATAAATGAATTTATAGCACAACACAGACCAAAATAAAACAACATAAGTCCCATATGCATAGGATTTCTGCATAAAGAATATGGACCTGTCACCACAAGGGTGTCTGTTTCGTGGCTTAATTTTACGGAACCTACCACTACAGCTCCGCCGTGTCCTTTGGTTAAAAGCTCATAATTTGCTGAAATTACAAAATAAAGGCCAGTTGCAGAACAGATAGAACCAAAAATTATGGCAGGAAGTCCTGTCGGCATAAAATCCATATCCGAAAATTCTGACAGATAGACAATCAGATATGGACCTGCAACAAAGAAGATTAAACTTCCCAAAATGTATGAAAGAATATTTCTTAACATTTTTTAATGATATTTTGCCTTCTCAAGTAAATCACTGATTACAAACAATGGGTGATTTGCCTCTTTACCTTCCATTCTTAAAACCTGAGAACGGCAGCTAAAACCGGTGATAAGACAGTGGTCAAAATCGCGCTTTTGAATCTGATCTTTCCAGTTCTTATTGTAAACTGCGTAGGTTTCATCCTGATTTTTAGCCATATGACCAAATAAACCTGCCATACCGCAGCAGGCTACATTGACAGGTAAAAGCTTGAGACCGAACTTGTCCATTACGTTCTGCCACATTACAGGAGCTGGTGTGATTAAAGCTCTTTCGGTACAGTGAGTAAACAGATAATACATATCGCTAAACTCAGGGCTCTGTGCCTTTGCTAAAACCTTTTCTTTGATGCCATCAAAGTTTGCATTAAACTTCTCGGTTGCAAACTGCTCGGTAAGCCACTCTTCTGGAAGTTTTACCTCAAATTCACCTCTGGCATCGCCTAAAAGCTGGGTATACTCATCACGGTAACAGATGGTTAAGGCAGGATCGTAACCTACTAATGACTTGCCGGTCTTGTGGATACGTTCAAGTCTTGCAGCCTGCTTTACGGCATAGTGAACAAAGCCTTTTCTGTCACCTCGGATAACCATAATCTTGCCGTTTACATAGGCCTTTAAGAATGCAACCCTGTAGCCTAAAGCGCGTATTACTTTTGCTACAGCAATCAGGCCATAAGACTCAAAGCAGACAGTAAACGGATCGGTAACTAAAATCACATCATTGTCAGATTTGCATGCCTTTTGAGTTGATAAAATCTCAAAATCATTTTCTTTACACAGAGACTTAAAAGTTCTTTCAGAGAATTTTGGCAGATCAACAAAACCAAAAATCTTCTCGGTTAAATATGCTGAAACCTTATTCTGTAAAAGAGCATTTGAAATTCTAGGGAATCTTGACATAAATGGCAGAGTAAACTCTGAATTTAAAATCAGAAGATCCATTAAAGGTCTTAAATAGCGACTGTAGTACAGGCTTAAGAATCTTGAGTTTAAGTCAGCTGCATTTACGTGAGCAGGACAGATACTCTTACAGGACTTGCATGACAGACAGGTCTTGGTGTTGTTTAAGTATTCAGTTGAATAATCTCTGCCTTTTGTGAAGATGGTATTGAAAAGACGACGGGCAAAGGAAAAAGGATTTGCCTTGGAGGCTAAAACAGAAATTTCCTCTGAGGCAATGTTGTAGCCCTTGTCGTTCATCATTCTCATCCACTGGCGCATGAGCTCTGAATAGCCCTTAGGAGAGCGGATATGATCTTTGGTATAGCGGTAGCTTGGACACATTAAGGCCGAAGTCTGATAGCTAAAGCACTGACCGTTGCCGTTACAGCTTACAGCTCCCTTGAAGGAATTGCGTACTGATACAGGAATGGTTCTGTCAAGATCACCGCGCATTGGAGAATCAATGTCTACAAGCTTGTCATGATCATTTGATAATGGGACACAAATCTTGCCAGGATTAAAGATATTATCCTTATCAAAGATTTCTTTAATCTCTCTTGCTACTGGATATAAAGTCTTGAAGAACACCTCGCCATAGCATGAGCGGTAGCCTCTGCCGTGCTCACCCCACATCTGGCCCTGATACTTGTTTACAAGCTCAACGACCTTGTTTGAAATGGTAAAGAGTTTTTGCTTGTCCTCATCGGTTGTAAGGTCAAGAGCTGGTCGAACATGCATTAAACCAGTGTCAACATGACCGAACATGCCGTAGGTAACATTTAAAGAATCCAAAAGCTCTCGGAACTCCAGAATATAGTCAGCAAGATTTCTTGGAGGAACTACTGTGTCTTCGGTAAAGGCAACAAGTTTCTTGTCGCCTGCTGCCGCACCTAAAAGACCTACTGATTTTTTGCGCATGCCGTAAACTGCGGCAACAGCAGCAGGTGTGGTTGCAAGCTGAGCACCTAAAATACCGTTTTCAAACTTCTCTGCCTTTGCAGATACAGCCTTGAAGATAGTCTCAAGCTTCTGATGCTCTGATTCTTTATCGTAGCCGTTAAACTCAACGATATTGATACCCAGTATCTCGTGACCTGGAACATCCTTAATGTATTCTTTTACGGACTCCCAGATGGTATCTTTCTTGGCAAGGTTAAGCACTCTTGAATCAACAGTCTCAACTGAGAACACGCCAGCATCTATAAGCTCAACTGCATGGCGCAGTGCTGAATCAAAGTTCTCGTACTTGACCACCATAAGCTCACGGAAGTCAGGAATTTTGGTTAAATCAAGAGTGGCGCCACAGATAACAGCAAGTGTGCCTTCAGCACCGCAAATGATTCTTGCAAGATTTAATGTATCAGTCTTTGGATCGTAGGAGTTCTCTAAATCGTAACCTGTCATAAAACGGTTTAATTTAGGGAAAATCTCTTCAATCTCAGATCTCTTCTCTCTTAAAATCTGATAGCATCTTCTGTAAATTTCACCTTCAAGACCTGGCTTTTTAAGGCACTTGTTAAGTTCAGCACCAGATACAGGACCAAAGGTGGTTAAAGTGCCATCAGCCAAAACTACAGTCACATCCTTGATATGAGTTGAAGTTCTGCCATATTTTAACGAACCCTGACCTGCTGCATCATTTGAAATCATACCGCCTACGGTGGCGCGGTTTGAAGTTGAAAGCTCAGGTGAGAAGAAAAGTCCGTATGGCTTTAACTGCTCATTTAACTCATCCTTGATGACACCTGCCTGTACATAGATGGAACGATTCTGTTCATCAAAATTGAATGTACCCTTCATATGACGGGAACAGTCAATGGTAATACCGTCATTTAAGGACTGACCATTAGTTCCGGTACCGCCACCTCTTGCAGTGACAACAAGGTTTCTGAATTCTTTGTGGTTTTTTAGTTTGATGGCAGTAACAATATCATCATTATCAAGAGGGAAAATTACACCCTGAGGCATTCTCTGATAAACAGAATTGTCTGTTGCCACAAGTAATCTTGAAGAGAGTGATATTTCAACATCACCTTTAAACCCGCTTGCCTTTAAAGAAGACAGGTATTTACCGTATTTTGAATCAATCTTCTCAAGGTTGGTGATTGAAGGGATCATAATAAAGGCCTCTGATACTGACTTATTAAGTTATTCTGCTTTAAACAAAAAAGCACACAAAATCAAAGCAAATGCAAACGGGCATTTATAAGCTTAGTTATGGAGGTATATTTTAAGGTATTTTTGAGCGAATAGCACGCGTTAAGAACGATTGGAAAGCAAATGTGCACACAAAGTGAGGTTTTCTTCGGGCATAAAAAAACCACATCATTGATGTGGTGGTTGGTAGCTATGACTGGAATCGAACCAGTGACCTCAGCATTATGAGTGCCGCGCTCTAACCAACTGAGCTACATAGCCATTGAGTGGCTGGGGTACTAGGATTCGAACCTAGGTAATGGCGGAATCAGAATCCGCTGCCGTACCACTTGGCGATACCCCAACACGGTTGTTGCAAACTCACTTTTAGTGGCAGGGGTAACTGGACTCGAACCAGTGAAATGGCGGGATCAAAACCCGCTGCCTTACCACTTGGCTATACCCCTATTCAGGAGCGCGTTGTGTTTGACAACGGTGCTCATTATAAAGAACTCATTTTATTTGTCAACAACTAATTTTAAATTTTTTTTAAAATTATTTCAGAGCATTATAAATAATAGCTTATTTAAGCCATTATTCAATTATTATTTTTTTTAAATCTATTGAGAATAAAAGGATTTTTTGTAAATCAGAAGGAATTATTAGGACAAAAAAACTGCAGACATACACAAATATCTGCAGTCTCTGAATTGAAATGATATATCTAGTAAGGCAGCTTGCTCTTTAATTTTTCATCGTAGTAGGCATCTTCATGTCTTTTAACCAGTCTTAAGATACCAATTTCAAGGCACATTACATAAATCAGGAATAAAGTCACAGCTACAATGCATGGAATGATTGGATCTCCAACCTCAGGTGACTTTAAAGCTGAAGCACAGTATAAAACCATATAAAGCAGGAACACAAGCTCTGATATAAAGACACAGGTATGAAAGGTTCTTACCTTTCTTTTAGCGCGCCCCTGAAAGAATCCGCACAGTACAATAAGACCAGGAGCTGCGCAGATAAAGCCTGCTGCAAGACCAGGAAATGAAAGTGAGATTAACAGAGGAAAGATAAAAAACAACAGTGACAGAATGGTTACAAAACCTACTGCAGTATTGAATATACAGCGCTCCTGAAAACTAAAAGGTGAAATCTTTACAGGATCGTAAGTATTAGGATCAATAATTTTCTCTTCAGGCATAATTTATTCCCTATCGTAAAAGATGCCTCAATTGTACAAACTTTTTTAAAATTTTCTTTGAACTTTTCAATCATTTTCAAATTTTTTTTCTTCTGTTTAAGATAATCTTGCAAAAAAGAGGATTTAGATATGATTTTTCAAAAAGAAAATATACTTGCAATCTGCTATGACTTTGACAGAACCTTAACTCCATGTGAAATGCAGGCACAAGGCTACATCCAGCAGATTAACGAAAATGTAGAAGACTTCTGGGAACTCTCCACAAGACTTGCCATTGAGAACCAGATGGATCCAAACCTTGCTTATATGTATCTGATGTTAAACGGTGCAAAAGGAAAATTTAAGGTTGAGAAAAAGCGTCTTCAGGAATTTGGCTCTATGGTAAAACTCTATAAAGGCGTATCTGACTGGTTTGAAAGAATCAATAAATACGGCAGGGATCACAACGTTACCGTTGAGCACTACATCATTTCATCAGGCCTTAAAGAAATGATTGAAGGCACTGAAATTGCAAAAGAATTCAAGGCAATTTATGCAAACTCCTTCCTCTATGACAGAAACGGAGCTGCAGTATGGCCGGCACAGAACATCAACTTTACAAATAAAACCCAGTTTCTGTTCAGAATTTCAAAGGGAACATTAGATGTAAATGACAATGATGTTAACCGCTACTATCCAAAAGAGGCTATCAGAATTCCTTTTTCAAACATCGTTTATATCGGAGATTCACAGACTGATATCCCTTGTATGAAGCTTGTTTCATCATTAGGAGGACAGTCAATCGGCGTTTATGATCCTACTTTGCAAAACAAAAACAGAGTATATGAGCTCATAAAAGATCACAGAATCTCCTATTATGCAGCTGCAGACTACTCTAAAGGTGAAGAACTTGAGATGCTTACTCAAAAGATCATCGACTATACAGCAGCATCCTTTGAACTGAGAATGCAGCATCTTATACACAAGGATGAATCAGAAATGCTGTAACTTATCAGAACATCTGTTGAGGTTAGGAGTTTTTGCAATATTGATTGAATCTAATTTTAAGCTAATAAACTTTTGATAAATTGAAAATGCAGACAGTTTTGATGTTTCCTTAAGTATTTTTTTTCTTTCTGTCTGCCTTTGCTTCATCCCATTTAAATCTCAGCAGAAAATTATGCTGAGATTTTTATTTTTCTTTGAAAAAATTCACAGAAAATTTCTATAAAATAACCTTGCCAAAAGCCTTTTTTCGCGCTTTGCTGACAGCTTTCAAAACATGCTTCTAACAAATTGATTTTAAATAACATTAATTTTATATTTTTTTTAACTTTTGCTACTTTAAAAAATCAATTTTTGATATAATTTAATCATCTTAAATATTTGGAGATAATATGATTTTAGAAGAAGTAAAAGCTACTCTTGCAATGGAGAATCTTGAACTTACTAGCGAGCAGGAAGAGCTTTTAAAGCGTTACATTGCAGGCGAAATCACTCTGCAGGAATATCAGGCTCAGATTAAAGAACTTATCGATAACTCAAAGGTTGCCTGAAATTTGGAAGCATCGACTTTTGATAAGGTCTACTGTTATCCGGGAACTGAAGTACTCATAAACAACTTCAAGGAACGAGATCCCAAGGTTCTTTCACAACTTGAAAGAATGCTGACAGCAGCAAGAGTTGTAGATCTCCTAAAAAAACCGGTTAAAGGTAAATTTGATCTTCTCCACCTCAAAAAAATTCACCACTATATTTTCCAGGATCTCTATCCATGGGCTGGTGAAATTCGCTGTGTAAACATATCCAAAGAAATCCTCTTCTGCGATGCGCAGTACATCGAAAAAGAAATCTCAAAGGTTTTTAATAAACTACAGAATGAGAATTTTCTAAAGGACTGTCCTGACAGTCAGATTGCATCAAAGGCTGCTTACTACCTTGGTGAAATCAACGCTGTTCACCCTTTCAGAGAAGGCAATGGCAGAGCACAAAGAGAGTTCATTCGTGAACTGCTCCTGCCACTTGGCTTTTATGTTGATTATTCAAGATGTCCTCCTGATATGATGCTGTATGCATCCATCAACGCTTTTGCAGGCGATTACGAACTGATGACCAGGCTCTTTGAAAAGTGCATTATTGAAAAACCACAAAATTAAAAAATGACAACTACTCAAAATACCCTTAATACCATCAATTTAAATTCAGGATTAAAACTTCAGACCGGCACCTACTATGTTGAAGTATGGGGCTGCCAGATGAATGTCTATGACGGTGGCCGAATTCGTGATCTTATGAACGCATCAGGCTTTACCGAGGTAAAATCACCAAAAGATGCAAACATTGTAGTTTTAGTTACCTGCGCTGTTCGAGCCAAAGCAGAGGACAAGGTTTTCAATCAGATTGCCTCATGGAGACATACCGGAGACATCAGTGAAAAAACTGTTATTGCCTTAGGTGGCTGTGTTGGCTCTGAACTTGCTGAAAAGATTTTGGAGCTTGATAAGAGCATAAATATTATCTTCGGACCTAGAACCATTCACCGTCTGCCAATTATGATAAGTCAGTTTGTGTCATCTGGCGATCCGGTTGTTGATGTTGCAGCTGACGGAATTGACAAGTTTGATTATCTGCCAGAGAGCGGTCCTGTTGGACCATCCGCATTTGTAACCATTATGGAAGGCTGTTCAAACAAGTGCACTTACTGTATCGTGCCTTACACCCGCGGTGAAGAGCAGTCACGCCCTGTGCAGGATATTATTGATGAATGTGTTAACCATATAGCCAACGGTGTTATTGAAATCCATCTTTTAGGACAGAATGTTAACTCCTATCACGGCATTCACAATGATGGCACCATCTGCAATTTCTCTACTCTGCTTTATGAAATTGCTGCAATTCCAGGAGTAAAACGCATCAGATTTACCACCTCAAATCCAATGGACTTTACAGATGACATCATTGAGGCTGTAGCAAAGCTTGATGTTATCTCAGATTCTATCCATGTACCTATCCAGGCTGGTTCTGACAGAATTTTAGAGGCCATGCACCGCCGCTACACAGCAAAAGAGTACATTAAGCTTGTTAAAAAATTAAGAAAGGCAAGACCTACTGTGCATATTTCCTCAGACTTTATCGTAGGCTTCCCAGGTGAAACAGAGGAAGACTTTAACGAAACCATGAAGGTTGTAAATGAGGTTAAGTTTGACCAGAGCTTCTCCTTTGTCTACTCCATAAGACCTGGCACACCAGCTGCAGCCTTAGATGATCCTGTGCCAAAGGAAGTTAAGATGAAGAGACTTTACGAACTGCAGCAGCGCCTTGAAGAACATGCTCTTGAATATACTCAGGCTTTTGTCGGCACTGTACAGGATTGTATCGTTGAAGGCACATCAAGAAAAGACGAGACTGAGCTGAAGTCACGCGCCTCTTCAGGCCGAATCGTGGTCTTTAAAGGCTCTGAAGATCTCATCGGCAAGATGGTGAAAGTAAAGATTACAAGTGTAATTGCCCATACCTTAAAAGGCGAATTATTAAATGACTAAGTATGTAAGAGATTTTCAGCTTGAACCAGATGATAAGGACAGAATTGCTTATCTGGTCGGACCTGAAGATGAGAATTTAAAACAGATTGATAAGAGACTTGGCGTAAAGATAAGCTACTCAGGAGCTCATTTCCATATCGAAGGAAAAGAGTCTGATGTAAAAAAAGCTGAAGCCCTGGTCAAAACTCTTTATGTGGACACTGCCCCTATAAAAGGAGCTAAAACACCATCAGAGGTGACCCCTGATATGGTTCATCTTGCCATCGTTCAGAAAGTTCATGTAGAACAGGATGAGCATGATTATCAAGAGGATGAGTCAAAAGGTTCTATTGACGGACTGTATCATAAAGCCAACAACTTTAAGACAAAGCGCGGTTTTGTTAAAGCCAGAACCTCAAATCAGAGCACTTATATTAGCAATATCGTAAGTCATGATATCAGCTTTGGTATTGGACCTGCAGGTACTGGCAAGACCTATCTTGCTGTAGCTGCAGCCGTTGATGCCCTAGAACGAAATGAGATAAGACGAATCATTCTCACAAGACCTGCAGTTGAAGCCGGAGAAAAATTAGGTTATCTGCCAGGAGATCTGTCTCAGAAGGTAGATCCATATTTAAGACCCCTATATGACGCGCTCTTTGAAATGCTCGGCTTTGAAAAAGTTGAAAAGCTCATTGAAAGACAGATAATTGAAATCGCACCTTTAGCTTATATGCGTGGCCGTACCCTGAATGATTCATTCATCATTCTAGATGAGGCACAGAACACCACCATCGAGCAGATGAAGATGTTTCTGACCCGTATCGGCTTTAATTCAAAGGCTGTAATCACAGGCGATCCATCTCAGATTGACCTGCCAAAGCATGTAAAATCAGGCTTAAAGCATGCTGTAACAGTATTAAAAGATGTTGAGCAGTTAGGCTTTACCTTCTTTGAATCAAATGACGTGGTCCGTCATCCTGTAGTTGCTGCTATTGTTAATGCCTATGATGCTTATGACAGAGCCATGGAGCTAAAAAAGCTTGAAGAGAAGAAAAGAGCTTTAGAAGAGGTTTCAGGTGAAAATAATATTTGATGTTCAGCTCGCAACTAAAGAGCCAATAGAAGACATGCCCAGTGAAGAGACTTTAATCAGGTGGGCTGATACTGCGCTTAAAGAAGGCGGCAGAGACAAGGAAAGCGAGATCACTCTGCGTATGGTTGATGCCGATGAAATTCATCAGTTAAACCTAACCTATCGCAATATGGATAAGCCAACTAATATCCTCTCCTTCCCTTTTGAACTGCCAGAAGGTGTTGATGATATGCCATTTTTAGGTGATCTCGTAGTATGCCGTGAGGTGCTTGTAAGAGAAGCACAAGAGCAGCAGAAAACTTTAGAAGAGCACTTCTGTCACCTTATCATTCACGGCTGCCTGCATCTTATAGGTTATGATCATATCGAAGATGATGAAGCCGAAGAAATGGAAGGTCTTGAAATCAAGGCTCTTGCAAAACTTGGATATAAAAATCCGTATGAGGAGCAGTAACTGATGTCAGATACCCAGAATACTCATCATCAGGGATTTTTCAGCCGTCTTTTCAAAAGAAATTCTGAGCCAAGTTCCACGATTGAACTTGAACAGGTGATTCACGAAGCCAGTGAAAACGAAGTCATCGATGAAGATACCGAGGGCATGCTCCATGGTATCTTTGATATCAACAGACTGCGTATATCTGATGTAATGATCCCAACTTCTGATATTGTAACCATCAATGCCAGTGCCACCATTGAAGAGGCAGCACTAATCATTTCTCAGTACGGACATTCAAGATATCCTGTCATTGGTCCTGATAAAGATCACGTGATAGGTATACTGCTTGCAAAAGATCTTATTCCCTATGCAACCGGACTGAAAAATCTTGATGACGGAATCAAATCCTTATTACGCCCAACCCTGATTGTGCCCGAGTCAAAACGCGTTAATTCAATGCTCAAGGAATTCCAGCAAAAGCGCTTTCATCTTGCCATTGTGGTGGATGAATTTGGCTCTGTAAGCGGTCTTGTAACCATCGAAGACATTCTTGAGATTATCGTAGGCGACATTGATGACGAATACGATACCGAAGAAGAATGCATTTCCATAAAAAAGGGAAAAGACGGTAAATACACCGTGCTTGGAGTTACAGGATTAGACGAATTTGACGAGTTCTTTGATACAGAACTTAGCGACATTGCTGAAGTTGATACAGTAGCAGGTCTTGTTACCCATGTGCTTGGCAGATTCCCTCAGGTAAAAGAGTGCATTGATATAGGCGACTTCCAGTTCAAGGTACTTGAGTGTACAAACAGGCAGGTACATCTGCTTGAGGTTAAGAAAATTACCAAGGCTTAATTATTAAGTTTGACTGAATATATGGCAACTTTAATTCTTTTTCTGCACCAGATTTTCGATGGTGCAAGACTTATGTCAATGGTTAAAAGCAAAGCAGGTCTGTTTTTAAGTTCCGCTCTTTTAGGAGCTTTGTGTACCTTTGGCTATGCTCCTTTTTCCATCTGGCCTTTAACAGTATGTGCACTGGTTTTCTTTATGATGCTGTTAACAACTGTAAAAAGTGCAAAGGCAGTGTTTTATCTTACCCTGACTTTCTTTACAGTTAATTCATTTATCAACATTACATGGCTTGAACATGTAATGAATGATTTTGGTCAGATCCCTGATATCATCTCCTATCCATGTATTGTCATGGTTGCAATTTTATATATTGCCCTACCCTACGCTTTAACTGGGGCACTGGCATATAAATTATCAAAAGGCAGAACTGCCACTATGCTCATGTGCTTTACCCCTGTAGCCTATGTGCTGTCAGACTTTTTTACAGGATGGTTTCTAACCGGTTTTCCATGGACCTATTTAGGTTATGCACTTACTGATTCCCCTTTTAAGAATTACGCTCCATTTATTGGCTTAAGAGGCATCAATGCTCTGTTATACATATTCTCTGGCGCCATAGCGCTTACAGCTTTGCGCCGCTTCCTCTTTATGCCTGTAGCTGCCATTCTTCTTGTAGGAGCAATCCTTACAGAGGGTATAAGCTTTGTTAAGGAAAAACAGAGCGTCAGCGTATACCTTATTCAGGCAAATATTGATCAAAAAGACAGACACAATCCTTATTTGGGTGAAAAGGTTATTGGCACCTACTGGGATCTGACAAAAGATCTTTTAGATAAGGACAATGTCATTATCTGGTCTGAAGGAGCCATACCTTACTACATTCAGAATTCCTATGAGCTGCTCTCTGGCATCAATGAAGTCTTTAAAAGCAAAGGTTCAACTCTGCTTACCGGTATTCAGAGCCGTGATCAGAATAACATCAACAACTCTATCATCACCCTGGGTAAATTAAAGGATGTAAACGAGCTCATCCATATCCGTCATTACGATAAAAGAGAGCTGGTGCCATTTGGAGAGGTGATCCCTTTTAAGGAGCTTTTAAGACCATTAGGATCAGTATTTGATATTCCTATGTCAAGCTTTACACGAGGCAGCTTTATCCAGGAGCCAATTGAGATAAACGGTCTTTTATATACACCTGCCATCTGCTTTGAAGCTATCTTCCCTGAAACAGTTGCAGCAATTGATTCAGAGAAAACATCTGGCATTATTATGGTTTCAAATGATACCTGGTTTGGCCCAACCAAAGCTCCAGTGCAGCATCTTAACATTGCCAGAATGAGAGCTATGGAACTCTCTAAGCCAATGCTCAGAGCTACAAACTCAGGCATTACCGCCTACATTGATGAAAAGGGAAATGTTGTATCTTCTCTTGAAACTGATATTGAGGGTGTTTTAAAACTCGACTTTAAACCGGTTGAAGGTCAGAGTATCTACTCAAAGGTCCACAATATTCCTTTATATATACTGTTACTGCTGCTAACAGCTTTAGGCTTTTATACCTCAAGAAAGGAATACAAGGAAGGTTCTGATCTCAGCTCTCTTGTAAGACCTTAAAGGAATGTTAAGAATAAAAAGCCTCAGAAAAAAAAATCTGAGGCTTTGTTTTTTTTATCAAAGCTATTTGCTCTACATACAACAATAAAAAAATTATATGTAATATAAATCACAATTTTTGTGCAGTGATTTTTAACTGAAGCGGATGAATTTAGCGAGTCTAGGTGACAGAATTGTACCTAAAACAAGAATAATGCAGCCTATGATACTTAATACATAGCGCCAGTAAGGAAGAGGTTCTGAGGCTCTGGCATAGGAGTTTACAAACTCCTGAACATAACATCCGCGCACAGAGCATCTGATTTTTCTGCCCAGATCACCCTGAGCATACCAGATATGCTTTGGAAACTTGGTGGTAACGCCATACTGATTTAAAAGTGCGTTGCCATTCTTAACAAACTGATTTAAATAGCTTAGAAATGCCTTTGGATCTGAGGATAAGGTCTTAATATCGTTATAGCTAAGTCCTGGCTCTAAATTCACCACTCCGTCCGGGGCCTTTAATTTACCACCAAAAACAATGGTATCTAAAATTTTTGCATTTCTGTCTGTATCAAGACTTATCACAGAATTACTTGAAATCAGCGCATTATCGCCTACATAAAAACGCTCTTTAAGACCGTTTGTAAGATTGAGCTGACCGCCATTTTGCAGGGCAAATTCTGAAACGTAGTTAAACTTGTTCTCTTCTGTTTTTAAATGCACAACAGAATTGGCAACATACAGTCTGTGCACATTGATAAAGCCGTTAAAATGAGTTCTGCCACCAAAGGAAGACAGGATAAAGCTCTTGCCAACAATATTGCCGTTAACTGTGATATTGGACTTTTTATTAGGGAAAAAGTGCAGAATGGTCATGTAATGATCATCTGAATCATTGGTTCTTGAAACACCAAAGTTAAGGTTGGTTCTTAAAGTTGGCAGAATGTCAGACGCTCTTTTTGAATCTATCTCTGGTACAAAGGATAACTTTGCAGGAAGCACAGATAAATTAGAATTATTCTCATAAATTCTGTTATCAACTATATATGGAGACCAGTCTGAATGAATTGAACCGTTAATCTTAGCTCTGTCAATAAAGTTAATCTGACGTACATGTGCGGTGCCGTCAATATAGATCGCATATTTATTACCGCTTACAGCGCCAGAAATATTAAGCTGCGAAACCAGTGGTCCCTTAATCTCTTCAGGAACTTCAAAGGAACTTCCGGTGTTCTTTCTTAATCTGCCTTCAAACACATCTCTGGTTCTTACTCTTGAATATGAGCCACGGTACTCTTCAAGATCAGAGAGCACATTTGAGCCAAAGTCCAGACTGACGCCGATACCCTCATCAAAATCAGCCTGCACTGAACCGTCAATATTAATGATGTTATCCTTTCCGTAGGTAACTGCAATACCTATGGCGTTGTAGCCATTTTCGAAAATTGCTTCATTAACCGGCAATGTATACACATTTGATGAGCCGTCAACACGGACGCCTACTGCACCATAGCCGATACTTGCAATGGTACTCTGCTGCACTACATTATTGTAGCTGCCGTAGATATGGGTACCGATACCTAAAGGTACTCTTGAGACATGATTGGAATCATAAAAGTTCTTGGTGTCAGACCAGGAATAAAAACCATCCTTTAACTCATAGTTGATAAGATGATCCTTGGTACCGTTGGTATAAATGGACTTACCGAAGAATTCTCTTGAGTTAATCTCGTAACCTAAATCTTTCAACATCAGCATTTCTGCTTCAGTATAAAAGCCGTAATTGACAAACCCGCTGTCTGAAAGAATAGTATTTCTTAAATCAACATAAGGCTTTAATGAATCAGAGAACTTTATCTTTAAAGCTCTGTCCATATTGAAGGTATAGTTGTCGCGGTTGTAGAACTTGCCACCGAAAAGCTGAGAGGTATGCTTTCCAAGGAAAAAGATCTTGCAGTTATCTGATGTACCTAAGGAACAGTCTGCTCCAAAATCTGCAAAAGATGTATCAGAGCTTATGAACTTTGAAAGCCTTGGAGAATAAAGGTTGTTGTCAAATGTCGACTGAGGAAATTTGAATCCTTTTTTATCAACATTTGAATAAAAGCCTAGAACTCTTGGATAAGTGCTAAAGAGTTTGTATGAATAAGCTTCTACATTCTTATTGTCAGGAACCTGCAGAATTTTTTCCTGAGCCTGAAGAGAGTTTAATGACTTTGAATAGTTAAGCTCGATAAGACCGAAGTTAATACGCTTTTTATGATGACACTTCTGCTTTAACTCAGCCTCAAGATATCCCATGCCAAGGCAGCCGTTGTCTTCGGTGTAATGCTCGTCATAACCGTTGTTTTCTCTGTCATCAAGACCTACGACAATAGGGGTATCAAAGTTGATGCCAGAAGGAGCATGCTCCTTGAACATATAGGTTAAAAGACTGGTTGCAGACAGATCAGTATACTGAATTAAATCAAGTGGCAGTTTAAAAAGCTCTTTTGGTGGCTTTACGTCACCATTTACTCTTTCATAGAGCTTTTTTACTGTACCCTCATCCTTTTCAATGTAGGTATTAAAAAGAGTCTCAGACAGATAAAAAATCTTCTGAGCCTCAGGGCGGGCCATTTTGAGTTCATCTTTGGCAGAATGGGTTTTGCCAAAGCGCTTGTCAACGTATGGGGCAGAAAAATCGTATTCAGCCTTTACAGATACTGACAGTGTCAGCATACATAAAAGTGAAAAGGCTAAATACTTATTTTTCATGCAATTCCGTTAAAATTCAGCTGGATTTAATAAAACAGGACGACCGGTTCTGTCGTGCAGAGCTCTGCTTAAGATATCCTGATTAATTCTAGGATCCCTAAAGAAGTTTAGTTGAGCCTGAGTAAAAGAGAAAGGAACATCTGTATCTAAATTGTCAAATTCTGACTGACTTCTAGATAATGGCTGATGAACTTCTATATAAAGGTTACCGTTTGGCTCTTCAGAAAACTTGATTGGCTCATTGATGAATTCTACTCTGGTACCTACAGGAACCTTGTAGAACAGAGTCTCATTATCTTCATTGCGTAAACGCACACAGCCATGACTTACACGTAAACCGATGCCGAACTCAGCATTGGTACCGTGAATTGCAAAGAGCTTGCCTACGTACATTGCATAAAGACCCATTGGATTATCAGGACCTGCTGGAACCACTGGTGGCAGATACTCACCTTCTGCAGCATACTCTGCTCTCATGGCGGCAGTTGGGGTCCAGGTAGGATCTTTTTTCTTTCTTTCAACCTTTGTAACCCATGATAAAGGTGTACCTTTGCCAAGCTGACCGATACCGATTGGGTATACTTCTACAACATTGTCATGATAGTAGAAAAGACGCATCTCAGCAGAGTTGATGATGATGCCCTTGTGCACTGTATCTGGCAGAATCAGTCTGGTTGGAATAACAAGCTTTGCCCCCTTTGAAGGAACAATAGGATCAACCTCAGGGTTTGCCTCAATCATATTAGAAAGACCTAAATGATATTCAGCTGCCACATACTCAAGGGTGGTGGTACCGTTTGTGTCAAGGGTATAAACCTGCTCTGAACCTACCACACGGGAAGATCCAAGGTTATAGGTGTTGGTAGCCTGAGCTAAAGAGCAGACAGATAAAAGAGCAACACCTAAAGCTAACTTTTTAAACATAAAAAACTCTAAATCAAAAATGTGCTTATTCATCAGATTAACTAATGTTATTTAATCTGCTTATTGTACTCTTATTAGCGTAAAAAATCTGTTTAAAAAACAAAGAAACAGCATTATCCGCCACAAAATTTTTTTAACATCTGCTTTTGACTTGATTTATGCCACCGACAAAAGAGGATTTACCAATTATTTTTTTTAATTCTTAGTAAAAAAGTTCATTATTGTGGCAAAATATACGGATATTTGTATACGTATTTTTTTTCATAAAGAATTATTTTCGGAGCAATGTCCATGGCTGACAACAAGGTTGCATATAATCCACAAGAAATCGAGCCAGAAGTACAGAAATTCTGGGCAGATAACAATACCTTCCATGCAACAGAAGACAAAAACAAAGAAAAATATTACTGCCTCGTAATGTTCCCATATCCATCAGGAAGATTACACATGGGTCACGTTCGTAACTACACCATCGGTGACGTTATTGCACGTTTCAACCGTTTACTAGGCAAAAATGTTTTAGCTCCAATCGGCTGGGACGCATTTGGTATGCCAGCAGAAAACGCAGCCATCAAGAACAACCGTCAGCCTGGTGACTGGACCTATTCAAACATTGAATATATGAAGCAGCAGTTAAAGTCATTAGGTCTTTCCTATGACTGGGCGCGTGAAGTTGCCACCTGCCGCCCAGAATACTTCAAGTGGGAACAGAAGTTCTTTGGTGAGTTATACAAAAAGGGTCTTGTATACAAGAAGGTTTCATCAGTTAACTGGTGTCCTGTAGATCACACTGTTCTTGCAAATGAGCAGGTTGAAGACGGTTGCTGCTGGAGATGCGGTTCTAAGGTTGAATTACGTGAAATCCCACAGTGGTACTTAAAGATCACCGCTTATGCAGAGGAACTCTTAAAGGATATCGACAAGCTCGAAGGCTGGCCAGAGCGCGTTCGCACTATGCAGCGCAACTGGATTGGCCGTTCAGAAGGTCTAAACATCACCTTTAACGTAGACGGCAGCGACGACAAGTTTACCGTTTACACCACAAGACCTGATACCTTTATGGGTATTACCTATATTTCAATTTCAGCAAATCACCCTCTCGTAAAGAAGTGCTGTGAAACCAATCCTGAGCTTGAGGCTTTCTGTCAGGAATGCCGTACTCAGAAGTTTGCTGAAGCTGACATTGCAACCATGGAAAAGAAGGGTATGGCAACCGGTCTTTATGCCATCCACCCATTAAACGGCCGCAAGGTTCCTATCTATGTGGCAAACTTCGTAATTATGGATTACGGTACCGGTGCAGTTATGTCAGTTCCAGGTCACGATCAGCGTGATTACGAATTTGCAAAGAAATACGGCATTGACATCATTCCTGTTATCAGACCTCTTGACGGTTCTGAGGTTGACCTTTCAAAGCAGGCCTTTACCGATCACGGCATTGCTTTCAACTCAGGCGAATTTGACGGCATGAACTTTGATGAGGCTTTCAAGGCTATCGCAGATAAACTTGAGAGCATTGGCTGTGCTGAGCGCAAGGTAAACTACCGTCTGCGCGACTGGTGTATTTCACGTCAGCGCTACTGGGGTGCCCCAATTCCTATGCTGACCATCGACGAGACCGGCGAACTGGTACCTGAGAAGGATGAGAATCTGCCAGTCAAGTTACCAGAGAATGTAAAGATTGACGGTGTAGTATCTCCATTAAAGACTGATGAGAGCTGGTTTAAGACCACCTATGAAGGCAAGAGCGCAACCCGTGAAACCGATACTTTCGATACCTTCATGGAGTCATCCTGGTACTATGCCCGCTACTGCTCACCTCGTGATGAGAAGGAAATGTTCGACAAGGACGCTGCAAACTACTGGCTCCCAGTAGATCAGTACATCGGCGGTATTGAACATGCTGTACTGCACTTACTGTACTCACGCTTCTTCTTCAAGATGCTGCGTGATGCCGGCATGGTTAAGTATGATGAGCCATTCAAGAGACTTCTCTGCCAGGGTATGGTGCTTGCTGATGCATACTACTATCTTGACAAGAACGGCACCAAGGTATGGGTAAATCCTTTAGATGCATTCCCAACCCGTGACGACAAAGGCAATATTATTTCAGCCGTTGACAAGGAAGGCCATGCTCTTCACCATGAAGGCATGATTAAGATGTCAAAGTCAAAGGCCAACGGTATCGATCCTGAGGATATGGTTAAGATGTACGGCGCTGATACTGTACGTCTGTTCATGATGTTCGCCTCCCCTGCTGAGCTTACCTTAGAGTGGAGACAGTCAGGTGTTGAAGGTTCACAGAGATTCCTGCGCAAACTCTGGTCACAGGTTCAGGATCTGGTAGCAGCAGGTTCATACGTTGCATTAGACAAGTCAAAGCTCAATGCTGAGCAGAAGAAGATGCGCCACTTACTGCACGTAACCATCGAAAAGGTATCAGATGATATCGGCCGTCGCCAGACCTTCAATACTGCAATTGCAGCTGTTATGGAGCTCCTGAACGAGGCTGCCAAGTTCACAGCTTCAGATGAGCAGTCACTGGCTGTACGCTATGAACTTTACAATGCTGTTGTTCTGATGCTCTACCCAATCACACCACATATCTGCTTCAAGTTATGGTCAGTACTTGGCAACAATACCGCCATCGATACTGAAACCTGGCCTGTAGCTGACAAGGATGCTTTAGTTGAGGATGAGATCACTGTTGTTGTACAGATTAACGGCAAGGTTCGCGCACGCATCAACATCAATCCAAATCTTGAGGAGCAGGATGTGATTGCAGCTGCATGTGCCAACGAAGATGTTAAGAAGTTCATCGACGGCAAGCAGATTAAGAAGACCATCTACGTTAAGGGCAGACTTGTTAATATCGTAGCAGTCTAAAGGTCAGTATCAGTATAAGCTAGGACAAGGACAGACAAGATGAAAATTAGAACTCTGTGTTTTGGTGCAATTTTATTTGGATTGACCGCCTGCGGTTTTCATTATCCAAACCAGACCAGACTTGGTAATGCCATGTCCGAAATTTATATTGAATCTGATCCTAGATCCCTGTTCTACAAGCTTGTATCACAGAAGCTTGAAGTAAGAGGTGTAAAGGTTACAGCCCTTGGCAAGTTAAAATCATATCAGAAGGATAAGAATGTACCTGTACTGAAGATCAATGCAGTACAGGTAGGTCAGAACATTGTATCTGTTAATGCTGCAGGTACTGATCTGGAATACGGTATTACTGCAATTTCGCTGGCTACCCTGAGAATTCCAAATCATTCTCGTCCTATCGTTATGAGAAATACCATAACAAGAACTACCTTCAACAAGTCAGCTAACACTCTTGCATCCAATAACGAATCAGATATTCTGGTAAGAGAGTGTTTTGATCTGCTATCTTCTCAGCTTGTAGACAGAATCAACTATTTAGGAAAAATGTCTGATCCTGATGAACCAATGCCAAACCCTGCTGAACTTATTCTTGCAAAAGATGAGGACGGCAATGAGGTACTCGTTGACACCGGATCTGACATGACCCTTCTTGATGCCTTAAGACTTAACAAGGCTGTAGAAGAGAGTGCCGGTAAAAACATCAGTTTATCAGAACTCAACAACGGTTCTGCCGTTTTAAATGCCAATCATACCTACGAGCTACCACGAGTTGTGCCTAAGCTTGTTAATGAGGCACCTGAGAGTGTTTCTGAAGAAGGATTCTTAAAGAAGACTCCTCCTGAAGACGAAGAGAACTGATAGGATGGCTTAATGACCCTCGCACCGGTTTATCTGTTAAGTTCTGATGATCCTTTTTTAAAAACAGACAGAAGCACTAAAATCATGACTCAGGCTCGCTCTTTGTATCCTGATGCCGAGCTTATGATTTTCACCGCCAGTGATTTTGGATCAGGAGTCAGTGCCAATCTTTCAGTACTTGAAGGAGAGCTCATTGATCCGGGACTTTTCGGCGGTTCCAGAATTATCAAAATCTACCTTAGTGAGATTGAAAAATCCATCTCAGTTCAGGTTCTTCATTTACTTTCAAAATACACAAGAGAAGGTCTTGTCTGCATCGTTGATCTGCCAAGAATGAAGGCAGATTACAACAAGGCAATAAAATCTCCAAAGCCATATTCTGATGATCTTAAAGGACAGTTAGGCGCAAAGGCAAAGCAGGTTGTGTCATTCCTTGGAAACATCGGGGCAAGTCTTGAGATTATGTATCCGCCTGAGGGTAATGAACTTAAATCCTTTATCAGAGACAGAGCACACAATGAATATGCTCTCAATGTTGATGATGCCGCAGTTGAAGTTCTTGCACTCAACTGCGAAGGCAATCTTGTGGCTGTAGATCAGTTTTTACAGATTGCAAAACTCTCTAGCAATGATCTTATCACCACTGAAACTGTAAATGCTTACCTTAACCATAACTCAAGATACTCAGGATTTGAATTTACAGATGCAGTGTTAAACGCCCAGACACCTAGAGCTCTGAACATCCTCTCATCCCTGAAGGAGACTGAAGGAAGCTCTTTAAGTCAGGTTTTAATGCAGATCATAAGTGGCTTTGATAATGCGCTTAATGCCATTTATGATTTAAAACATAAAAGTGATCTGCTCAAAGGTTACAGTAACTATGCTGCAAGAGCAGCTTTCTTTGCTCCGCGCAGAATTCTCTCCCCTCACAGCCAGGATGCTATAATTCTTGCGGCAAAGAATATGCCTGATGATCTTTATGATTATCTGGTGCAGTCTCTTGCTGAAGCTTCTGCTGCAGTAAAGTTTTTTGATATTGAAAAGGCATTTATGTACCTGCAGAACATGGCTGTAAGCGTAAAGCATTTCAGACAGATTTCTAGCTTCAGAGGGATGCTGTGTCAGTAGGTATTTTAGGCGGATCTTTCAATCCTGTGCATCAGGATCATTTAACCCTCGCATGCTACGTAAAAAAGGCGCTTAATCTTGACAGGATTGTGCTTGTACCAAATGCAAATCCCCCTCACAAGCAAAGCTGTACGGTTCCTTTTGACATTCGCTTTGACATGTTAAAGATTGCAACACATGATCTTCAGGATTTTGAAATTTCTGCAATTGAAAAAGAACAGAGCATTCATCATTACAGCTTTAACACCATTTCAGAGCTTAAGAAACAATACACAGAAAAAATCTATTTCATTATGGGAACGGATTCATTAAATTATCTTGATAAATGGTATCGTGGACTTGAGCTGACAGATTTGTGTTCCCTTGTCGTACTTCAGAGAAACGGCTACAGCATCGAACAAGCAAATGCTGAAGTTTTAGAATATTTAAAAGACAAAGGTGTAAACGAAAGCGACCCTTTATTTTCTGAAAAATTAAATTCAAAAGATAATTACTGCTTTATTCTCAATAAAGAATTAAATGAAGTAAGCTCAAGTGCCTTAAGAGATGAGTTTAAAAAATTTTATGATAAATTCTCCGACTCAATTACTTTAGAGAATTTATATAACAACTCTACACTCTTCCCTCTTGTCTGCAGATTTCTTGACCGGGAAGTAGTTAATTACATATTGCAAAAAGGCTTATACAGCTCATAGTAAAATAAAGATATAACTTATGGAAAACAAAGAACTTTTAAAAAACTGTATTACCATTTTAGAAAATTCAAAAGCCCATGATCTCACCGATATTGATGTTACAGGTCAGTCATCAATTGCTGATGTCATGCTTATCTGCACCGGCACCTCAAACCGTCATGTTGTAGCTATTGCTCAGCGTCTTTCAGATGAGCTTTACAAAATCGGACTTAAAAACATCCGTATGTCAGGCGAACAGAACGGTGAATGGGTAATTGTAGACACCGGCTCTGTAATGGTTCACATTATGCAGCAGGAAGTCAGAGAGCGTTATGAACTTGACGATCTCTACCGCTGCATGGCTGCAGGTGTTTAAACATGAAGCTTCACCTGATTGCAGTTGGCACCAAAATGCCATCCTGGGTTAATGAAGGCTTTAATGACTACGTAAAGCGCTTCCCTAACGAGATGAAGCTTGTTTTAAAAGAAATCCCTCCTGTAAAACGCAATGGAGTTAATTCTGATAACAAAGCCAAAGAGGCTGAAGCAAAACTTATCTTAGAGGCGCTGCCAAAAAAGGCCTATATCATTGCACTAGATGAAAGAGGAAAACAGTTTACCTCTTTAGAACTTTCTCAAAAGGTTGGACAGTGGCAGAGTTTAGGTTCTGATGTGGTTCTGATTGTAGGTGGTCCAAACGGGCTTACAGATGAGGTCAGAGACAAGGCTGATGAACTGTGGTCATTATCCAAACTAACCCTTCCACATCCACTTGTAAGAGTATTTTTAGCCGAAACTATTTATAGAGGATGGAGTATTTACGCCAATCTTCCATACCATAGAGCCTAATTTACGTACATAGCCCACAGAATAAGGAATAAAGCACAAAAAAAATATAATTTTTTTGTGCTTTTAACGTAAAATAATGGTTGATTAAAAAGTATTAAATAAATGTAATTATCAGAGACAAAATTGTTTTTTTTTAACAGCAGAAAAAAGCGGGTTAATCGCAAAGAGCGAGAACTTTTCAGTTTTAGAACTAAAGAAAAAAGAAATAACAATAACCGCGCTAAAAATTCAAAAGAAAATCGAAATGAGGAACTGGAAAACAGCGTATTTGTCACCAGAGTCCTCATCTGTGTCGGCATTTCCATTTTTATGGTAGTGGTGCTTTTCTGCAACCTCTACTATCTTCAGATCATCTCCTATCAGGACTATCAGACCCGTTCTAACGAGAACCGTATCAAGGTGGTTCCTGTAGTTCCTCCACGTGGTATCATCTACGATAGAAATCATGTGGTTTTAGCAGATAATTCTCCTGTATATCATCTGGTTATCTATCCAAATCGACAGATTAACACTGAAGAGCTCATCAGATCATTAGACAAGCTCTTAAAACTTTCGCTTACCGAAAATGACATCAAGAGACTGCTTTTTGAATCAAAAACCAGAAAGCGTTTTTCTGGTGTAGAGCTGTCTAACTTCCTGACTGAAGAGCAGATTGCAACCTTTGCGGTTAATTCATACCGCTATCCAAATGCACAGGTGGTTGCAAACCTTAAGCGTTTCTATCCATTTGCAGATATCACAACTCATGCAACAGGTTATGTTTCACGAATCAACCAGAATGACGTTGAAAAGTTAAGAGCTGACGGCAAACTCGATAACTATGAAGGTTCAACAGAAATTGGCAAACTGGGTATTGAAAAATACTATGAGGATTACCTGCATGGTGTAACCGGTTATTCAAAGGTTGAAGTAAACAGCCACGGTCAGGTGGTAAGAACTCTTCAGTTTGATTCTCCAAAGCCAGGTAAAGATCTCGTTCTATCACTTGATATCAGACTTCAGTATTACGCACAGGAAGTGTTTGGCAAGATGAAGGGGGCTGTTATTGCACTTGATCCAAACACCGGTGAAGTGCTTGCCATGTATTCAAACCCAAGCTACGATCCAAATCCTTTCGTAAGAGGTATCAGAAGTGGTGAATACAAACGTCTTTTAGACAATCCAGGTCACCCTCTTATCAATCGTGCAACCCAGGGTGGTTATGCTCCGGCATCAACTGTTAAGCCTCTTTTATGCATGATGGGTCTTAATGAGAAACTCATTACCCCTACAGGATCATTCTTTGGTGCACCATACTTCAAGCTCCCTAACTCCACACACCAGTTCCGTGACTGGAGAGCTTGGGGTCACGGCTGGATGGATCTTTACAGAGCCATTGAGATTTCAGCTGACACATATTTCTATGATCTTGCCTACAGAGCAGGTATCAACCGCATTCACGAGTACTTAGACCGTTTTGGCTTTGGCAGAAGTACAGGAATTGACCTGTCTGAAGAATCCTTGGGCATCAATCCGTCAAAGGAATGGAAACGCGCCCGTTTCCGTCAGAGCTGGCACTTAGGTGACACTGTACCTATCGGAATCGGCCAGGGCTACTGGACTTCTACTTTAATGCAGCTTGCCAAGGCTCATTCAACACTTGCCAACAGAGGTGTTACCAGAACTCCTCATCTGTTAAAGGAAATTGTTGATCCGGTATCAAATGAAGTTACCCCTTACAAGCAGCAGGAGCCCGAGAATACTCTTGGTATCAATGAGCCAAAATACTACGATGCCTGCAGAAGCGGTATGTACCTTGTGGTAAATGGTCCTGAAGGTACAGGTCGAAGAGCATTCTTTGGAGCCAAATATAAGGCTGCAGGTAAATCAGGTACTGCTCAGGTTGTATCCATCAAGCAGGGTGAAAAGTATAACGCCAGCCGTCTTAAGGTTGAGCATCGAGATAATGCGCTTTTTGTGGCATACGCTCCATTTATTCACCCAAGAATTCTGGTTGCGGTAATTCTTGAGAACGAAGGTGGTGGTTCCTCAAAGGCTGCACCTGTTGCAAGAGCAATCATCGACAAATATTTAATTGATCTGTATCCAAACGGCTATATGGGCGAACCAGATCCTCAGGTCGTAAAGTTTGGTATGGGCGGAACAGCAATATTACAGTAATATGACACAAGACAAGAATTCAATCGAGAAGATCAATTCAAATGCGCCAAAGGGCTCATTCTTTTACAGACATCATGTGGATATTCCACTGATGTTCGGTCTGTTTTTAGCTTTATGTTTTTCATTATTCGTACTCTACTCTGCTTCAGGACAGGAAGCTGATATGCTCGTCCGTCAGTTCACCAGAACCGGAGCAGCTTTCGTACTGATGATTACCGTAGCTCAGATACCGCCAAAGTATTATGCAAAACTGTCAGTGTATCTGTATGTGGTTGGTGTGGTGCTGCTTATCATGGTAGAGCTTTTTGGCGATATCTCAAAAGGTGCCCAGCGCTGGCTTAATCTTGGTGTGGTAAGAATTCAGCCTTCAGAGCTGTTCAAGGTTGTGATGCCTCTTACAGTGGCTACCTTCCTTGCTAAAACCACTATTCCTCCAAGACCTTTAAATACTATTCTTGCTTTTATGATTGTGGGTATACCAACAGTGCTGATTCTAAAACAGCCAGATCTTGGTACCGCATCATTAGTTGCAGTAGCAGGCTTTATTGCGATTTTTATTGCCGGTCTTTCCTGGTGGTGGATTATAGCCGGTGCCGCAGGAGCTGCAGCGGCGCTTCCTTTAGCATGGAACTTCGTACTCCACGATTATCAGAAGCAGCGTGTTTATACTCTTTTAGATCCAACTTCAGATCCATTAGGTGCAGGATATCACATCATTCAGTCCAAAATTGCCATTGGATCTGGCGGTCTTTATGGAAAAGGCTGGCTTCAGGGAAGTCAGTCTCAGTTAGACTTCCTCCCAGAGCCTCATACTGACTTTATTTTTGCAGTGCTCTCTGAGGAAACAGGTCTGATTGGCTTTTTAATTCTCATCAGTCTTTACTGCTTTATCATTGGCAGATGCGTTTTAATTACTCTATCCACCAAAGAGAATTTTGAAAGAATTTTATGTGGAAGCTTTACCTTCACCTTCATGTTCTACATCTTTGTTAACATCGGAATGGTGTCAGGCATTCTTCCAGTAGTGGGTGTTCCTCTGCCTCTTATCAGTTACGGTGGTACAGCTATGATTACGCTTACCATCTGCTTTGGTATGATTATGTCCATTCATACCCATAAGAAATCAGGTTTATTTACAGATAAATAAAAAATAAGTAAATGGTCTGAAATAAACTTTTAGACCATTATAAAACAGCCCCTTAAGCAGACTGTTTGTTCTTTAAAAAATCAGTGTGATTTCTTTCACAGTTTTATTGTCATTTGCTTTTTTGTATATATGGC
>Ga0256405_10003389_pt1 | contig 32948 bp, 50 predicted proteins | sample RumenRJG_02DNA_FD_189096 | JGI IMG/M metagenome (GOLD analysis project Ga0256405, IMG submission 189096) | Bovine rumen microbial communities from Lethbridge, Alberta, Canada - RJG_02 | ecosystem: Host-associated > Mammals > Digestive system > Stomach > Rumen | place: Canada: Alberta...
GTGCCCCGAATGTAAAATAAATATAAACTGACCGGGGGGGTGTTTATGTTTACCACATGGTCGCCGATGGTTTTCCTGTCCAGTAGACCTTGCCATCCACCTCGACGTAGTGCCCTAATTCATTTTTCCAGTGTTTCTTGCGAAAATTTGTTTTGCATATCCACCACTGCAGCCGGAGCTCTTCACCGTTTTGCAGGCAGTCATACCATCCTTCGGCCGGTGGTTCTCCCTCGTTCCATTCGATTGTCAGATCGCCGTCGGTCTCTATCATGTCCTGCTGCCTTGGTGTCGTTATGCGTACCGCTCGGGGATCTCTATCCCCTGCCTGATTGCCGTTCGTCGTAGGATCTCCGCACCTGCTGCCGTCAGCTGACCGCTGTTCCGGTCTTCCAGCTTATTGTGCGCGGCTGCGGATACCGAGATCAGATTCCATTCCTTCCACGCGTACTCCGGGAATTCCCTGCGCGGGAAGATGTGATGCACGATCTCCGCCTCGATGCGTCGGCCGTACCGTTTCATGTACTGGCACATGTATCCGTCGCGCCGGAGGATCCTTGCCCGCAGCTTCTTCCATCGTGCGGTCTTGTAAAACGGATCCGGCGTCTTTGGACATGCAAACGGAGAGGCCTGCGCCCCTCCGCCTTGCTGGTGGTGTATGTCCTTATGCCTGATCTTTGCTTGTATCATGATACCACTCCCCGAGGGTGTTATTCAGTATCTTTTTTGATCTAACAATCTGATCGCGTCGCGTGCCATCCTCTTTACGTATCCGTGTTCGTAGCCCACGGCATCGGCCACGTCTTCCCAGGTGTAGAGCCTTGTCTTGATATGCGTGCCGCGTTGTTCCTCTTTTATCCTGAGATAGTACGTCGTGAGGATCTGCCGGTGCTTGCTAAAGGAGAGGCCGTCGATCATGAGTTCCGCTTCCTGCTGCCTGATGATCATCGGTGCCAGCTTGGCCATTATCTCTGTGTCCAGGTCGGCCGCCCGCACCACCGCCTCGGACATTCTGTCTTCCGGAAAGGTCTTGATCTTCTCCCAGGTCGGCTGTATTGCCCTGGGCAAAAGTCCGGCCATGATCTCCTCTCGGCGTTCCGACAGAATGATGATTTCCATCAGTTCGTCCCGGCATGCCCGCAGGAGTTCCTTCGGTCTCATCTTTTGCTTACTCACTCTTTCGTCGATGTTGTGTAGGGTTTCTTTGTCCGTCATTTCCACCACTCCATCAAAATCCACACGATGATCAGCACCGGCGAGGCGATCACGATCATCATCAGTACCATCACGATCACCGCGTACAGGATCACGGTCATTGCGTAAAGGGATCGCAGGATGATCATTTGTCGTCCTCTGTGTAGTAATTGCGCCCGAAGATCTTCACGAAGTCCAGGTGCGGGTAATATGTCTCGAAATACTTCTGGCCGGTGATCTGCAGGCTTCTTTGGTACCAGTTTCTGTCCGGACGGTGCACGGCCTCGTTTGATGTGCGGTGGTGCTCCGGACAGAGGTAGACCTTCAGGCCGTATTTTTCCGACAGCCTCCGGTTCGGGTTTCCCCCGAAGATGTGATGCTCTTCGAGGTTGGTCTTCTCGGAGTAGTCAAACTTGACCGTCGCGCAGAGGTAGCACGTTCTGCTGTCTTTGTCGTGGATGATACTTTTCAAAATATCCACTCCTCCGAACCTTTATACACCCGCTTGATCTGCAGGTCGCCGTTTGCCTTGTAGCCGATCGACAAGACTTCGGCCTTCGATATCTGGATGCCTGCTGCCGAGATGACGTCATCTGTGACCGCTTCGATCGCGCCGATCATGAATGTGAGTCTTTGTTCGAGGTGCCGGCGTTCCTTTGCTGCCTCCGGGTCCTGTCCTTTGATTCCCGCGATGAGGTTGTCGTAATATTCCGTCATGCGTTTGATGGCGGCCGCTTTTTTCTTTGCGTTCTCCGCCTCCTTTATTGCCTGAGAACACTCGCATTGATCGGTGGCCAGCTCGTCGTATTCATCCTGCGTTTTATCTTCCGGATCCCATCCCTCCGGAAGATGGATGATCATCTGCTGCCCACAGTGTTTGCATGTGCCGATTGTCTGATTTTTCTTCTGTCTTGCCACAATCAATTCCTCCGTATCTTTTACTTTGTTTATGTCTCTCACGGTTTTCTTTGCCCTTCTTTCCGGCTTTTCAGCCTGTCTTTTATCCTCCTGCATTCCCAGGAGAGCCATCCCCGGTATGGGTGCGGCTCTCCGATATGCCATTCTGTTCTGTGGATGTCCATGCCGACGCCTTCGAACATCGTGATCAGTCGCTGCCATTCCTCCGCATTCTTCACGCCCTCGAAGCCTGCTGCCGTCCACTTGTCGATCCATCCCATTCTGACGGCCGAGGCGATCAATGGGATTTCCGTCCAGACATGCAGAGAGACCTGTTCCGTGATGCGCTCCACCGCTTTTGTGATGATCTGCAGCTGCGCCCGAATCCCTGTCGTGTCTTCGAGGGCGAAGATGTCCTTCACGGCGGTCAGATCGTCCGGCCTGCCGTCTTTATCCAGTGCAAGGACATATCCGCCCGCGCCTGCTGCCGCACGGCCTGTGATGGTCGAGTAAACAAAGATATGTACCGTCCTCACCGGAAGAGCCTCCCTGCTGCCTGTTTGATTTTTTCAAATATCCCTGTCTTTCTAATGTTTTCGCGCTTTTTTCTCTTTTTTTGCCCCGGAAGCCGCACGGAGATGGGTTTCCCTGTTTCCTGCGACGCTGTGTGCAGAATGTTTATGCGGTTTTCCGGTTTGAGCCGCTTCATGAAATACCGCTGATACGGTTTGCCGGTGTAGTCGTTCGTGCCATTGATGACGGTGTCCTTGTCGATGTACCAGCCCTCCGGAGCTTCCGGCTCCTTTTCCCAGGTCTTTTTGAAGACGACGCGACGCTCCACGACCGGCTCTTTGAGGTTGCGGCTGCGCATGTAGGACGCGCCCTCGCATTCTTCCTTCCCCTCATCCTTGGTCAGATATTCTGCCAGCTTTTCAAAGTTGCCGTCTTCATACATGACCGAGGTCTTGACGTATCCGTCCCAGCAGGCCGTGATGGCCGGGAGCGTGTGCAGGGCGTTTTCGTCTATTGTTTCGAGGATGATGTGATGATGCAGCACCGCCCGGCGCTTCCCCCGCTCCGTGACCGCGATGTACTTTAGCTCGAAGCCTCTTTCCCGGTAATACTTCCGGATCCGCCGTATGAACGTCCGTAGCCGTTCCACTCCCTCCGCGAATGTTTCCGGCCGGTCGTCCTTCCGGTACTGGAGGATGACATGCATATCCCCCGGCTTGAAGTTGCACAGCATCAGGCGCTGGATCAGCCTTGCCCGGTTCTTCCTGTTCTTTTTTCTGGCCGCCTCTGTCTGCTTTGCGCTTTTCGGACTCCGTTCCTTTCCCGGAGCGCCGAACATGCCGAACGTATACCGCTGTATCTCTATCGTGTCAGTTCCCAGCTGACACACCTTTTCGATGTACATCTACTCCCCCAGGTCGTAAGTTTAATCCTTTAATCGCGGCTCGAAGGCCGCCCTTGACGTTATCCCCGGGAGCGCATATAATAATGAAAGACGTTATTCGTGCTCCCAGCACATAGAGAATCAGACCGTGCGCGACGGTCTTTTTCTTTGGTCTTTTATCCAATCCCTCGGTGTCCGATAAATCACCCTCGCCGGATATTCTTCTTCTTTTCTGTCACAGTCGCAGCGCTCGCCCGGATCCATATTTGATCCGCACCGGTCGCACGTTCTGTAATATGCCGCTTTGTGCATCATTCGCCCTCTTTCTTCAGTAATAACCGGAAGGTCTCCCGGCCGCGCGGTGTGATCAGCGTCTGCAGATCCGTGTGGTCGGAATGCCTGGCGTTAAACTCCTTCAGTTCGAACAGCCCCTTGTTTTTCTCTGCGTATGGGCGGAGCTTTCCTCTGGCATCCCGGTAGATGAACCGTTTGGCCGTTAAGAACGCAATGAACCGGCGTTCGCCGACCTGCAGCTCCTTTGCCGTGTCCCGGAAGTTGGTCAGGAGATTGCGGTCGACCAGCTCGTCGAAGTATTCCGCCTTCGGCAACATAGTCTCGTTTTCCTCCCGCAGGCGCTCCGCTTCCTCGGCCTTGTCGGCCAGCGCCCGCAGCGCGTCCGAATATGTCTGCGGCATGTGATAGCCTCCGGTCGTCCGGATCTGCGGCAAGACTTCATGCGTTACCCAGTCGGAGAAGCGTTCCGCCTCCGGCTTGCGGCTTTGGAATATTGCCTTGTAGACATTTCCCTCGTCGATGAAGGTCATCTGTTGCGTGCCGCCCGGTGTAAGGGTGTCGGCAGTAGCGACCCCCTTTTCGTTCAGCCGGTTCTTTGCGTCGCGCGGGTTTTTGATGTCCAGCACCCGGCACACGTCGGCCAGGCAAAAGTACGGCTTCCCCTCGATGACTGTCGTGCGGACTTCTCCGTATTCCTCTGTTTTGAAAATGCTCAGCTCGTTCATTTCTTCCTCGCTTCCTGTATCACACGGCATACGGTCGAATAGCCGTTGCCGGTTGCCTGGGCGATCGCCCTGGCGGTCATACCTTCCGCCTTCATGCGCAGGATTTCGTCATGGTCAACGCGGAGCCGCTTCGCGACCTCCCCGGCCGATTCCGTTTTCTCCGTACCCCCCCCCTCCGGGTTCAGGTCTTCCGGGAACAATATGAAGAGCTGGTCGATGACCTTCTGCATTTCACGCAGGTTGTCAAATTCCAATGTGATTTTCATCCGTCACCTCCCAAAGTATGCATCCCCGATCCGGATCGCGTCGGATCCGATCGGTGCGTTGTTGAAATAGATATAGTCCGTCGGTATCGTTCTGCTTCCGCGCAGCGCGGTCTCGACCGCTTTGATTGTGTCCTCGTCCGGCGTGACGTTGTTGATCCGGCCGTTGGCCACGACCGCAAACTGGCCCGGCTCGTTGATCACCTCCGTGACGGTTGCCGGAAACCTGGGATCAAGTACCCGGTTCCGGATCACCTCTGCCGTGGCCGTCTTGCATTCGAACGACTGGTTTCCGTTTTCCGCATATACACAGCGCACAAGGAGGTCGGCTTCTTCCACCGTGATGTCCTGCATGAACAAATATGCGTTGTCTGTGTTATCCGCTATCTTATTTGCAGTTACAGCCTCCGGCTCCCCTTTCGGATCGTCGCTCAAGGTCGGCTCTTCGACCTCCCTGTGCGCCTGTGTCACTCTGATCGGTGCGTCGCCGTCAACGATAAAGTCTTCCGTGATCTGCGCGTTCCGGAGCGCGACACGTTCCCTCCGCAGCTCCTCGTCGGCCATGACCGCCAGTGCGGCGGCTGCCGTGTAGTTGATCTCGTCGTCGACTGTCCACGCTTCCTGCGTCTTTCCGACGCGTGCGGCGCGTCTTTTCAGCGCCATGTACTGGTCGTCGGTCACTTCGACCGACACGTTCAAAAGCCGCATCTCGTCCTCCTTTTCCTTTGCCACGATCCCGACGATGGCCATCATCCATGCGACAATCACGGCGTGTTTGACGCTCTTCAGTTTCATCCTGGATTCCCCCTGTGATGATTTCCCCTATAATTCCGATAAACATGATCAGGACGCATCCGAAAAAGAGGATCGTCCCGAGCATCGCCCCTTCAGTCATTTTTATTCAGCGCCATCCGGAGGATGGTCGTTGCCTCCAGTTCCGGCGTCCAGTCGCGAAAATCGAAGCCACTTTCCTTCATCTCCCGGATCGCCTTGTCTGTCCGTTCCTCCAGCTTTTCCGCCATCTCCGGCGTCAGATCGATCGTGATCTTCATTCCCTCACCGCCTTCTCCTCCGCGCGTTGCCTTGCGATCTCGGCCACCTTTTCCATCAGCTTCCGGTACCGCTCCCCGTCCCTGTTCAGCGCGGTCCACGCACTGTCCATCTTTGAAACGATTTTTCCGAGCTCGTCCCTTGTTTCCGCATCAAGCTCCCCTTCCTCCTGCGGCGGGTTTTCCTTCTTTTCCTCTTTTTGCGGTTGTGCCCGCGCAATTTTGACCTTTTTCTCCGTTTTCTTCTTTTCCGGCTTTTTCTTTTCCGGTTTTTTCTTCTTTTCGTCTCCGGCCGGCTTCTCCGGTTTTACTTCCTTCTTCTTTTCTTCCGGAAGCTCCCTGCCGTACAGCTCGAGATACCGCTCCTCCGGGGTGTTTGTGTTGTCTACGATCCTGTCGAGCGCTACGCATATCTGTTCCCAGTCATATTCCGTCTTTGTGTTTTCGCGGATGTTGGACAGGACCGGCTTTTGCTCCGCGCCGCGGATTGAGAGCATCAGGCGGCCGACACCGGGGACGCGTGCGCCGAGCACGGCATATCCTCCTGGCGCAAGGATATCCATTACGACATCGCTTGCGCTGCCGCTATGCGTACCGAACAGTGCGCGGAACTCCCTTATGTGCCCCTCGTCCTCGAAATACGCTTTCAGCAGGTCGAACAGGATGTCTCCGGTGTTTTCCGCAGGCTCCATCATGACCTCTATCGGGGTGATTTCCTCCTCCGCGCGGACCTCGTTTTTCACTTCGCGGATCTCCTCGCGTGTCAGCTCTTTCGGGAGGACCTCCGCGACCGCATCCGGTAGCGTCAGCATTTCGGCAAGCTTCGCCTGCCCGTATCCCTCGTATTTTTCCTGCAGCGCACCCTCGCCTGTCCCGTATTTTTCCCAGATCGCGATAAAGCGCGAGGTCTGCGATTCTTCCAGGCCGTATTCCGTGCGGGCAAATTCGCCCATCCCGGCATAGCCGGAGCCGTCCAGGATCCCGGTATCTCTTGCCACGGCCAGCAGATACCCGATGCGGACGAAGTTGTTTGCGGTCTCATTCATGGTCCGGTCCATGACCGCCTTGTATTGCTCGTAATTCTGGTATGTGGTCAGTTCGTTCATCTGTTTCAGCCTGCCGCCGCAAGCGCCTCCTTCTTTTCTCTGGCGATTTCCTTCTTCGCGTGTTTCATGACCTTGCTCATAAATGCCCTGATCTTCTTGATATCCGGTTGCCTGTTGAATGCGGCCCGCATCTGGAGCACTTCGGACTCCGTGCATTCAATTGTGTAATACGGCTCCTGTTCGCTCTTGCGCCGGCGCAAGAAGAGGATGAAGCTTTTCCGCTCGTTCATTTTTTTGATGTACGCATCAGACGCGCCGACACAGTGATGCTGGGCCTGTCCTTCGTCGATGATCGCCCCGGCCGATTCCGGAACAATGATCACAAAATCCCGGTCCTTATATCCGAAGATCTTCCGGTTGCGCTCCGCGTCGCGCCGGATGTTCTTGAACTTCCGTTCCCGCGCCTTCCGATCCTTCTCGGATTTCCTGCGGTTTGCCTCCTGCGCATAGTCGTCATGCAGCTCCGGAAAGCGCCTGTTGCGGTATACGATTTCGTCATGCGGATTCATGCCGAGCACTTCCGCCATCGCGAGATAGTCCCTGTAGATGTACATCTGCTGCGCTTTGACGGCATTCCCGCCGTATGCCTTCAGGATGGCTTTTGTCATGTGGGCGATATCAAAGCCGCGCGCGGACAGCTCCGCCATTTCCTTCAGCGCGAGATTTGCCGAACGCAGGAGGATCCGCATGACATCCTCCGGGGTCTTCCTCCGCTCCATCTGCAGGATCCGCACCGCCTTCATCCCGTGCTGCCTCAACTCCCTGAGGCGGTATGCCTGGTCGTCCGTCAGGCCGAACATGTCGCGCACATTCTTCGCCTTTTTGTCGATCTGCACCGCTCCCTCTTTTATGAAGTCCCGGATGATCGCGAGGTATCCCTGCTTGGCCAGCATTTCGATCTGCGGATACCTCCCCGCGAAGTGACGCAGCGCGTCGAAGTCGATATACTCCTTTGAAAAGCAGCGCAGCGTTTCCTCCTGCTGCCTGGTCAGTCCGATCTCGCTTACCGTTCCCATGTAGAAATAGGTTTTCTTCGGCACCATCAGGCAGAGGGACGGGCTCTTGCGATCCCAGAAGCTCTGGTTCTTCCCGGCCTTTCCGTACTTGCAGCCGTAATACCACTCCTCCCAGAAGGTATTCACATCTTTTGCGAATCCCCTGACCAGCTCCGAGAGGACTGCCTCCCGTGTTTTCCCGCGCGTGACAGTCGTAACGGCAAAAATACGTTCCACGAAGCGGCCGCCCGTCGGCTGGATCAGCTTGACATGGACGGAGTTTCCGTTTTTCTTTGACGCCTGTTTCAGCGCCCACCGCCGGAATCCCGCAGGGAGCGGCGGGGTGATCATGCGCAGGCGTTTCCGGATCCGCTCCTGCTTCCGCTCGGCCGCCTTCATCCGCTTCCTCCGGTTGATTCCGTTCTCATAGCGTTCGACCGCAAAGATGCCGTCCCCGCAATGTTTTTCACCGCAGAACCTTTGCACCGTTTCGTCGAAGTTTTCCGCACGCTGCGTCCTGTGATGTCCCCATATAAAGATGGTTTCCACGGAGTCGGCATGCCACTTTTCCGTGACCGCGTTGTATGTCAGATAGTGCGTCTGATCGACAAAATGCCGGAACAGGAGATTCCCTTTATCCCTGGAGTAGCCGTCGATTTCCAGCACCGTGCCGTTTTCCGTGATCTGGGCCGTAAGGATATACCCGTCTTCACGGAAGAGCGTCCGTGACTTTCTTGGCTTTTTCCATCCGGTCAGCGGCACCGGCGGCTGCTCCAGCAGTTTCTTTTTGATGATCATGCGGCGCTTCCCTCGTAATAGTCCCGGATCCGTTTCTGCAGGTCGCGGTCTGTTCCGCAGACACAGCCCACGCCGTTCTTCTGGCTCTTCCGCGCTTCCTCGCGCATCCGTTTCAGCACTTCCTCCAGGCGCTTTCCTTTTTTCGTGACCGCAGCGGCGAAGCGTTCGTCCTCGATGATCATGGCCGATGCCATGTTCCGGATGACGCGCATCTGCCCTTCGCCCTCACTGCTGTCTTCCGCTTCGATCTCGAGCCTGCCGATCGCTGCATCCGTCGCGGTGCAGAGACTGTCCGTGTCGCCGGCGACATAATCCGTGACGGCATCCGCGCTGATCCCGTTTTCCTTTGCCAGGGCAAGCAGGCTGTCCGCGTCGCCTTCTTCCTTGAAACCTGCTGCCGCCTTGTTGATGTCTTCCCAGGAATCAAATTCTCCGAATTTTTCAAACATCGATGTACCTCCTGTCGTTGTTGGTTTTATGCCGTGCACCTCCGGATATTCATCCTCTCACCACCTTTGCAATCTCCGCATCCGTCATGGCCGCGATGTTGGCATATTCCATCAGCCGGTCGATCGGCATGCTCTCCGCGTGGTCGATTTGGTAGTTGATCGTGCTGACCGGTTTCCGGAGGAGCTTTGCTATACCCGCCCCGGTGAGGCCGCGATCTGTCAGTATGCCGCGCAGGATGCGCGATCTCTGGTCTCCGATGTTTACGCGTGGCACTCTGTTTCCTCCTCCTTAGACGCTCGGACGGTCGCTTCCTTCCTGGCATATCGTGATTCTGTAGTATTCGGTGTCCCCGCCGATCCGGTTTACGATCGGCTTTTCCAGCGGATTATCCTGTAAATACCAGTTCAGCAGCACGAGCGCCCGGTGTGCGCAGTCGTCCGTTATTTTCCCGGTGATTTCTATTTCAATCTTTGTGTCAGTTCTTGCCATGATCTGTCTCCCGGTTCCATCTCTATAAGGATCAACTCGTCTCTATCGCCATCGAGGCTGCGGAAGATCTGCGGTGGCTTGTTCTTTGCGTGGTCTTCCCTGGTCGTATGAAAACAGAACCCTCCCTCATGTATCAGGCCGCATCCGGTCTTGGTGCAGTCCTCGACTTTGCCGTCGCAGAGGTAGATGATCTTCATTCGTTGCCCTCGCCGGTGTCTTTGAATTTATCCGGTGACACGCCTATAAAATCACAGATATCGAACATCATGTCCGCACTCATTTTTATTTTTCCTGTGAGACACTGGCTTAATAGAGAGTTTGTGCAGCCTATTCCTGCGGCGATTGCGCTTTGTTTGATTCCTTTTTCCTTGATGTAATTATGGATTCTTGTGCAGACCATTCTCCCCTCCGAGTAAACACATCGCTAACCCTATTTTGCATTATAGTAAAGCCGTGGCTTACTGTCAACGATTTTTTTAACATTTTGCTAACTTTGTATTGAAATCGTTAAATAATGTGCATATAATAACGATATAGCGTATAAAGGCGGTGCTTTTATGGGAAAATACAAGAAATCAATCCAAAAAAATATAACGGTATTTCGTGAAAAGAAAGGAATGACAAAGGCCGATCTTGCTCGCGCCTGTGGTGTATCAAAGCCCACGGTTACAAATTGGGAGAATGGCCGTAATTCCCTCGACGCCGATATGCTTTTTAAGGTTGCCGGCATTCTTGATGTCTCCGCCGATGTGCTCGCCGGGAGAATTCCGGCCGGTTTTACATACGAGGAACCTGTCCTCCTTGCCTTAAGCCGTAGTGTTGACGCGGCTTTTTGGCTTCGTGTGTGCTGGCGATGTGTATTTTGGCCTCGTACCTGCCTATTATAACACTTTTTCTGGAAAACACAAAGATATTTTAGGAGGATGCGCAGGAGCCGCAGTCGGACGACTCCCGCGCTTTGTATGGATGAAAAGAAAACCCGCTTAATCAGATAGCGCCGCGTACCATCCGATGGCCGCGAGCGCCACAACAAAAAGAATGATCTTAATCAAGTTCGATTCCCTTCATTGCTTCCAGAAAGCAGAGCCATCCGAAGTATGCAAAAAGGACGACCATCCCGGCGATCGCCGCGAGCAGCTTCTTCAATACGGCTCCGTGTCGCCCGGCGGATCGAGTGTGTCGAACAGCCAGGACAGCGTTTTTGTTATGACGACCGCGATGGTGATCGAGGCGGCCGCCACCAGCAGAACGAGTCTCACGTGTTAATGGTCAGAACCTGTCCGGGATAAATCAGGTTCGGGTTTGCGATGCCGTTGTCTTTTGCGATCCGCAGGTATGATGTTCCATACCGCTGCGCGATCGCGGAAAGGGTGTCTCCCCTGACCACCGTGTACTTTTCGATGCGTTTTGTCGGCTCTTGTTCTTCCGGCGGCGGCATGACGGGTACTTCCGGATCATCCTGTACCGGCTCCTGCGCCTTCGTCAGATGATTGAGCGCTCCGCCCCGGATGATGTCCGGATAATTCCGGTAAGATGTGTCCATGTCCACGTTTCCTTTGATGCCCGGCACCTGCCCCTTGCTCGACGACTGCCACATGCCGCATTCTCTGGTCGGGTTTGACGCCCCCCAGTACGCAAGCCAAAGGTCGAATCGTGCCAGCTGCTGGTAGTTGACCTTCGAGATATAGTCAGGGTTCATGTAGTTCGAGCAGTAATAGCCGTGCTGTTCCATCCGCTCGCAGAATTTGAAAATAATCCGCGTCCGCAGATCTTTGGAGATGGAGACCCCGCAGCGTGCCGCGTAGTTGTCGGAATCATACTCGTAATCCGCCGCGACCGGATAATCAAAGTACCCCTTCCACCGCGCCAGGACGGAAGCGAACGCGTCTGCGTTCTGGATCGCCTGTGCCTCGTTTAACGCGTACAGGAACCAATACGCGCCGATGTGCAAGCCTGCGTTTTTTGCCTCCTGTACGTTCCGGTTGAATTTGGAATCGATCTGTCCGGCCGATACGCCGAACCCTGCTCTGATGATGGCGAAATCGATTCCCGACGCTTTGACCGCCCTCCAGTCGATATTTCCCTGGTAGGCAGATACATCAATCCCTTTTGCCATGGTCAGCCTCCGTTTTCTTTGTTGTACTGCGCCGTGCTGATGCCGAGCAGTGCACCGAGGAAAGCATCGACTGCCGTGATCGTTCCGACAATCTGCTCACCGTAAGGAAGCCCCCATATCGCGGCCAGCGCGAAGTAAAGGGTGCCAGCTGCCGGCAATACGATCTGCGCGACAAATTTCAGCTTGTCATAAACTTCGTTGCTCATTTTCATCTGTCTGTTCTCCTTCCTGTTTGCCTGGGCAGGTCTACCGCCTGCTCATATAAGCGTTTACCGTTACCATTTCCACCCAACACCTCATACGGTGTATAAAGTGCTTCCAAAGCGTCGGCCTCCTCGATCGAGATCCACCCCTTCTCAATGTGTCGGAGAGATTCCCGGACGAGCTCGATCCTTGCCAGGGCGATGATCGCGTCCGTTTGTGCCTGTTCCTGTGCGGTTTTTGCCTCGTGCTTTGCCTCTCTCTTTGCCCGGCGGTGATCTAAATACGTCCAGATCCCACCGGAGCCGAAGAGGCCGATCAATGCGACGATAATTAAAGTTATGTTGTTCTGATCCATCCCTGCTCTTCTAACTCCTTCAAGATTTTGTTTTCGAGATCCACCGCCCGGTGCTGCGCCAGCTCTTCGGACATGGCCTGCGCCAGCTGTGACAGTCTTGTGATCACTTCCTCCTGCATCCGGCAGAGCCGGGAGAGGCGTGCGATTTCACCTACCAGCTGATCCGTGATTGTCAGATTTTCTTCCATCCCTGTGGGTACGCCTCCGGAGACCATACGTTGTTGTCCATGGTGCTTTCATAGACCGGATCGCTTGCTGTCGGGAAGTGCACCCGGTCGCCCGTCTGGTAGGCATCGCCCGCGCCGTAGGGCTGCGTCCAGACCGGGATGCCGTCCCAGCCCATGCCGATCGGTTTGAAGAGTGAGACCGCGGCGTCCGGCGTCCAGTCTGCCTGCGAGGTGTGCGCCTGCAGCACAATGTACAGCTGCGTGTCGCCGTCGATGTTTTTTCCGTACTTCACGATCTTGTCCGCCTTGTACTGGATCCCGGGTGCCCATGCGTCGTACATGTCGGCCACTTCCATCATCTCGGAGTCATCAAGCGGGGTATTCTCGAGCGCCAGCTTCATCGCCTTGTTCATCTGTTTTGCCATGTAGAGTTGTTCATCCAAAGTCATGCCGCACCTCCTAAGAGCGTTTCGAGGACCTGTGCCGTGTCGCTGTTCACCGCCTCCACCACGGACGCGATTTCTAAATATTCGGCGTAGTCTTCCGGCGTCAGCTCCGCCTCGTCATACTTCCAAAACTCGACCACGCCTTGCTCGTCCTGCCGTTCTTCCCTCCGGATGTTCTTCCGGAGATAAACGATCGAGGGGGATGATGTCGTGTCCACCGCCTCGCAGGTTTCCATGTATCCTTCTCGCGGATAAAATACGATGTTCATTTGCTCCTCCTTTTGTCGTGGCGCGAGATGCGCCGTTTCATGTATTGAAAATTCACATATGGCTTGATGTACTTCAGGTACATGCCGTAGGTGTCTGTCGCGTCGATCCATCCGAGGTAGCTCAACATCTGCCGGATGTCGTAGATCGTCGGCTTTTCCTTCTTTCCGATCTTCCGCGCCTTCCTGGTGGCCTTCAGCATGATCGACTTCCGCAGGATTGTCCGTTCTCTGAAAAACCGGAAGCCCATGAAGTCCAGGTCGCGGCCTTTACGTTTTCCGTCTTTCACATAATCAAAACGGAACACCTGCCAGTTGTCGTTCAGCCGCAGGCCTTCCGTTTCGAGATACGCTTCGATCGCTTTCCTTGTTTTGTGGAGCTTCTTTTTGTTGCTCCCGAAGATGACCATGTCGTCCATGTATCTGACATAGTGCGCCGCCTGCAGGCCTTCTTTGATGTAATGATCTAAGCCCTGCAGATACCAGTTTGAAAGCCATTGGCTCGTGAAAAACCCAGCGGAAGACCTCTGTCCGTGACGTCGATGATCTTTTCCACAAGATCAGTCAGGCGCTTGTCGTGGATCTTCTTCCGGATCTTTTCTTTCAGCCGGTCGTGCGGTATGGATTCAAAGAAGTGCCGGATGTCGAGCTTCATGACATATTTGCAGTTCTTCGCGTCCTTCCGGATCCACTTCTCGATCACCTTCTTTGCCAGGTGTGCACCCCTGCCCGGGATCGAAGCGTAGGAGTGCTCGTACATTCCTTTGAGGAATACCGGCTTCATCGCTTCGACGACGCAGTGCTGGACAACCAGCTCCTTGAAGGTCGGGACGATGATCGTCCGCTGTTTCCTCCGGAAACCGTCGTATATCATCCGAGGTGTGTGGTACTCGTTTTCGTATTCCCCGATCCAGCGCAGCGCGTCCTTCACGGCCTTGTCCTCGTCCTCTATGTAGCGCTTCAGCTTTGCCTTCTTCTTCCTGCCGAGGATGACCTTGTGGACGGCTTTCCTCCGCGTTTCCTCGGAGATTGCCGTTTCGTACAGATGGTTATAGCTTTTCATGTCTTATCCTCTCATCCGCTTTCGACGTGCTACTCACAGATGCTTGCTGCAAGTTGATTTTCAGCGTGGGCTGCGGAATATGATCTGCATTTTGTTTTCGTACCGATTTTGGATAAGATGGCGCCGCCCCAATGTTCGTGTTCGCATTCGAGACGGGGTTGTTCAGGTTGACGTACCCCGCGCCCACGAGCGCGGAATTGTTCCAGTTCCCGCCGACGATCGCCGCAAATCAAATCCCGTATATTTGTGAGGGGGAATGGCTTCCCCCTCTTGCTTCGCAATTCACCCTCTTATGCAAGTGGTTTACAAGACAGCGCCGCCCCAATGTTCGCGCCCGCATACGAGACGGGGTTGCGCAGGACGACGCACCCCGCGCCCACGAGCGCGGAATAGGTCCAGGACCCGCCGACGATCGCGAAGTTGTTCTGGCCGTTATTAAACCATCCGCCGTCACAGTAGTAGGTATTCCCCGCGCCGGACATCGTGTTCGTCGTGAGGCCCTTCTCCGTGATGTTGCAGTGTGAGATCGAGCCGCCGTTCGTGCCCCCGCCGATCGTTCCGTGGTTAATGTATCCGGATCCGTCGGTGTTGTAGCCGTCCACTGTGGAGCCGTCCTGCTGCCCGTAGGTGAGCTTGATCTTCACCGTGCCCCGGTTGTTGATCAGGCCGTTGCACCGCCTCCAGAGGTTGCCCCACCAGCCCTGCATGCCGAAGACCTTCACGTCGGATGTCTGGTTGGCATATCCGCAGAACATCCCTTTGCCGTTCAGTGTGCTATTTCCGACCGCCGATGTATTCCCAGAGGCGCATCTGCCCTGTCCGTAGACTTCCTGCGTGTTCATGTTCTTGCCCATCATGACGAGCAGCATCCAAATCAGGAAGCGGTCGCACCAATTTTCGATGTTCCACATCTCGGCGGATCCGGAAGGGTTGTTTGCCTTCGCCTTCGCGATCTCGTTCGTTCCGGCCGTGTTGACGTAGTTCGCCGCGCCGGAGATCGAACGGAGGCGCGTGCCGTCGTGCGATCCGAAATACTTCGGCGTGTAGAAGTGATCGACCAGCTGGCCGTTCGCGTTGTAGTGGTTCCATGCTTCGAAGGAGGAATCGACCTGCGCGTTCGCGACATAGAAGGTGAAGCCTTTTCCGTCGGCATCCGGGACGACCTTCCAGTAGATCTTCCGGCCGTTCTGGCCCCATTCCATCATCGCGTTGCCGGCATAGGCGGTGCTGGTCACGTCCGAGGCCGTTCCGTCGGCCTTCTTCGTTTCGTCGTTCTCGTCGAGGTAATAATCCACGGTGCCGTCATACTTCAGCATGCAGCTCTTCGGGAAGAGCCAGGACACCGCCGGATCCTCCGGATCCCAATCGCCATAGTTCGGGACGCCGCTCGTTAAGTTCATCGAAAACGGCGTGAAGGACGCGTTGTCGACGTCCGCCGGGTAGGTGACGGATGCCGGAGAGGAGTCGTTTTCTGAATAGTGGAAGCCGAAGAGGTTATACGGCTGCGGGGTGGCGTGCGCCGTGTTGCCGGTGAGTGAGGAGTTTACCGTCCCTGTGACCGAGTACGGGAACCACCTGTAATAATAGGTCGTGCCGTTCGTGAGGCCGGTGTCGTCATACGGGGTGTGGACATATTGCGACATGGCGTCGCCCTGCAGGTCGAAGAGGAGCGTGCCGTCCGCTTCGTTCTGCGGGATGCTTCCTTCCTTCCGTACCAGGCGGAAGCCCGCGACGTATGCGAGGTACTGGCCGTCGACCACCGTGTCGTCCGGTGGTGTCATCCGGAGGGATACAGCGCCGTCACGCGCAGCTGCGGAGACATGTTTCATGGGGTTGGGTGCGATGCCGGAGACCTGCTGTACCATGGATTCGATGGTGGTCTTCATGATGTTTGTGTCGACCACCAGCTCCGCACCCTGGGCGATGGCCGTGGTGGTGACATAGAGCCGGCCGTTATATACAAAATATTCCCCCTCGCGGTATGCTTTTGTCGTCGGAGACTCCGCAAGGTCGGCGATCGTCGAGAGGATTCCGTTCGCGTCGACGTAGGGCGTGACCACCTGCAGGTTCGAGATCGTGGTCTGACTGATGTCGAAGTAGGCCATGTCAAACTCGTAGATGCCGTTGAAGATGTTCACGTTCGTATCCTGCTGCGGCGGGGAGATGCTTGTCCCGGTCTGTGTCATGACGTCGCACGGGTCCGCCGTGTTGGACAGGTCGAGGTGCATATAGACGCGGCCTTTGTGCGTTCCTCCGGTTGTGAGAGAGAGCGCGATGTCGGAATCCACGATCTCAAACTCGCGACCGGCGATGATACCGTATCCGGCCGATATGTGCAGCGTGTTCGCGTTTTTGATCGTGAGTTCACCGCCGTAGAAAAAGCCGTCGCCGTTGATGGCCGCATCATAGATCAGCGCATCGTTGAGCGGCGTGACGTTTTCCCCTAAAAATGTTACCAGTCTGCATCTGTCTGACATGTTACCCTCCTATCTGTTGCGTTAGATCCAGCCGTATCGCGCCCATAATGAGCGTTGCCGTTCTGGATATCTTTTTTCCGGTGACGATGGACGTGTATCTTTTGCCGTCCGACAAAACCGTGACTTCCTGCCCGACCTTTGCCCCGATGACGTCGACCATCGTGTCGTTTTTCTGGACTTCGATCTCGATCAGGTTGTCGATCTTTTCGTATCCGAACACCTCCCGCGCTCTGGATGCTGCGGAGGTTGGGAAGTCCCCGCCCTCGTTGTAGGTGGCCTCGATCGAAAATTCGACCGGGGATAGGCGGTCCCTGTTCTGTGTGTCGTATGTGCCGTCCGGGTGCAGGTAATACGTGATCACCTGGGACAGTGTGTCTGTGTCGTAGAGAATGAGCTTATTTATCGCATATTCTCTCGTATCCAGCGTGATCGACTTCCGGATGATGTTCGGCAGGTCGGACTCGATCAGTTCATTTGCCGTCGGGACCGTCCCCACGGTGGCCGCGATCGTCTTCTGGTTGAAGTCGACCGACACATGGACGGCTACGTAAAACTCCTGCAGCGCCCGTTTGAGGATCGTTTCCTGCATGTTGATGATCAGCTTGTGCGTTCCCTCCGTCAACGCTTTGAGGTTGAATCCCCAGCCGGTCGTCGATGATGTCGTTGTGACCGAAAGCCCCGGCACATTCTGATAGGTGTCCTCGTTTTCGATCAGTGTGTCGGTGATGATCTGCGCAATCCGGTCTTCCAAGGATCCCTGCCCCTGCCAGTTCGTATCGAACATGACATCGAACGCAAAGAGAGCCGTAAAAGGCAAAAAGTAGATCAGCGTCTCCCAGGAATTATTCCGGTCGAGGTTCGTCACCACGCCGCAAATATCGTCCGTCAGTCTCACGTAATCCCCGACCGCGACGTTGACGCCCTTCGGCGCGGTGATCATCGTCTCCGTCGGTGAAAGGTAGTCCTCGACGTATTCCGCGGCCGGGACGGTCGCGTGTCCGTTTTCCCGCATCGTGAAGTCCGGTGTGAAGATTTCGAGGTTATACACTTGCATATACGATCCTCGCTTCCAGCGCCACCGTCAGCGGTGAGGCCGTGTCGTGTGAGACGGAGATCGTGTTTCTGCCATGCCGCAGTGTGATGAATCTCTCCGTCGAAAAATCGCCTTCCGCGTAGACGTCGGCCACAAATCTGTTTGCCATGTCGACCCTTGTTAGGCTGTAAGGGATCTCCGTCGTGTCGATCTTCAGCTTTTGCCCGGCCTCGATCGTGGCATTGATCGCGCCGGTCGCAAACAGGACATTGTTTACGTAATGCCGCCAGACCGGGTTGACTGCTTCGCCGTAGATGTAGATCGCGCACGGAGATTCCGCGTAGCTGTCGGAATCTAAAACGATCGTATTTGCCGATGCGGAAGAGTACCGATAGTTGTACTTGTAGTTGTAGGTCTTTCCGTTTTCCGCTTCGGAGGCGTCGCCGAATACATTAAACTGTTCATAAAACAAGGTCAGACAATCGAAGGAGACTGTCACGTTTAGGCCGCCCGCCTGCAGCTCCTCTTTGCCGATCGCGCCGAGCCGGACGACCCTGCGGAATTCCCGCTCGGAGGGTTTATACAAGAGATAGAGCGGCGTGTTCTGGCAAAACCGGACAAAATCAAAATACTTGTCGTAGGGCTTCGGGTTCGGGAAAAACACCTCCCCGGTGATCTGTGCCTGTGCGAAGGCATCGTCAAGGATGATGTATTGATCCCCGAGCCTTTGAAACTCCGTCTCTTTTGTATAGCCAAGCCCGGCCGGGGTGTGCAGGAAGTGATCCCGCGTTGTCAAGTTGTACTCCGCGCCGTCGTTATTGAACAGTCGAAAGTTCCTGATATTCATGCCAGACGTCCTCTGAATCTGATGCCTAAGTTTCTGTTTATGCCCGGCGCGACTTCTCCTACCAGCACATCCCTGTCGATGTAGACGTCGCCGCCTTCCGCGACGATCTGGACAAGGTCAGACAAAAGTGACAGGACCGTATTGAACCTCGTTTCCGTCTGTACGGTCTGCGCCCTCCTTTGCGAAGCAAAAGGCGCGGCCGATGTATTGACGGCCGAGATGTCCGGAGCGACCGCCAGCTTGTTCGCTGCCGCCTGGGCCGCCTTGACCTTGTTCAGCATGCCGATGACATAACCCTCGCCGGTGTCTTCGCCGTAGCCGACCCAGCGCCTCGACGGTGATTTGATCATCTGGACGGCCTTCATTTCCTGATTGGCTGCGTTTGCCAGCTGTCTTGCCGCCGCCCTGACCTCTCCTTCTTTGGACGCGATGCCCTGTGCGTATGCTCTGCCGGTGTTTTCTCCGGATCCCTGCGCAGCCCTGCCTTCCTGCGCCATCGTATCGACGCCCGCCCTTGTGATCGTCTGGGACGCTGTCTGGACGTTGCCTCTTGCGGCCTCGATGCCCTGCTGCAAGGATGTGCCGAGCGGATCCACCGCCGCCTTTGCTTCCTCCGGCAGCTTGTCGAATTCCGCGAGGGAATCCTCGACCAGCTTCAGCGCACCTTGCACCGCCGCGTCTTCGGCTTCCAGGTATCCGTTTTCGACCGAAAGTCTTAATTCCTCATAGATTGCATTTGCTTCCGTGACCTGGTTTGCCAGGGCTGTCGCCGTGCCGGTGGATGCCGTGATGAAGTTCTGGTTCAACCGCTCGACGGCCTGCGCCGCGCCGTCGGACCCGGACTGGATCGCCGCCGCCGCTGCCTGGTAGTTTGCGATCGTTGCGGTGTATCCGGATGCCGCCGAGTCCGCAGCGACGAATTCCTGATATAAGGCCTCGACCTCCGCCCTTGCGCTTTCGTATGCCATCGTGGCGTCCGATAGCGCCATCTCCTGCGTCTGGAATAATGTCCCGGTGGAATCTGCCGTTCCGGCGTATCTGTCCTGTGCGTCTGCGAGGGCGTTCTGTGCGGCCGTCTGCGCGTCCATGAGAGGCTGCAGGGAGGTCATGGCCTCCATATATGCATTGTAGGCCTCCCGCGCCTCCCTGTGCGCCTGTTCCTCTCTCTTGATGGCCTCGAAGTACATTTCCTCGTTTGCCGCGAGGAAGGCCTTCTGGCGCTGTTTTTCCATGAGGGCGTCGATCTCACCCGCCATGTTCTGGTATTGTTCGATCAGGTTTCCGTTTTTGTCGTACTCGATGCCGAGGGATTCCATCAGCGTCGAGACGATGAAGTTTGCCCTTTCCTGCTCCGCCGCAGTCAGTTCGCGGTCGGATGCCAGAAGGCCGTCGAGTTCGGCCTTTAAGCTCTGGCTGTGCTGCATTTCCGCAGCGACCGCCTCGATGTTCTGTCTTCTCGTCGCGTCGAGCTGTTGGTACTGTGCCGTCATTTCGTTGACGGATGCCATCTCTTCCCGGATCGTTGCCATCTTGGCCGAAAATGCCTCGTATGGCGTCTCCGTCATCGCGTCGACGATCTTCGTGATCCCGGCCGCGAGTGCCACCGCGCCCACGGCTGCCGCCGCGTAAGGATGGGCGATCATGACAGTGGTCAGCTTGCCAAAGCCCGTGACGACCTTGCCCGCTCCTGTGACGAGCTTGCCGAACATGGAAATCACTTTTCCTCCGGCCACCAAAATAGGCCCGGTTGCCGCCGCGATGGCCGCGATTCTGACGACCTGCTCCCGCTGTTTCGGGGAGAGGTTCTGCAGCCACTTCACCAGATCCTTGATCTGGTCGACCACCTTCCGGATCGACGGCATCATGGTGGTGCCGAATTGGATCCCGACTTCTTTCAGGTTGTTTTTGAGCTTCTTCAGTTCGCCTTTGAGGTTGTCCTGCATGACGTCCGCCATGCCCTCGGCCGCGCCTTTGGAGTTGTTGATCGCGTTCGTTAATTTCTCATAATCGGCCGGTGCCGCATTGATGATGGCCAAAAGACCGGACATCGAACGTGCGCCGCCCAGCTGTGCCGCCGCCTGCGCCTTCAGAGCGCCCTCCGCTCCGTAGGCTCTCCGCATGAGTTCGTCCTGCGCTGCGGCGTACTGTTCCTCGGACAAGGTTCCGTCATCGAAGGCCGCATCCAGCTCCGTCATCTGTCTGGTCAGTTCTTCCTGTGGGATCTTCAGCTCACCAAATCCGGTGCGCAGCTGATCCATGACCTCGCGGAAGGAGAGCATGTTGCCCTCGCCGTCTTCCAGAGAAACCCCGAGCAGCTCCATCGCGTGCGCCTGGGTTTCGGTCGGGTTGGTCATGTTCTGCAGGATCGTGCGGAGTGTCGTTCCGGCCATCGAGGATTTGATGCCGGCATTCGCCATAAGGCCCATCGCGACGGCAACGTCCTCGATGGAATAACCCAAAGATCCGGCTATCGGTGCCGCGAATTTGAAAGCCTCCCCCATCATGGCGACGTTCGTGTTGGAATTTGTCGCGGCCGCTGCCAAAACGTCCGCGAAGCGGGCCGCATCCTCCGCACCGTAGCCGAAGGCCGTCAGGCCGTCCGTTACGATGTCCGATACCATTGCCAGGTCTTCCCCGGATGCCGCCGCAAGGTTTAGAACGCCCGGCAGGCCGTCGAGCATCTGTTGCGCATCCCATCCGGCCATGCCCATGTACTTATACGCCCCGGCCACTTCTTCCGCGCCGAAGACGGAATCCGTCCCCCACTGTCTCGCGGTATCGGAAAGCCGCTGGAAGTCTTCGTCTGTCGCGCCGGTGATCGCTCTCACCTCGGACATCGCCGCGTCGTAATCCGCAGCCGTCTTAACCGCAGCGCCACCGATTGCCACGATCGGCATGGTGACGTTCCTTGTCATTTTGGAGCCGACGCTTGCAATGGAATCCCCGACCTTGGAAATGTTCCTGCCGACTTCCTGCATTCTGTTTCCGGCCGCGATGATCTGCTGGGACGCGACCGAGCCGAAGTTCTTAAACTCACCTTCTAAGGATTTGAGCTTGTTCTCGGTCTCGATGATCTCCCGCTGCAGTGCCTGAAACTCCGCGCTGTTTTTGTCGACGCCGGATGCCCTCATGGAATCCTGTGCTGCCTTCAGCTGTTGAAGTTTTGTCTTGGTGTCCTGGATCTGGGTGCCGAGCATCTGCTGTTTTTGGCGTAAAAGCTCGGTGTTGCCCGGATTGAATTTCAGAAGTTTGTCGACGTCACGCAGGGCGGTGTTGGTGCGCGTGATCTGCGAGTTGACGCCCTGCAGCGCTTTCTGCAGCTTTGTCGTGTTTCCGCCGATCTCGATTGTGATTCCCTTGATACGTGATGCCATGGTTGACCTCTATCAGAAACGGTCGAAATCCTCCTGGGTTGCGACCGCCTTGTAGTCGTGTGAATCGTTTCCGTGCTCCGTGATCATGTCGATCACGTCCCCGTAATTGAGACGATCCAGCTCGGACATGTTAAGTCCCAGCTGGATCGCCCGGAGGTGAAACAATGCGGTTGTCATTTTGCGCTCTGTCGCACGCTCTTTTTTTTTGCGTCGACCGTCGTCTTCTGCTGTTTGCCGAACAGTGTGATTACGGCGTTGTTTTCTTCCACGCCGAAGATGTCGAGCGGATCAAACTTGTCGAGCCACTTGACAAAATCGTCATAAGAGGCGGACTCGATTTCGCCCGCCCCCTGTTTCGCCATGATATACGCCAGTTTTCCGACCCAGTCGATTTCCGCATCCGGATTCCCGAATTTTGCAAGGACATCATCCTGGAAAACGGTCTTGTAATAAACCGGCGTGGCTGCCGTCGCAGCCATCGGGACTTCTTTCCCGCCGAAGCGCATTACTTCATACATCCTCGTCCTCCTTAGCTTGCGCTGGCCGTGATGACGACGTCACCGGAGACCGATATGATCGTGACCGTGCCTGTGGTTTCATCCCACGCTGTCTCGGAGATGTCCGTGCCGCCCATCGTGACGGTGACGGTGCCGATCGTCATGCCGCTCTCTGCCGTCAGCGTTGCCGTGAATGCTTCTCCGTCAGCGACGGAGTTTCCTGTGAAGGAGCTCGTCACGTCCGTCAGGTTCTGCGTGACGGTGCGTGTGGCTGTCGGCGTGATGGGTGCCCCCGGAATGTAGACGTTGTCAAACCAGGTGTCATACGCCGCGTCGCCCTGTGCGCACCGCGCTTTTACGATGTTTTTCTTCAGTGCTGCGTTCCAGATCGTGGAGGCCGTCAGCGATGCCGTCTCCGTCTGCGGTTCGATGGTTTCGCCGGTTGTCTGTCCTGCCACGGACGGACGCGAGGACGTGCAGTTGTACATCACATGGCGCGTGGCGTGTTTGTCGCCCATGAATTCAAAGAGGAGCGCAAAGATCTTCGTCGGTGCATCGGAAACCTCGACCACGACGCCGTTTTCATCCTCCACTTCGCCCAGCACGTCCTTTTTGAAGGTTTCCGGGATTTTGGCCGATTCATAATCCCCCTGATAGCCGTTGTTTGACTGGGAGACATAGAAGTCGATGTCGTCAGCCCGGAATTTGTTGATGTCTCCCTGCGCCTCGAGGGACAGGCTCACGCCTCCCGGCCACCTGACCGGCTTCTGAAACGTCGCGCTGCCGTCCTGCTGGAGCTCGCCCACCGCGAAGTGGACGTTTTTTAAGCCAAATTTCACTTTGTTTGTGTCACTCATGGATCAATACCTCCGTATCGTATGCGACCATGTACATCTTCTCTTCGTCGATGTAGGTCTCCTCTTTGTGCCAGGGGATCCCCGATGCCCCGAGTGCGGCCTCGATCTTCCCCTCGTTGATGAAATCCTTGTTGTCCGTGTAAAGTTCGATGATGAGCCTCCGGATCGCCTGATAGTTTCCGTTGTCGGCGTGGAAGTCGTCGCTTTCCGGGTAGTAAAAGCAGATGAACGGCGGTTCCTGCCCCGTCTGATCCGCGAATTGATAATAGGCATTCGGCAGGCCGATGCCGTCGATCAATTCGGCGATTTCCTGATAGGTCATGTGATCAGTGCCCTCACTTTCCTTTCAAACTCCCGGACGATCTTGTCCTCGACCGGCGCGATATGTGCCCTTCCCGAGACCCTGCCGCCGCCTCTTTTGGCGTGACCGAATTCCAAAAGGTGCGGAAGCCCCGGAACGGTCGCGTTGTAAATGACGCCCTCCGCGCCGAGCCGTTCGGTCTCGACCTTTGAGCGCCATCCCCTCGCGTATCGTCCGGTGCCGCCGAAGGCGGCCCTCGCACCCTGGCTCACCGCTCGCTGTCCGGCCTTGGTGACTTCCTTCACCGCGTCCTTCATGTCGTCCGTGACCTCGGTCGAGTATTCCTCCAGGACTCTTTCGATCTCCGCGCCGAGACGGTCAATCGGTACCGTTCTTGCCATTGGATCCGCCTTTCCGCTCGATGTAGAGCTCGATGTAGTCGGAGTTGTCCGGTTTATACGTGCGGTACACCGCGTAGGTGTTGCCCTCGTACCGGACGAGCCCTTCGCCCTCGTAATCGCCCACGAACATTGTCAGCTGGTACTCCGGATTGAGGCCGGAGCGGCCGCCGTCGAAAAACTCCGCACGGGAGACGCTGTGCACCTGGCAAAACACCTCCCGCGCTGTGTAGGTCTGGCGTTCCACTCCGTACTGATCTCTTTCGATTGTCGCCGACAAAAGCTCGATCACGTTATCCATCGTCTCGCATCTTTCTGCTCATCACACGGTTGTTGAGCTGCAGGCGCAGCATGCGCGGCATGCCTTCCCCTGATTCTCTCTTCCGCCATAACCACGCCGCGTACATGACGATGATCTGGGAATCCTGCGGATCGTCATAGACAAGCTTTGCGCCTTCTTCGGTGATAAACTTGTCCGCCGCCCTGATGTATTCCGTCAACCGGTTGTCGTATGCGGTCGCCTTAATGCCGATGTCGACCTTCAGCATGGCCAGTAATGCCGCGATCTGCTCTTCGCTCATGGTTCAGCCCTTCTTTTTCTTTGTTGCCTTCGGTTTTTTCTCTGCGGATTCTTCCGGTGCTTCCTCCGGAATCTCCTCCGGTTTCGTCGTTTCCGTAGCTTCTTCCGCGGCCTCTTCCTGTTGTTCAGGCGCTTCTTCCTCTTGCGCCGGCGCAATCAGCGCGGTACGCCGGCGGTTTTTTGTTCCCGCCAGCTCCGCGATTCTTTTTTCCGCCACCCGCAAGCCTTCACGCGGATACAGATCACCGGCCTCGTAGTAGTGATCATCATCCTGCGTGTCGTAGAAGGCCTTTATCACGCGGTACATTTTAAGCCCCCTGGTTGGCAACGTCTGCCGCAAACGTCATCTCGGACGTCGGCGTCGTGCCTTCCAGACCGATCACGATGAAGCCCTCCGGAATTGCCGGGCCGCCGTCGTAGCGTCCCACGCCCTTCATGACCGTCTGGTCGTTCAGGAAGCGCACATGCTCGCTCGTTGCAAACTGGTTGCCTGCGCGTTCGGCCAGCACATACAGATCCATGTAGCCGCCCAGAATCACGTTGTCGGGCAAAAATTCCAGTTCCTCGATCGCGCCGCCGACCACCGGCATCTGGTTGTTGGTGCCGGAGACGATGTTGCCCTGCGCATCGGTCGTGATCGTTTCGCTCTGGACATGGGTTTTGGTGGTTTCGTTCATGAACCACATCTTGCCCTTTGTGCTGTACTTGCCCTTTGCTGCGCCGGACTTTTTCACGATTGCCTTGATCAGCGCCGTGCCGGACAGACCTGCCGCCAGCGTGATCACGTTTGTCTCGTGCAGGTCCACCCACGGACGCGCTTCCGCCGGGTATCCGCTCGGAGCCGCCGTCTGCACCAGGCGCGTCACGATGCCGAGCGGCATCTTCTGGTTCGCGCTTGTGTTGCGGCCGTACACGATTGCCTTGTCGATCGCAAGACCGATCGCCTGGCCGATGGCCGTCAGCACTTCCTGCAGGAGGTTCAGGTCGCTGTCCTCCGCATTCGCGTTGCACAACGCGTAATAACCTGCGACCTTGAAGCAGTCGTATTCCTCCTGATAGAATGCCAGATTCAGCTCGTTCAGCGCCGCGCAGCATTCCGTCCAGATCGCTTCCTGGTATCCGGACATGATTGGCTGTCTCGCCTTTCCGGAAACCTTCCGGACCGTAACGTACTTCATCAGCTTGGAATAGCCCTCGATCTTCTGGCGAAGGATCGGCAGCACATCTTCCGGAATCGTCACGCCGACGTTCTGGATCGCGCGCTTTTCGCGCATGTGTGCGCGGATCTCGCCCAGCCACGTCTGCGTGGCATCGCTGCGCACCAGCGCATCACGCTCTGCGTAGGTCATGTTGAAAAATTTGTCTCTGGTTTCAAGGACAGACATCTTGTTTACCTCCCTTTTTTCTTCCTCCGGCTCGTTTTCGTCCGGTGTTTCCTGTTCCGTTTCCTGCTTTTCGAGATCCTGTTCCAGTTCCTCGATCTCATTCTGCAGTTCCTTTGCCGCTTCCGCATCCTTTTCCGCTTCCTCTTTTCCGGATGCGTACTGTTCGACCTCCGCGTCGATCGCGGCCTCCGCCTCGCGCTTTGCTTTGATTTCCTCTTCGGTCTCTTCCGGCATCGCGCGCGCCTCTTCGATTGCCTCTTCCAGCCTCGACGCGTTTTTCTTTCGTTCCTCGATCCTCGCGTTCACCTCATTCAGTGCCGCGCGTTTCTGATCGATTCTTCTCTGCAGCAACAATGCTTCAAGTGCCATCTTTTAACCTCTCTTTCGCTTTTTGTGCCCAGGCGTCAGACCTGCGCCTCAATGCCTCCCGCCTGTCCTGCTGCCTGGCCGACACGTTCGTCGCCTTGTACGCAGGAAATGTGCAGACCGATACCTCCCATAACTTGACCTTCTTGATCGTGTAGTGTGAAGTCCCATCGTCGCGGTGTTCGGCTTCCTCTTCGATGATCTCAAACCCGATGGACGCCTGCGTCACATCGCCGCGCATCACCCTCGCATATGCGTCCATCGCCGCGCTGTCTTTCGGATTGACAAGCGCCGATCCCCATAAGCCGTAAGTGTCCTCGCGCAGCGTCATTGTGCCCGCCGCCGTCCGTCCGACCACAAGCGTCGTGTCGTGGTTGATCAGCATCCGCACATCATCTGACAAGCTATCTGAAAACGCTCCCTGTGCAAACGATTCCGTTATGCCGGGATAGATTTCATACACGTCGCCAAAGACGGAGAAGTAACCTTCGATCCTCGGTTTTTCCTCGTCGCTTCGCTTCTCAAAACGCCCTTCGATTGCGAGCGTCCTGTATTGCATTGTTTCGCGTTCCATGTCGCCCTCCTTATGCCTTCGTCCCATAGAACAGTATCTTCAGCAGCGCCGTTTTGCCCGTGAAGTCCTTGTACGTCCGTATGGTTACGGACTTACTGTTCTTGCTGAACTGCTGAACGATCAGTCTGTTGTCGTTGTCCGTTCTGCCGTTGCCGATGAAAATGCCATCACTTGTCACGCCTGTTGCGTCAATGAAACTCACGATTGTGTAATCAGCCGCCAACGTAGCGAAACTGTACACCGCTGTTGTGGCGTTCGGCAACTCACCTGTTTCAAGATAGAACTGATACAAACCATACGTCACGCCACCTTTTGTGATTGACCCGACCTGTATAATGTTGCCGCCAACATCATTCTCACAGACTTCATAATCAGTTTCTGGTATCAGAATATCGCCCGGTGTCAGTATGCTCTGTCCGTTAATGGTTTTGATGTTCGTTCCGCTGACAAGCGCCTGTTGCAAGCCGTAATTCGCATTCGCCCACGTTCCATTTGTGATCGTGTATGTGAAAATATAAAACACGCCACTCAGCGTAGCGAATGTGCGGATGATGACCTTGTTTGCCGCCTGCTTTGATGTTGTGATAACCGTGTAGTAATCGTTCCCACGCTTCACAGCCATCGGTGCTTTCGGGTCTTCGCTGTCGAGGAATGCAATAATCTCTTGCGCGGTTGTAACCCCGTACTCTGCAATGAACTCATTTCCAGAACCGCCGCCACCGCCTTGCCCGTCCATGACATCAAACGACTGTCCCTGTGGATGATCCGCGTCAATAATCGTTACTCGGTGTCCGCCCGTGATGTCCGTAATCGTAATTTGTGGCGAAAATCCATCTGCTCCCGGCGCTCCGTCTGCACCTTTTTCTCCGCGTTCACCCTGCGCTCCCTGCTCACCTTGAACACCTTGATCTCCTTTGTCACCTTTATCACCTTTGATGTTTTGATCGGCGGGCTTTGTTGTAGACGATGTTCTCGTCCACGAGATTTTGCCGTCTGCCGAAACAGTAGGTTTCCACGCAATTGTAGACTCGCCGCCGCCACCGCCGCCTCCGGAGCTGCCGTTTCCGCCCGCAACCATCAGTGCAGCGATTAACGCTTCATGCAAATTTCCCATGGTATCCCCCTTTTAAGTGCGCTCGAAGAAAACGCCGTCTTTCAATGCGTCCAACATGCCGGACGGCGTCCGGATCACGCTGCCTGCCGCCAGAATCGCATCATCCGGCATATCGTCCACGTCCGCGCCGGTGATCTGTCCCGCCGCGACATCCGTGTCCGAAACAATATAGGCCAGGTAATATGTGCCCGGTGTTTTTCTTGTAACAAGTTCCGCGCTCACAGTTCTCATGTGTCAGTCCTCGCTTTCTTTGTCTTTCAGTTTCTTCTGCTGTCCGCTCATATCCCACGGTATATAGTTTTCCAGAATCTTGAATTCCTTCAGTCCGGCCGGGTTCATGTGCATCCGGTCGCGCCACTCGTCACCGTTGACGTAGCCTCTGTCCGCACCGGCCAGAAGCACCTGGGAGATCTCCTTCAGGTCGTAGTCGAGCAGTGACCACACGTTGCCGGTCAGATACCATTTTTCCGAAATGATCAGCTTCTTTGTGTTTTCCTGCATGATCGACTTCACCAGCGGCATGATTTTTCCGGTGATGAAGGCGTTGTACTCGGCTTTGTTGTATTCCCCGACGCCTAAGAAAAAGGCCGGGACGCCGAAGAGCGCCGCGACCATCTTTTTGTCCATCTGTACCGTGTCGGAGATGGCCAGATCGGAGAGTGTCAGCGGTTTGACCTGCTCGACGCTGAATTGTTCCGCAGGGATCAGCCACGGCTCACCCTGCCGCCCGCTTTTGACATAGGAATCCATGAGCTTCTGTCTTCCAGCTGGTGATGAAAACTCTTCCGTGAGGGCGTCCACCTTGACGATGATCGACGGCTTCCACTCGCTCGATAAAAAGGCTTTTTTCGTCTTGTCGGCCTGCTCTAAGGCGTTCGCCACGGTCCGGAGCGCCACATCGACACCTCTGCCCTTCCACTTGTACGTCTTGTCCGGGTTGTAGACATAATGCAGGACGTTTTCCGGTTTGTATTCCCGCTGGTCGATCCCGACCATGTAATCGCGGTATCCGATCGCCCGGAAGGATACCCGCGACGCCGCGATCGGTTCCAGGTTGGTGATCCGTCCTTTGTAGGTGTGTGGCAGCACGATCGCGTTTCCTTTGCCGTGCAGCAGCATGTCCGTCACGATGCCGTGCATCCATGTTGCCCTGGTCATGTGCTTTTCCGGGTTGATGTCCAGCTTCCGCGACAGCTCGTTGCGGATCCGGACGTCTCCGTCGTCGGTGTTGGCCATCAGCTTGATTGTGATCGAGCTGACCAGCTCCGCGATCCGGTTGACCGCCGCCACGATTTCCGGGCATCTGTCCAGAGGCGTGTATCCGGAAATGCAAATATCGCCGCCGTCCTGTGTCATCCAGACGGCTGTCACGCCGCGCTTTTGAAATCTTTTAAGAAGTCCCATTGCCCCACCATTCAGAGCCTTTACTCTGTCTGTTTGCATCTTCGAGCAGCTGTACGCATGCAAAAACCGAAGCATCGAACGGATCGATCCGCAGCTCCGGCTCTATTTTCTGGTATTGTACGGCGTCGTCCGTCTTTTCGACCGCCGAAATGTTTTGCACGGCATATTCGTACATCTCCGAGTGGAGGTAGTACAGATTGCCGTCTTTGGCCGCTTTTTCGATGTACCGGAAGCCCTGCGACTTCAGGTAGAAATACTGCGGCTGATCCACGATCCGGAAACCGGCCTTTTTCATGGCCGGGAAATATTCTTTTCCGGCAAACTTCCTGTCATGCCCCACGACGCGGATCTTGAAGCCCCGCGTGCGCATATCCTTAAACCAGTTCACCACGTCGGCGTAGTTGACGGTCGGAGAGTTGCACATCGTCAGCCAGCCGTCATCCTGCCAGCCGAAGAGCGGGATCTGATCCTCGTCGGCCTTGACGGCCGCCTGGGTGACCGGGAAAAACGCGTGCGTGATGATGATCGTCGTTCCCTGGTGTACCCCGACCAGTGCCGCAGCCGTGAGGTCGTACATCCTCGACAGGTCGGCTCCGCCGTACCACTTGACCGGTAATTTGGCCAGCTCGTCAAGCGTCCACTTATACTTCCGGTCGCTTCTCCGGAATTCCTCGATGTCGAACCATGCCTTCATGGCCGAGGTGTAGATATTCAGCGACCGGGAGAGGAATCCCTTTCTTTTTTGCGGATCGTTCTGCGCCTGCAGTGCCTCGTTCATGATCTCTTCCGGGCTGATGGTGATTCCATAGCTCGGGTTTGCCTTTTGGTGCTGCTCGGCGCTTGTGTAATCCACGTATCCCTTGTCGTCCACGTCTGCCCGGCAGATGAAGACGAACATTGAATCATCTTTGACCGTTCCGTTGACGACCTTGATCGCGTATTCCTGGTGTCTCCACGCGAAGCTGTTCGCGTTGTCGCCTGCGGTCGTGATGCACAGACACAGGGAATTGCGGTATGCCTTGCCCGATTCCTTCAGGCGTTCATATTCCGACCCGGAGACCTTGTGGAGCTCGTCGATGATCTGAATGTTTGAATTCAGCGAGTCGTGCTTGTCCGGGTTGGCTGCCAGCGCCTCGATGTCGATGGAACCTTCCGGCCTGCCTTCCTCGTCCTCGATCGTTTTGTGGATCGAGTGCTCCGCGTTGTTGTCGCGGATCCGGAATTCATCCAGCATCCGCCGGTACCGTAAGCTGTACAAAATGTCATTAAACGACTCCTGTGCCTGCCGCAGGGATGCCGCCGCGATGTATATCTTCGAGCCGCTTTTTCTTTCCAGGAGTGCGATCCCGAAGGCCAGCGCCGCGATAAACAGCGTCTTTCCGTTCTTCCTTGGGATCTCGATCAGTCCCTCCTTGAACCGCCGGATGCCGGTGCCCTTGTAGTAAAATCCGACGAGGTTGTAAACACAAAAGACCTGCCACGGCTGCAGGATCAGGGGTTTGTTGCGGAGCGGACGCCCCTGCATGTCTTCACCCTGTTGGTGTACCATCAGCCGCTCGACGATCCCGATCACGAAATCCGGTTCTTTTGTCCGGAGCGTCAGGTCGTCCCTTTTCAGGTCTTTGAGGAATCTCTCACACGCCATCTTTTCTTCGTTGCCTTTGATGATCTTCCCGGCGTCCACATCGACGGCATAGTCGATGGCGGTTTTTTTATATTTTTTTTTATCCAAGCGCTTTCAGGGCTTCCGCGAGTGCGCTCTTTTCTTTTGTCTTCATGGCCTTCTCGTCGATCTTTTTCAGTCCCGCCGGTGTCAGACCGAGGTCGCGCCAGTAGGAGAGCGCGTCGCGGTTGTAGTCGTTTATCAGTCGCAAGGTCGGGTTCTGTTCCAGGTTGGTTGATCCGCCCTTGTTTGTGTGTTTTACGATTGGCGTGCCGCCCGATTTTTTGTAAAGAACGACCGCCTCGTCGCGCCTGCAGAGGATGTCCGCCAGCGTGTCGATGACCGGATCGAAGTATGGCCGGTATGTTCCGGCCGCTTCGCAGTTTTCAATGATTTTTTTCTTCCACCGGTTCTTTGTCATCTCCGAGCTGTTTTATTATATGCATTTCTCGTTCTGACAGCGCCCATTTTTCAGCTGCCGCCTTTTCAGCTGCCGCCTTTTCAGCTGCCGCCTTTTCAGCTGCCGCCTTTTCAGCTGCCGCCTTTTCAGCTGCCGCCTTTTCAGCTGCCGCCTTTTCGGAAATCAAAAAACCGCTGCCGAAGATTGCCTTTCCTCTTTCCTTCTGTTCGTCCAGCGCTCTGATGCGTTTGCTGTCTCTTTTCCGCAGCTCATAATTGATCCCGTAAAAAGACCACTGTCCGATCATCGCGGCCGTTATCACGTTGTCCGGGTAGCTGTATTTTGGCAGCTCTCTGTGCTGCTCCCGCAGCAGAGCCTTGTTTGTCTCTATGATTGCCCTTGTCAATACCGGCACGGTTTTTGCCCGGATTGCCTTATCCTCCAGGTTGGTGATGAACGAGGTCTTGATCGTCGCGCCGTTCTCATACGTGATGTCCGCGTATGCCACGAGCGACGTCGCCTCGCTGTTTACACTCGAAAAAATGGTCAGTGTCGGAGCAAATAAAAAAAACCGGACGCCCTTTTCCATGTAAAACTTTACAATCTCCGACAAAATAGAGAAGGGCGGGTTGTCGACAACAATGTCCTGTTTCTTGTACTTATTTTTTTTGTAATCTGCCCCCGGATAAAACGGCCGTACAAAGTTTTTTTGTTTTATGCCGTATTCATCCTCGACCCATCTCGCGACGGTGTCGTATATCTGGTCAGGCGTGTAGCAGTCGTCGGACGTTTTCTTGATCTTGAATTTTTCGACGAATTCCTGGTATTCTTCGTCCTCTTCATCGATGCCGTCGTTGTCGTATCGTGTCCGTTCTTCAAACCAGCCCTTTTCCTCTGCCCCCCCCCTCCGCGAAGACGGAGGTGTCAAAGCCGAACAGTTCCATGTCGATGTCGCCGATGTCCTGCAGCTCTTCCATGAGGAGATCCATGTCCCACTCGGCAAATTCGGCCGTCTTGTTGTCGGCCAGCCGGAATGCTTTGATCTGCTCCGGCGTCAGGTCGTCCGCGATCACGCATGGGACTGTGGTCAGGCCGATTTCCTTGGCTGCCAGGAGCCGCGTGTGCCCCGCCACGACCTCCCCGGCCGGAGTGATCACCATCGGTACCTTGAAGCCGAATTCGCGGATAGACGCCGCCACCTTGGCGACAGCGGCCTTGTTTTTCCTCGGGTTCTTCTCGTATGGTGTCAGTTCCCCGATCAGCTTGTCGAAAATTTGCATAAAAACCTGCCCTTTTTATCCCCAAAATGCGCCGGTGCCTCTGGTTATAAGAAAAACCATCAAAAATCTACTTTCTTATGCCGTCCTGGCCCCCTTTTTCTGATTTTTGCGGCGTATTTGGAAAAACC
>Ga0256405_10003390_pt1 | contig 32935 bp, 29 predicted proteins | sample RumenRJG_02DNA_FD_189096 | JGI IMG/M metagenome (GOLD analysis project Ga0256405, IMG submission 189096) | Bovine rumen microbial communities from Lethbridge, Alberta, Canada - RJG_02 | ecosystem: Host-associated > Mammals > Digestive system > Stomach > Rumen | place: Canada: Alberta...
TGTGGAAGCAGGCTGTGCAGTGGTATTCTCCCGCGGGCAGCAGCGTCGCAAGCCTCGACTGCTTGACGGTCTGCCCCACCGGAATCAGGCCGGATTCATAAAGCAGGCGACCTGTGGCGTTTTCATAATACTCAGGCGCCATTGCCCCCTTGAAGCTGTAGTCCGAGGCGTCGGCGCAAATCGGCAACGCCGCCGTCAGCATCAGCGCAAGCGCCGCTGACATCGCTTTATTTCTCAGTTTCATTTTCCTGCTCCTCCTCTGCATTTTCTTCGTCCTCCGCCACAGCGCGGGCGCTCCTCCTCGCGCGGATGAGCACCGCCGTGCCGACCGCAATCAGCGCCAGCGCAGCGACCCCGCCGAGCACGAGCATCTTATGGGCAGCCAGCACGTCCGCCAAGGCAGACTGTGATCGGGCCGGATCTTCCGCTTGGCTCGCTTTGGCACCCACATAGAGAACGGTATAGGTCACATGGGTCACTTCGTCGCGGGAAACCACACCCGTGTACTCCGCCGTCGTAATGTAGCCGGTTGGCTTGCTGTACGTCGCTTTGCCCGCATAAGTGGCGACCGCCACATAGCTTGACGGAACCAGTACGTCGTCTACGAGCGCCGTACTCTGCACCTGCCAGTCCACCGTTTCCAGTTGGAGCGTCTTGCCGTCCTTCACCGTGGTCTGCGGTACAAACGCCATGTCGTTGCTGTCAAGATTCCCGATCTCCTTTGTCTCGCGGATCGTGTAGCTGCCGGAGGTATAGCCCGCGGGCTCGGTGCGGATGGTGGTGTGGTCCAAAGCCAGAACGCCGGAATAGTGTCCGTTGTCGTATTCGATGGTCGGTGTCAGCACTTCCAGCACGTTCACAAGGTCTTTTTTCTGCGTTTCAACGACCAGTGTTTCGGTGTGTTCCTTCTGCGCCTCGACCGTGTACTCCTGCTTAGTGATCTCCGCAAAGGTATAGGTGAAGCCCTCGTACTCGAAGGGCTCTTCGATCAGGACCTCGGGATTGGTGTCTGCCGGCACCGTAAAAACCTTGATGTACTGCTGGACCCCATTCAGGTTTTGCACGGTGGTGTCGCTCGGCACCCACATCGCCAGCGCGCTGACCGTCATGGCCAGCGCGAGGACGCACGCTGCGCCCCCTGTTATCAGTCGTTTCATGCTCGTTTCTTTTCCTCCTGAAAATCATATTTTACCGCGTAGTCCGGATCTCTCCGAACATCCGCAAGCATACTGATGGATTGCTCCAGCGCCCGCATGGTGTCGCGGGGCTCTTTCTTGATGAACGGTGCGAGCAAAAGAATATCCTCGCCGCAGAATGTAAACACGACGCGGACGAGGATCTTGTTTTTCTCTCGCATTTCGTAGAAGTCGCTGTACCGTTCCAACGCGAAATGCTTGAAGTGCGGCTCCTTCAGCTCGCTTCGATCCAGCTGCGCCAATCGGAACAGCGTCCACCGGAGCTTTTGCCGGAGCTTCGGATTCTGCTGGGCAAGGAACGCCTCAAAGGGAGAAGCCTTGCCCGGCGGCTGGTAGACCTTTACCACTCTCATATGTCACATCACCTCACTTTCGTTTCTGAACTCGCTCAAGCGCCGGACAAAGCCCTCGCAAAAGGGCTCCACCAGTGCTGGGTTGCCAACGATCCACCAGATGGGCTCCGGCAGAGGCCGCAGCAGGCCGTCGTATTGAAGGCAGATATAGAGCAGCGCCTTCTTCGCGCTGCCCTGCGCCCACAGCTCCGCCATGCGGTCGCATACTGCGTAGACCCGTTCCATGTCCGGGGACGATTCACACAGATCGTCAAACAGCAGCCCCGCGTAAACGCGGGACAGAATGGCGACGGCGTCCTGATCCGCCTTGCCGTCGCTTTGCAGCAGTCCCATCCTCGTCTGTCTGGCTTTTGCCGAATCGTCAAACGGGCCGGGCGTCATAGGTGTGTTATACAGGTTCATACTCTCTCCGTTTCCGGGCATAAGAAAAGGCCCAACGTCAACCGTTCAGGGTAGACGCTGAGCCTTTATGCCCATGGTATTCATTTTTTTAGAGCCAAATGGCAGTAGATTTTCGCTACGCTGAAAAAGCCGGACGAATATTCTTCGTAATACCCAACTGTTTTTGCCGCTGGATTTCCCAAGTAACCCGCGTCACTTCCTCGACAAAGCAGCGTTCCTTCTCTGTTGCTGTATAGTAGCGAATTCCAAACTGCTCACACACGCTAAACAAAAGCTCGGTATAAGCAATGCTCTCCTCAGATGGTATCGCAAAATACCCGCCAGCAGACACGGCGAGATCATCCAACTCGCGATCTTTATTCAAAGTGCTGTTCATGTCATTCGCCCTCCTTCGTAAGATAACCAGAAAACAGCCGCCAGGCATCGTTATCCGCAAGCATATACCGTTTTGGACCTCCCGGACTGATGCTTGCTACGCGCTTTGCGCCAAAATCATCTTCATAATGCCGTGCCAATTCATCTGTCTTCGCTTCAAACACAACATCTCCGCGGCATCCATGATCAATGGAATACTTAATCCCATATGAAATCAGCAGCCTGCCTATTCCTGAATACTTCCGCATTTTCCCGGAAGTCATCGTCGGATTGCTGTGAGGCGCACTTTCCGCGTAAACGATATAGACGAACGCGCTGTCGCCGACAATACGATACGCTGCTAAAGCGATCAGTTCTCCATCCGAAGATTTGAGCGAGAACTTCTCAAATGCAGGATTGGAAAGATAATCGTCTGTCCAATCCGTTTGCCACTTAGGTTCATTATGAGTGAGTTCCAAATCCTCCCGTGAGGCAGGTTCAATCGAAACGCTGACAGATTCTCCGGTCGCGGATAGTCGTACAAATGGGTTAAATACCATTCACACCACCGCCTCCAAATTAGTATTTATATTATATCCGGTTTTTTCTGATATTGCAAGGTTAACTGCTTGCAGTTTACTGCCTACTGCTTGTAAGCTGTTGGCGTCTTATCCGACGCGCTCACGCAGGAATTCCAGAAACAGTTCCTCCAGATCCGCGTCGCTGCCGAGCTTTTCAAGATACGGTTCAAAGCGTTTGCGGTTGAAGCTAATCTTTTTCGGCGGTGCATACTTGCGCTGCTCTTCGATGGCAGCCGCCTCACGCCACGCCGCAAATATTTCCTGACGGTCAGCGGTGGGCGGAGGGCATTTCTTCACGTTGTGCTGCATGATCGCTTTGTTGACACTCTTTCCGTAGTCCACGCAGATTTCTACGAACGCGGATTGCGTGTCCTGATCGTAGTCCGCCATGAGGTCGGCGCAGGCGAGGTTAATGCGCCTTGTGTTGTCTTCAAGGATCTCCAGCAGCTCCGGCAGAAGGTTCGTCAGCTTGACAAGCTTGCGTATCTCGTACTCTGTTACGCCAAAGAACTCAGCAACTAACGCTCTGGCGGAATACTTCTGGCGAAAATCGCCAGAAGTTTCTACGCCTGTGTCACTCTCAAACTTCTGGCGATTTTCGCCAGAAGTTTTCTTGTCCGCTCCGATATACCATTGCCCTTGCCGGTTTTTCGCGTCCAACAGTGCCTTATACGCCTTGCCGCGCTCCACGATGGAAAGCTGCTGCCGCTGAATGAGGTTCGTGCTGGTGGCGATCACAATCGCTCTTGCGTCGTCAGCTTCCACAATTTCCGCAGCTATTTTTGTCCATCCCGCCAGTTTTGCTGCGCTTGTCCGATTATGACCTGCGAGGATTTCATAGCGTCCGTCAGCTTTTGGGCGTACGATGATCCTTACCAGAAGCCCCTCTGTCTGCAACTGCTCCGCAAAGGCTTGCAGCTTGTGCTCAGGATAGGGCTTGAATCCAATATCTGCTGTACTGAACGGGTCGAGCAGGTCAAGCGGCAAATCGGCAATAGCCTTCGCGGGTGCCGGAGCAGGCTCTCGAAAAATCTTCTCGTATGCTTCATCGCTCACTGCAAGCTCCGACGCCTGCTTGGTTGACGCCATGCGCTTTTTCAGCAAGTCGTTCATGTTCTGCTTACCCAAGCTCCATCACCTCCCGCGCAAGGCTGCGATAGGATTCGGCGGCAGGATTCTTCGGCGCGTAGTCGAGGATGCTCTTGCCGACAGCAGGGCACTCGGCGACCTTGATCGTATGCTCGATGGGGCGCTCAAAGACGTGATAGTCCTCTCCGTAAAGCTCCCCAACGCTGTCTCGGACGCTCTGGCAAAGTTGGGGACGGGACTGGTACATGGTCAGTAGGATACCGGCGATCTTCAGTTTGGGATTGAACCGCGCCTGCACCTTCTTCACCATTTCCAGCACGTCGGGGATACCCTCGCTGGCCAGATAGTGCGCTTGGACGGGGATGATGCAGTAGTCCGCGGCAGCCAGGGCGTTGACGGTCAATAGTTCGTGCTTTAGGCCGCAGTCGATGATGATATAGTTGTAATCACCTTCAATTTGTGCTAAAATACTATTAAGTACCGTTTCTGAAGATCGTTCCATTTCACCCACAGCACTGTACTGTGAAAGCTGCATAACTTGAAGGCGAGCTGCGGCATCTGAAAGCCTTGCGTTCGCTGGAATCAGATCCATACCGCTTTCCGTATGCAGTATAGTTCGCGGCAAATACATCTCAACGTCCTCAGGCGAGTCAATGGCCGCCAGAAGCAGCTTTGCCAACGTGTTCTTCTGCTCTCCTTGGGTGAAGCCAAGGGCTGCGGTCAGATTGCCCTGAACATCATTGTCGATTAAAAGCACCTTCTTTTCAGTGGCGGATAGAGCCGCCCCCAAGTTCAACGCCGTGGTGCTCTTCCCGACGCCGCCTTTCGAGTTGCATATAGCGATAACAGTTTCTTCCTTCATATGAGCCTCCGTTGCCATCTTCCTTGAATGCGCAATTTGCTCAAATATTTCAGCAACATTTTATGCAAAGTGCAGAACATTCATGGAAATCAAAATTGTCATTAAAAAGTCAGCAAATTTCTTCAAAAATGATCAGATAAACATTCATGTCCTTATTCATGCCCTTACCACGACGGGATTGACTAACACAAGCTAATATGTCATAATAATCTGAACTTTGGAATCTTCCGATCATTCGGGCATTTCGGGGATTACTTAACAGGAGCGGGCAGCAGATAACATCTCGCCTCGGCAATTCGAATCCTTCACCCGCTGCCAAAGGAAAACCTCGGAATCGTAATGATTCCGAGGTTTTTTCCAAAGCTGCGTCATGTCCCGCACGCACATTTGTGTAAAGCAGGTTCCGCCCTCCGCTCACTTATGGCTGGTAAACACACAGTCATCAGAAAGGAAAACGTACCATGATCTTTCGCGTAACGGTTCCGAATCTTATCAATTTGATCGGCATTGCCATTGGCATCGGTATCTGCGGCCTGAATCTCGTGCAGGTCACCTCATCCACAACGCTGCGCAAGGATGTCAAGCGTTACTTTCAGGCGTTCTTTACGCTGATCCTCCTCTATATCACCACGCATCTTGCCCGGCAGTTGATCGATGGGCTGCCCGGCGGCGGCGTGCGTGCCGCGCTGCATATCGTGACCTTTGCCGAGGTGTTCTCCGCCGTGCTGATGTCTTTCATGATGGCAATTCTTGAGCTGACCATCGCCCGGCGGGACAAGCCCCTTCGGGGGCTGGGACGGGTGATCGTGTCGCTCGTCGGCGTCCATCTGGTGATCCTGATCGCAAATTGCTTCGGCCATTTCATCTTCTATTTTGACGCGGACAACGTCTACCATCGCGCGCCGTTGTATCTGCTCTCCAATCTCTGCCCGCTGGGACTGCTGGTCATCAGCATGATCCTGCTCATCCGCTGCCCGCAGAGCTTCAAGCCCAGGGTCAGATCCGCCTTCTGGGCCTATATCCTCGCACCCCTCGCCGCCATTGCCATTCAGAGCTTTACCTATGGCGTACAGTTTATCATCTTTGCCACGGTGGGCGCGGCGGTGTATATGTTCCTTGTCATCATCGCCGATCAAAGCGAGCAGTACGAGGCGCAGCGTGCGGCAAGCTCCCGTCTGGAAACCGAGCTCTCCATGGCCACACGCATCCAGGCGGACATGCTGCCGAACATTTTCCCCGCCTTTCCGGAGCGCAAGGAATTTGATATCTACGCCTCCATGACTCCGGCGAAGGAGGTCGGCGGCGACTTCTACGATTTCTTTCTCATTGACGCCGATCACCTTGGGCTCGTCATCGCCGACGTATCGGGAAAAGGCGTACCGGCGGCGCTGTTCATGATGGCCTCCAAGATCCTTGTTCAGAATTACGCCATCATGAGCAAAGACCCGAAGGCCGCGCTCGAGGCCGCAAACCACCAGATCTGTCAGAGCAATCGGGAGGATATGTTCGTCACGGTCTGGCTCGGCATTCTGGACCTGCGCACCGGCAAGCTGACCGCGTCGAACGCCGGACACGAATACCCCGCCCTGAAAATGCCCGGCCAGAGCTTTGAGCTCTATAAGGACAAACACGGCCTCGTGATCGGAGCCATGCCCGGCGTAAAGTACCACGAGTATGAAATCCAGCTGCAAAAGGGCTCCATGCTCTTTGTGTATACCGACGGCGTTGCGGAGGCCACCAACGCCGCAAATGAGCTGTTCGGTACGGACCGAATGATCCAAGCGCTGAACAAAAACCCCGACGCCGCCCCGGAGCAGGTGCTGCGGAACGTCACGGAGGGCATCCACACTTTTGTGTCTGGGGCCGAGCAGTTTGACGACATCACGATGCTTTGTCTCCAATACAACGGGCCTGTGCAGGACTGAAATCACGTGTGACAGCATAGAAAACCTCGGTATGGGATCATTCCGAGGTTTTTCCTTTACAGTTTTGTTTTAGTGCGTTATAATAATAAAGTGAAATCGCATAGGAGGTGGCCAATGGCAGTTCAAGTCATCGAAAACGGTGGAATTACCGCACCAAGGGGCTTTCTCGCCGGCGCGGTCTACGCGGGCGTCAAAAGCCGGAAGAGCTATAAGCCCGACGTTGCCGTGCTGCTCTCCGACCGTCAGGCGGCGGTGGCGGCGCTGTTTACGACGAACCGGTTTTGTGCCGCCCCTGTCACGCTCGGGCGCGAGCTCCTGAAGCAGGGCTTCGCGCGCGGCGTCGTCATCAACAGCGGCAACGCGAATGCCGGCACCGGCGCGCGCGGCCTGGCGGACGCCAGAAGCATCGCCGTGTTTGCCGAACGGCTGCTTGGCCTGGAAAGCGGGCAGATGTTTGTCAGCTCCACCGGCGTGATCGGTGAATATCTGCCGGTGGACAAGATCCAGAGGGCTGTCGAGCAGATCATCCCCACCCTGTCCCCCTCCGGCGGCTCCGACGCGGCGTGGGCGATCATGACCACGGACAAGGCAAGAAAAGAGCTGGCGGTCGAGCTCACGCTCACCGGCGGGACGATCCGCATCGGCGCCATGTCCAAGGGCTCCGGCATGATCCACCCCAACATGGCGACCACGCTGACGTTCCTCACCACCGACGCCGCCATCGACCGCGCGCTGCTGCAATCCCTGCTGCGAGACGCCTGCGACAGCAGCATGCACCTGCTGACGATCGACGGCGATACCTCCACCAACGACTCGATCTTTCTGTTTGCCAACGGCGCTTCGGGCGTTCGTATTGAGCGTCCGGATGACGTGGCCGCGTTTGCGGACGCGCTGAACCAAATTTGCCTGACCATGGCGAAAAAAATCGCCGCCGACGGCGAAGGCGCGTCGCGCATGATGACGGTGGAAACGCAAGGTCTCCCGACGAACGAGGACGCCTTTGCCGTGGCGCGCGTCGTCGCCTCGTCCACCTCCGTCAAGCTGGCGTTGGGTCAGGGCAGGCTCGGCTGGGGCGAGATCCTCACGGCGGTCGGCAACTCCGGCGTGGACTGCGGCGACACCGCGCCGGACTGCACCGTTCGCAGCCCGCTGGGCGAGGTAACGCTCTCGCGGGACGGACTCGCCGCAGAGGGTATCGAGCCGCAGCTCACGCGAGTCCTGTCGGCTTCGGAGATCACCATTTCGCTCGACTTCCATCGGGGCGACGGACGCGGGCTTGCCTACGGCTGCGACCTGACCGACGAGTATGTGCGGATCAACGGAGACTATCGCTCGTGATCCCGCGCAAAGAAAAAGCGCCCGCGCGGGCGCTTTTCTTATTTCTTTGTCACCAGCTCGACGCCGGGGGTATTCGTCAGATTTGCCAGCGAAGCATAATTCACGTCAAATTCGAGGATGTCCCCGACCTTGATTCGATCCTTGGCCGCCTCCACGTCCAGAATCGTGTGGTCGCTGGACGCGCCCAGCACCTCGATCCCCGCCATGCGGGGCGTGACATCGCAGCAGTCGCCGTAGTCGAGCCGACCCACCGCGACGATGGCGCGGCGGCGAATCCCGCGGTCCTCGTATTCCTGCGTGCGTCCGAAGGCGTCCACAGTGAGCTGTCCGACGGGAAAGCTTGGCTTGTCCCGGCACTCCACCACCTCGGCGCGGAGTGTGAACACGTCCTTGTGCGTAAAATCGGGGCTGCACCCGTAGATGCTGCCCAACAGCACGATCTCGCCGAGGCGCAGGTTGTTGACGCGGTACGGCATCGTGCCGTTCAGCGTCATATACATCGACGTGGACGAGCCGCCGCTGACGATCTCCAACGGCCTGCCGATCGCCTGCTCCACCTCGTAGGCAAGGCTGACGAGTCCCTGCATGTTGCGCTTGTCCGGCAGGATCGAGCCGTAGCAGCTTAAATTCACGCCGACGCCCAGCAGGTGCAGGTGCGGCATCTCGCGCTCCACCTCTATCGCGGCGTTGATGAGCTCCTCCGCGTCCCAGAAGCCCTCCCGCAGGTCGCCGAGGTCGATCATCAGCAGCACGCCGTGGGTTTTTCCCTGCCGCGCCGCCTCCGACTCCGTGGCGCGGAGGATATCGAGGTCGCTTTGCAGGCTCACGTCCGCAAGCGCCACCACGTCGGCAAGCTCCGAGCGCATGGGGATGCGAATGAGCATCAGCGGCGTTTTGACGCCCTGCTCCCGCATGCCGCGCAGCTGGTCGACGCGGGAGGTGGCGAGGTAAGAAAGCCCCGCCTCGTCGAACACGCGCACCACGCTCTCCCACGCGCCCGCGCCCTTGACCACGCCCGCGATCCCGACAAAAGAATCCTGACAGCGCTCCCGGAGCGCTGTCAGGTTTTCTTTCAGCTTGCCGAGATCGACTTCCAGTTGCGGATAACGATCTCTGTTCATGGCTTGCTTCCTCTCTTACGCCTTTTTCTTCTTCGCGAGGCGGACGTTGTTCATATCCGCGACCGTCATGCCGAGATACGCCAGCACAATGTTCATGATCGGCATGAGCCAGTTGAAGATGGCGAACGGGCCGTAACCGCCCGCGCCCCACGCCGTCAGGCCAAGGGTGCTGTGGATGTACGCGCCGCAGGTGTTCCACGGCACCAGCGCCGAGGTCACGGTGCCGGAGCTCTCCAGCGCGTTCGAGAGGCACGCCGGATGCAGGCCCATCTTGCGGTACTCCTCGGCGTACATGCGGCCGGGGATGATGATGGAGATGTACTGCTCGGGCATGGTGACGTTCGACACCACGCAGGTCAGCTCGGTCGCGGTCACGAGGCTTGCCGGAGTCTTGACGAGCTTCTTGATCTGCTCAACCACGACGCCCATCATGCCGGTGCCCTCCATGATGCCGCCGAACATCATCGCGATGATGGTCAGCGAGATCGAGAACAGCATCGAGTCGATGCCGCCGCGCTCCAGCAGGCCGTCCACGGCCTCAAGGCCGGTGGAGGCCTCCAGCGCGTAGCCGCCGTAGCTCGCGACCAGGAGGCTGCCGAGGTTGCAGTTGGGCTGGAAGATCATGCCGAGAATGCCGCCGGAGAAGATGCCCAGCGTGATGCCGGGGATCGCCGGCACCTTCAAGGCGATCGCCACGATGACGATGATCGGCGGGAGGATCAGCAGCGGATTGGTGTTGAAGATGCCGCCGATGGCGTCGCCCAGCGCCGCCGCCTGGCTCATGTCCGCCGTGCCGCTGACGCCGGTGAAGCCGAAGATCAGGAACACGATCAGGCAGATCGCGTAGGTGATGCCCGTGGGGAACATCATGAACTTGACGTGGGTCATCACGTCCGTGCCCGCCATGGCGGGCGCGAGGTTTGTGGTGTCCGAGAGCGGGGACATCTTGTCGCCGAAGTACGCGCCGGAGAGCACCGCGCCGACGGTGATGGCGGGGTTGAGGCCCATGCCGTAGGAGATGCCGAGGAACGCGACGCCCATCGACGCCATCGTGCCCCACGACGTACCCGTCGCCAAAGAGGTGATGGAGCAGATCAGCACCACCGCCACGAGGAAGATCTTCGGGCTTAAAATCTTGAGACCATAGTAGATCATCGTCGGCACGACGCCCGCGTCGATCCACACACCGACCAAGATACCGACCACCGCGAGAATGATGATGGACTGGAGCGCCTTATAGATGCCGTCGAGCATCATCTTTTCGAGGTCTTCCCATTTGAAACCGATGCACAGCGCCATGATCGCGGCGGCGCAGACGCCGATGAACATCGGCGCGTGAACCTCGTCCACGCCCATGAACAGGGGGTTGTCGAATTCCATGATGGAGCTTGCCATCACCGCGATGGTGATGAGCAGGACCACCAGCGCGTGCCACAGCTTGACCTGCGGCTGATTTGTTTTCTCACTCATTGTTTCCATCCTTTCTTACAACAATACTGCTGGGGAATGGTAAACTTCGTTTTGCGGTAGCAGACAATAATGCATCGCGTTAACATGGTATCACGCTAAAACGCGTTTGGCAATCGTTTTTTTACCAGCCGAGCTTGGTCATCGCGTCGTCCACCGCCTTGATGACGATGTCGACTTCCTCCTCGGTGGTGACCAGCGGCGGAATGAAGCGGAGCACGTTTCCGTTGGTGTTGTTGATGAGAACCTTGCTGTCCTTGAAGCAGAGATCGACCACCGGCTGTCCGCTCTCCTTGGTCACCTGAATGCCGTTGATGAGGCCGAGGCCGCGGATCTCCCCCACCGCGTCGGGATGGTTCTTCTCGATGACCTCGTGGGCGCGCTTGCGGAAGTATTCGCCCACGCGATAACAGTTGTCGAGCACGCCCTCGTTGAGCATCACGTCCAGCGTGGTCATCGCCAGCGCACAGGCAAGCGGACCGCCGGCGAAGGTGGAGCCGTGGGTGCCGGGGGTCAGGACATTAGCGGCGTCGCCCTTGGCACAGACCGCCGCGATGGGCACGCCGGAGCCGAGCGCCTTTGCCATGGAGCAGCAGTCCGGCTCCACGCCGAAATACTGGTGGGCGAACAGCTTGCCGGTACGACCGGAGCCGACCTGCACCTCGTCGAACAGCAGCAGGATGTCCTTTTCGTCGCACAGCTCGCGCAGTCCCTGCAAAAATTCCTTCGTCGCGGGGCGGACGCCGCCCTCGCCCTGCACCGGCTCGGTGAGGATCGCGCAGGTGTACTCATCCACCAGCGCCTTGACGCTGTCAAGGTCGTTGAAGGTCGCGTAGCGGAAGCCGTCGGGCAGCGGCTCAAAGTAGCGGTGCACGCCGTACTGTCCGGTGGCGGTCGCGGTGGCGAGCGTTCTGCCGTGAAAGCTGTTCTTCATGGTGATGACGACGAAGCGCTCGGGGTGGCCGTGGTCCTTGGCGTACTTGCGCGCGAGCTTGATCTGACCCTCATTCGCCTCCGCGCCGGAGTTGGCAAAGAGCACCTTGTCAAAGCAGCTGTTCTCCACGATCAGCTTCGCCGTCTGCACCGCCGGCTCGTTGTAGAAATAGTTGGAGCAGTGGAGCATGGTCTCGGCGCGCTCCTTGAGGCACTCGACGATGCGCGGGTGGCAGTGGCCGAGGCCGTTGACCGCGATGCCGCCCACGTAGTCGAGGTACCGGTTGCCGTCCTCGTCGTAGACCCAGCAGCCCTTGCCGCCCTTCATGGCGATCGGCATACGGATGTGGTTGCCGTAGAGGTACTTGTCGCCGTTTTCGATGACTTCCGCGTTGCTGGTCATTCTCTGAATCATGTTAAATCTCCTCCCTGTTTGATGATTTGATGCCTATGCTGTCCTGTGCCGTGCCGATGGTCGTGCCAAGGTTTTCGCTTGTGAACGCCTCATAGAGGATGCTGTGGGGCTTTCTGCCGTCGATGATATGGACGCTTGTGACGCCCTCCTCGATCGCCTGCACGCAGCAGTCGATCTTCGGGATCATGCCGCCGGCGATGACGCCCTTTTCCTTGAGCATGGGAACGTCTTTAATATTGAGGTAGCTGATCACGTCGCGCAGCTCGATGGAGTTGCAAAGTCCCTCGATGTCGGTGAGCAGGATCAGCTTCTCCGCGCCCAGCGCGCTCGCCAGCTTGCCTGCCGCCGTGTCGCCGTTGATGTTGTAGGTGCCGCCCTGCCCGTCCGTGCCCACCGGCGCGACGACGGGGATAAAGCCCGCGTCCTGCACCGCGCGGATGGCGGTCACGTCCACGAAGTCGATATCACCCACGAAGCCCAGCTCCTCGCTGCGCCTGTGGCAGTGGTAGATATCGCCGCTGACGCCGGAGAGTCCGACCGCCCTGCCGCCGAGCTTGTTGATGTACCCCACCAGCTCCGTGTTCACCTGTCCCACCAGCACCGCCTCGACGACGCGCATGGTATCCTCCGAGGTATAGCGCAGGCCATGGATGAACTGCACGGGAATGTCCAGCTTCTCCAGCATTTTGTTGATGCCGGGGCCGCCGCCGTGGGAGAGCACCGGCTTCATGCCGAGAAGCTGGAGCATGACAACGTCGTGCATGACCGCGTCCTTGAGCTGCCCGCTCACCATGGCGTTGCCGCCGTACTTGACGACGATCGTCTTGCCCGCGTACTTTTGCAGGTACGGCATCGCCTCCATCAGCGTTTCGACCTTATTGGCAATGTCGCTCATGTCGTACCTCCATTAAGTGCGGTAGTCTCCGTTGATCTTGACATAGTCGTACGTCAGGTCGCAGCCCCATGCCTTCGCCTGACCGTCGCCCTGATAGAAGCGGACGATGACCGTGATATCGTGCTCGGTGAGGATCTTCGTCGCCAGCTCCTCCGAGAAGTCGGTGCCGAAGCCATCCTTCATCACCTGCACCTCGCCCGCGGCGCTCTTGATGATGCAGTCCGCGTGGGTCGGGTCGACGTCCGCGCCGGAGTAGCCCGCCGCCGCCATGATGCGGCCCCAGTTGGCGTCGCGGCCAAACACCGCCGCCTTGAACAGCATCGAGCCGGCGATGGACTTTGCCACCAGCCTCGCGTCGTGCTCGGTGGGGAGATCGTAGGCCTCGACCTCGATCAAATGCTGCGCGCCCTCGCCGTCGGAGGCGATGCGGCGCGTGATGTCGAGGCAGATGTGCTCGATCAGCCCCGCCAAAGCCTTTTTATCCTCTTCGGTCTCGATCTTCACGCCGGACGCGCCGTTCGCGAGCAGGAAGATGGAGTCGTTGGTGGAGGTGTCGCCGTCCACAGTGCACATGTTGAAGCTCTTGTCCACCGCGGCGGAGAGCATCTTTTGCAGATCGGCGGGGTCCGCGGCGGCGTCGGTGGTGACGTAGACCAGCATGGTCGCCATGTTTGGGTGGATCATGCCGCTGCCCTTCGCCATCGCGCCGATGCGCACCGTGCCGCCGGAGAGCGGAAGCTCATAGGCGGATTCCTTCTTCTTGGTGTCGGTGGTCATGATCGCCCACGCCGCGTCGGTGCCCTTGTCACGGCTCATGTTCGGCACGATATGGCGCACACCGTCGATCACGCGCTCGTAGGGCAGCCTCTGTCCGATCACGCCGGTGGAGCAGACGAAACACTCGTCCTCGCCGATGCCCAGCAGCTTCTCCGCCTCGCGCTCCACGGCGCGGGCGTCCTCGATGCCCTGCGTGCCGGTGGCGGCGTTGGCGTTGCCGCTGTTGATGACGATGGCGCGCGCCTTGCCCTTTTTGAGGATCTCCCTGCCAAGGATGACCGGCGCGGCGCAGAACTTGTTGGTCGTGAAGCACGCCGCGCAGGAGCAGGGCTGCTCGGAATAGACCACGGCAACGTCCGGCTTTTCCTGCTTCTTGTTGGGGTTTTTCACGCCCGCGTAATACGCGCCGGCGGTGAAGCCCTGCGGCGCGGTCACGCCGCCCTCAATGAGTTTGTACTCCATGTTCTTGCTCCCTTCTGCAATTTTGTCATTCGCCATAGCTTATGGATACATTGCCGGGTACATGAGACCGGTCGTCTCCGGGATGCCCATGATGAGGTTCATGTTCTGGATCGCCTGACCCGCCGCGCCCTTGCCGATGTTGTCGATGACGGAGCTGACGATCAGGCGATGGGTGCGCGCGTCGTAGGTCGGGGTCATGGCGCAGAAGTTCGTGCCGTAGACCCACTTGGTCTGCACCGGCTTCGACGCGGGATAGACCTGCACGAAGGGCTCGTCCTTGTAGAAGCTGTCGTACAGCGCGAACAGCTCGTCGTTGGTGTAATCCCGGTCGAGCGTGGCGTAGATCGTGACCTCGATGCCGCGCACCTGCGGGAGAAGATGCGGCTGGAAGTTGATGTACTGCCAGGTCTCCGGCTTCATCAGATCCTTGCCCGTGATGTAGGCGATGTTCTGCTCGATCTCCGGCGTGTGACGGTGTCCGCCGCCGAGAGCGTAAGCACAGAAGTTGTTCTCCGCTTCGGTCAAGATCTTGTTGGTCGCGGGGCGGCGTCCGGCGCCGGTGTAGCCGCTCTTGGCGTCGATGACGATGGTGTTCTCCACAATATGACCGGTCTTGAGCATCGGCTGGAGGCCGAGGGTCGAGGCCGTGGGATAGCAGCCGGGGTTCGCGATGACGCGCTTACCCTTGGCAAGCTCGCGCATGACCTCGGGGATACAGTACACGGCGTTTTTCGTCAGCTCCGGCTCCGGGTGCTTCTGGCCGTACCACTTCTCCCAAACGTTCACGTCACGGAAGCGGATATCCGCGCCGATGTCGATGAGCTTCGCGCCCGCGGCGAGGATGATGTCCGCCCGGTGCGGCACATCGCCCGACGGCACCTGAATGAACACCACGTCGCTCGCCTCGGCGGCCGCCTTGACGTTCTCGTCCGTGAGATCCATGATCTTCTGATCATAGAAGCCGCGCAGCGCGGGATGGTGCTCCGAAATGGGATCGCCCACGCCGAACGAGTCCAACACGTTGACCAGCTTGCCCTCCGGGTGCGCCACCATCATGCGCAGCAGCTCGCCGCAGACGTATCCGACGGCGCCGATTGCAGAATAACGGATCATGTTTTGTTCCTCCTCCATGAATTTCTCGGCTTTCAACCGGCGAAATGCACAAATATCCATTCGCATTTCCAATTTGTATTGTATAATTCGCACTTAAAAATCACAAGCGAAAGAATTGATTGCCAACCATTCCAAAACGGAATATAATCAACAAAAAAAGGGAGGTTTCCCATGAGCATTCAGAAGTACATCGCCTATTTGCGCACGGTCGAAACCGGCAGCATCACCCGCTGCGCGGCGGAGCTGGGCTACACCCAGTCCGCGGTGAGCAAAATGATCGCAGACCTTGAGAGTGAATGGCAGGTGCGCCTGCTTGTCCGCGGGAAAACCGGCATTGAACTGACCAGCGAGGGACTGACGCTCCTGCCGACGATCCGCGCGATCATCAAGGACTACAACGACCTCGGCTTTGCCGTCTCCGAGCTGCACGGGCTGCGCTCCGGCCTGCTGCGCATCGGCTGCTTCACAAGCCTTTCCACCAGTGTGCTGCCCAACGCGCTCAAGACCTTCCACGAAGAGTACCCCAACATCCGCATCCAGCTGTTCAACGGCGAGTATGAGGACATTGCGGCGTGGCTGCGGCGCGGCACGGTCGACTGCGGCTTTCTCCCGTTGCCCGCCGCGCCGGAGTTTGAAACGGCCTTTCTCCTGCGGGATTCCTTTGTGGCGATCCTTCCCGAAGGGCATCCGATGGCGAGCGAAGCGGTCTTTCCGGTCGCGCAGCTCGCGCAGGAGAATTTTGTCAAGCTCAACGAGATCCTGGACCTGGAGGTGCATCACTTCCTTGATACGCTGCCCATCCAGCCCCGCATCGCCTATGAGGCCACCAACGACTTTGCCCTGCTGGCAATGGTGGAAAGCGGGCTCGGCGTGAGCATCGTCCACGACCTCATCCTGCATCCGCGCCACTACCGCATTGCGCGCTTGCCGCTGGACGTGACCCACTATCGGGACGTCGGGCTTGCGGTCAAGCGCGGCGTCGTCCCGTCGTCCATCACGAAGCTGTTCATCGAGCACATTCTCTCCTGCCGCGAGCAGCTCGCCGCTTTTGCAGCCATATAGGTTGTTCAATCCGCATCACGCACCGCGTTTCTCGGACGCTTCGATGCTCTCTTGCCGCGGCGCCGATCAAATGCGCCCTCGCCGGGATTGACTAACACAAACGAATATGTCATAATAGGACGAAATTTGGAACAGGAGGATCGACCCTGTGACTTGGTGCGTATACTGCAAGACCCAGATCGAGGACGACGCCGCGCAATGCCCGGTCTGTCACAATCCCATGACGGACGGCACAAAGGTCATCCGCTGTCCCTCCTGCCAGAAATTCATTTTAAGGAGCGCCGAGCGGTGCAAATACTGCGGCGCGCGCGTCACCGCCGAGCAGCCGGACGAGCCGCCCGCCGAGCCGACCGCGCCTCCTCCTGCCCCAGTCCCGAAGGACGAAGCGCCGGGCGCCGAGCAGCGCGCGGCGGAAAAGCCCCGGAAAAAGAAAAAGCGCAGGTGGCCGATCCTCCTTGTGCTCCTGCTGCTCGCGGGCGCGGTCGCCTTTGCCGCGCTGCGCGGCCGCGGCGAGGACACGGTAAGCCCCGAGGCGTACATGAGCTCCTGCAAGTCGGTGGCCTACACCATGCTCATGCGCGATCCGAAGCGCTACGAGGGCCAGCGGCTCACCTTCTCCGGCAAGGTGCTGCGCGTGCTCGAGGGCGGCACCGTGCGTATGTATATGACCCAGTTCAACCCCGTCGGCTTCAGCGACACCGACGTGTGGTACGCCTCCTACACTCTATTGGAGGGCGAGACGCCCTTTGCCGAGGGCGACGAGCTGATCGTCTACGGCGAGTGCGTGGGGCTGGAGAGCTATCTGGACTCCTACGGCGCATACGTCGCGATGCCCTCGATCCGCATCGACTTCTGGGAGGAAGCAGACCTCTCCCGCCTCGCCTCCCGCGATCCGGTGTTCGGTGTAGGCGAAACGTGGACCATCGACGGCCTGTGCGAGCTGACCGTTGACAAGGTCAAGCAGATCAACAACGACGACCTGGACAAGGTCGCTGCCAAGTATCTGGTGGATTACACCTACACCAACTTCGGCTATCATACCGAGACGGCGGAGGGCATCTACATCACCATCGACGAGATCATTCTCGACAGCGCCGGCACCATGGGCTACCGCTATCCCAACGAGGTCAAGAATCCGCCGCTCTCCGCGCCGCTGGGCGAGACGCGCAAGGCGCAGTGCTGCATCGGTTTGGAGCACGCGGGCGCGTTCCAGCTGACCGTCACGGTCTATGACGCGGACTTCAACACCCACACCGCGCGCTTCAATCTCTCCGCGGAATAAAAAAAGCCTGCCGTTTGGCAGGCTTTCTTGTTGTATTACATCCAGATGGCAAACAAGCGCAAAAACAGCTCCGCCGCGCGGCGGTACCAGCTTCGCTTGCTCCACTCCTCCGCTGTGACCGGATGGCTTTGGTCGATGATGGCGTCCATGTCCTCCAGCAGCTCCTCCACGGCGGGGCAGCCGTAGAGCAGCACGCCGTCCTCATAGTGCAGCTCGAAGCTGCGGTAGTCCATGTTCACCGAGCCGACAAAGGCGACCTCGCGGTCGACCATGACAGTCTTTTGGTGCAGGAAGCCGGGCGTATAGCGATAGACCTTGACGCCGTGCTCCAGCAGCGCGCCGACGTGGGAATCCGCCACGAGGTCGGTGAAGTGATGGTCGGGGATCTCTGGCAGCATCAGCCGCACGTCCACCCCGCCGTCGCCCGCGATATACAGCGCGCGCAGCACCGTGTCGTCGGGGACAAAGTACGGCGTTGTGATGTAGAGGAAGCGCTTCGCGCCCGCGATGAGCTGCAAAAACGTGTCCTCGGCGGGGTTGTCCGGGTTGTTCTGCGGGCCGTCGGTGAACGGCTGGCACAGGCCCTCGGCACGCACGTCGCCGTGGGGGCGGTAGTAGTCCCGCTCGTGGTTCGGCTCCGCGCCGAGGAAGCGCAGCATGCCGAGAAACGCCGCCGTCAGCCCCCATGCGCCGTCGCCCTCCAGACGGACACCGCTGTCCTTCCAGTAGCCGAAGCGGACGATTAGATTCGCGTACTCGTCGCCCACGTTCACGCCGCCGGTATAGGCAATGTCGCCGTCGACGCAGGCGATCTTGCGGTGGTCGCGGTAGTTGAAGTAGAGCCGGTTCACATAGCGGTGCACGGGGTTAAAGACGTACACCTCCACGCCCGCGCGCCGCAGCGCGTCGATGGTCTCGCCGCCAAAGCGCTTGATGTTGCCGAAATCGTCAAAGATGATCTTGACCTCCACGCCCGCGCCCGCCTTGTCGCGGAGGATCGCGGCGAGGCGGTCCCAGATCTCGCCCTCGGCGAGGATGAAGTATTCGAGGAAGATGAACCGCTCCGCCCGCTGGCACGCGTCGATCAGGCTGTCGAGGAACGCCTTGCCCTCCGGCAGATACTCCACGCGCGTGTTCCGGTACACCGGAAAGCCGCGGCGGTGCAGGCTTTTCGCCAGCCGCGCCCACTCCGGCGAGGAGCGCGCGAGGCGGTCGAGGTCCAGCTCGCCGCGCATGCGGACGCTCTCCGGTTCCTCCTCCGGCCGCGGAACGCGCCGCTGCAGGCGCTTGCGCTGCGCTTCGCCGCTCCAGAGCGTATAGAGGATCAGCCCCACCACCGGCACGGTCAGGATCAGCATGATCCAGGTGAACTTATACATCGCGTCCCCGGGGCGGCTGTACACGCTCACCGCCACGACCAGCCCCGCCGCCTGCAGGATGGCGTAGACGATGGCGGCGCGCTGCTCGAGCAGGTACGCGAGCAGCACCACCACGGCGACTTGCAGCGCGAGCAGCAGCACGACGAGCGCGATGCGCAGCGCCGCCGCGATGCGGTGCTCTCCCCGTTGCTGCAATCCTCTCATGTTCCGTCTGTCTCCTTACTCAAAACTTGCCGCCCTCGTGCAGCAGCTCCTGACGAATGTCGTAGAGCTTCTGCGAGAGATCGACGTAATAGGTCTGCGGGTTTTCAAAGCGCTTGTACTCGTCCCACAGCGTGTCCACCTGCTCGGCGCAGTACGCCTTGATCTCGTCGAGGGACGGGCGGTCGTAGACCAGCCTGCCGCCCTGGTAGATGGGTACCATCAGCTCCCGCGCCTTGAAGTTGTAGACCGGCTTGCGCTTCCACGTCGCCTCCGGGTCGAAGATCTCCAGCACGCCGGAGTCGTCCACGGTCTCATCGTGAACGGTGAGGTAGTCCGCGATCGCCTTGCCGCTCTCGCGGTCGTAGAAGCGGTAGACCTTCTTGAAGTGCGGCACGGTGATCTTGCCCACGTTCTCGCTGATCTTGATTTTCGGCGTCACGTTCCCGTTTTCGTCCTCCACGGCGACCAGCTTGTAGACGCCGCCGAACACCGGCTCGCTCTTGGCGGTGATGAGGCGCTCGCCCACGCCGAAGGCGTCGATCTTCGCGTCCTGATTCCACAAGTCGCGGATCAGGTACTCGTCGAGCGAGTTGGACACCGTGATCTTGCAGGTCTCCCAGCCCGCCTCGTCGAGCATCTTGCGCGCCTCGCGGGTGAGATACGCGATGTCACCGGAGTCAAGGCGGATGCCGCACTTGGTGATGCCCTTGGGCTTGAGCACCTCGTTAAAGGCGCGGATGGCATTGGGAATGCCGGATTTGAGCGTGTTGTAGGTGTCCACCAGCAGCGTCGCGTTGGTGGGGTACAGCTCGCAGTAGGTCTTGAACGCCTCGTACTCGCTGTCGAACATCTGCACCCACGCGTGCGCCATGGTGCCGAGCGCCGGCGTACCGTAGAGCTGGTCGGAGATCGTGCAGGCGGTGCCGACGCAGCCCGCCATATACGCGGCGCGCGCGCCGTCGATGGCGGCGGCGCTGCCCTGTGCGCGGCGGGAGCCGAACTCCATCACCGCCCTGCCCTTCGCGGCGCGGACGATGCGGTTCGCCTTGGTGGCGACGAGGCACTGGTGGTTGAGCGTCAGCAGCACGAAGGTCTCGATGAGCTGCGCCTCGATGGCGCGGGCGCGGACGGTGACGAGCGGCTCGCGCGGGAAGACGGGCGTGCCCTCCGGGATCGCCCAGACGTCGCCGGTGAATTGGAAGTCGCGCAGATACTCCAGAAACTCCTCGCTGAAGAGCTTGCGCGAGCGCAGATAGTCGATGTCCTCCGCGGAGAAGTGCAGGTCCTCGATGTAGTCGATCAGCTGCTCCAAGCCCGCCGCGATGGCGAAGCCGCCCTTGTCGGGCACGGAGCGGAAAAACGCGTCGAAGTAGGTGATCTTGTCCGCAAAGCCGCACTGGAAGTAACCGTTGCCCATGGTCAGCTCATAAAAGTCGCAGAGCATGGTCATGTTTAGCTTTCTGTCCGTTCTCATGGCAAAGCCTTTCTTCTTTTCCGGCATGATCCATGCCTGTACTGCCCTCGATTATAGCCGCTTGCCGCCCATAAAGCAAGTGCTTTCGCCGCTTTTCCCGCTTGACTTCCCGCGCGGCGTAACCTATCATAGAGGAGGTCTGATTTCTTCAGAAAGGGGACTGTAATATGTCATTTTCCGTCATTACCGACACTTCCGCCAACCTGCCGAACCACCTGCTGCGGGACAGGAACATTTCTGTGCTCCCGTTCTCGTACTTCATGAACGGCAAGGAATATATCGACCTTGAGGGTCAGGAGTTCGACGCCGTGAGCTTTTTCACCGCCATGCGCGTCGGCGTCAGCGTGACCACCTCGCAGATCCCGCCCCAGCGGTACGCCGACTGCTTTGAGCCGCTGCTCAAGGCGGGGCAGGATATCCTGTTCGTCAGCATGTCGTCCGGCATCAGCGGCTCGTACCAGTCCTCGCTGATCGCCGCAAAGGAGCTGATGGACGCCTATCCGGGGCGCGCCATCCGCTGCATGGACTCCGGCACCGCGTCGCTCGGCGAGGGCTTGCAGGCGCTGCGCGCCGCGGAGCTGCGCGACGAGGGCAAATCGCTCGACGAGGCGGCGGATATCCTCGAAAAGGAGCGCTACAACGTCTGCTCCGTCTTCACGGTTGGCAATCTGCAATACCTGCGCGCCACCGGCCGCCTGTCCGGCATGGGCGCGCTGCTCGGCACGATGCTCAACATCAAGCCCGTGCTCAAGGGCGACGAGACCTTCCACATCGTGCTCGCGGGCAAGGTGCGCGGCCGCCGTCAGGTCATCGAAAACCTCGCCGCGCGCTACGACAAGTACGCCGTCGCGCCGGAGCAGCAGCTCGTCGGTGTCGCGCACTGCGACTGCCGCGCCGACGCGGACTACCTCATCCAGCTGCTGCGCCGCAACCGTCCGCCCAGAGACGTGCTGCTGGTGGACTATGAGCCGGTGACCGGCTCCCACCTCGGCCCCGACTCGCTGGCGCTGTTCTTCCGCGGCGACGATCAGGTGCGCACGCGGTGAGCCGCGTCATCTTCCACTGCGACCTGAACAGCTTCTACGCAAGCGTGGAGCTGCTCTCCCGTCCGGAGCTGAAAAGCCTGCCCGTGGCGGTCTGCGGCGATCCCGAGTCCCGCCACGGCATCATCCTCGCCAAGAACGATCCGGCGAAGAAGTTCGGCGTCCAGACTGCGGAGACCATCTGGCAGGCGAAGCGCAAGTGCCCCGATCTGGTATTATTGCCGCCGCACCATGGGCTTTACTCCGAATACTCCAAAAAGGTCAACGCCATCTACTACGACTACACCGACCTCATCGAGCCGTTCGGCATCGACGAGAGCTGGCTGGACGTGACCGGCTCGCTGCACCTCTTCGGCGGCGACGAAAAGGCGCTGGCGGACACGATCCGCGCGCGCATCAAGCGCGAGCTGGGGCTGACGATCTCGGTGGGCGTGTCGTTCAACAAGGTGTTCGCGAAGCTCGGCAGCGACTATAAAAAGCCCGACGCCACCACCGTCATTCCCCCCGAGGGCTGGCAGGAGATCGTCTGGCCGCTGCCGGTGGGCGACCTGCTGTTCGTCGGCCGCGCGGCAAGCGAGGTGTTGGGAAAATACGGCGTGCAGACCATCGGCGATCTCGCGGCGTGTAAAGTGGAAATGCTGGACACGCTCATGGGCAAGCTGGGCGTGCAGCTCCACCGCTACGCGAGCGGCCTCGACGATTCCCCCGTGCGCGCCGCGCTCGAGCGCGAGCCGGTGAAGTCCGTCGGCAACTCGACGACCTTTCCCCGCAACCTCACCAAGTGGGACGAGCTGAAAACCGGCATCGCGCTGCTCTCGGACTCCGTCGCCATGCGGCTTCGCAAGCACGGGCTCTACTGCGGCGGCGTGGCGGTGGGCGTCAAGGACGCGAACTTCAAAACCGTCTCGCGCCAGAAGCTGCTGCCCCGCTCCACGCACCTCATGCGCGAGATCAACGACGCGGCGCTGGAGCTGCTCGCGAGCGTGTGGAAAGCGCCGACGCCGGTGCGGCTGCTGTCGGTCACGGCGCTGCACATCACCGACCGGCAGGAGACCTACGAGCAGCTGGACCTGCTCAACACCGCCGGCGCAGCGCAGGAAAAGCAGGAGGCGGTCGAGGGCGCCATGGCGAAAATCCGCGCCAAGTACGGCAAGGACGCCATCAATTACGCCACGTCCGGCACATGGAACGGTCCCCTTTCGCAAAGGGGGCCGTTTTCAGAATCGTCCGGGAGCCGGAAATGAATTGTTCACAATTTATTTCTTGATTTCTTTTTTAATGGTGTATATACTGTCGTTTCGTATGATTATACCCCGGAAAGGAGGCTGCGTATGCTCAAAAGACTGGCTCAATGCGTACGCGAATATAAAACCCCCGCCCTGCTGACACTGGTGTTCATCATCGGCGAGGCGATCATCGAGGCGCTGATCCCCTTCACCACCGCCAACCTCGTCAACGAGATCAAGGCGGGCGTGGAGATGCGCGAGGTGCTGCGCCTCGGCGCGATCCTGGTCGTGATGGCGCTGCTGTCGCTCACCTGCGGCGGCATGGCGGGCTTCACGTCCGCGCGGGCGGCGACGGGCTTCGCCAAGAACGTGCGCCACGACGTGTTCCACAAGGTGCAGGAGTTCTCGTTCGAGAACATCGACAAGTTCTCGTCCTCGTCGCTCGTCACGCGCATGACGACCGATATCAACAACGTGCAGATGGCGTTTATGATGCTCATCCGCATCGCCGTGCGCTCCCCGCTGATGCTCATTTTCTCCATCATCATGGCGTACGTCATGGGCGGCGCGCTCGCGACCAGCTTCGTGGTCATCATTCCCCTGCTGGTGTTCGGGCTTCTGATGATCGCGCGCAAGGCGATGCCCGCGTTCCGCGCGGTGTTCAAGAAATACGACAAGCTCAACGAATCCATCGAGGAGAACGTCCGCGCCATGCGCGTCGTCAAGGGCTTCGCGCGCGAGGAGTATGAAAAGGAGAAGTTCGGTGCCGCGTCGGGCGACATCCGCGCCGACTTCACCCGCGCCACGCGCATCGTGGCGCTCAACATGCCGCTGATGCAGCTGTGCATCTACGGCAACATGGTGTTCGTGCTGCTCGTCGGCTCGAAGCTCGTCATCTCCTCCCACGGCTCGCTCATCGAGGTGGGGCAGATCTCCGCGATGCTCACCTACGGCATGCAGATTCTCATGTCGCTGATGATGCTCTCGATGATCTACGTCATGCTGACCATGTCCGCCGAGAGCGCCAAGCGCATCGTCGAGGTGCTCGACGAGGTGCCCGCGCTGCGCGACCCCGCCGAGCCGGTCACCGAGGTCGCGGACGGCTCCATCGACTTTGAGGACGTGCGCTTCAAATACTCCGCCGCGGCGGAGCGCTGCGCGCTCGACGATATCGACCTGCACATCCGCTCCGGCATGACCGTCGGCATCCTCGGCGGCACGGGCGTGGGCAAGTCCACACTGGTGCAACTCATCCCCCGGCTCTACGACGCCACGGAGGGCGTCGTCAAGGTCGGCGGCCGGAACGTGCGCGACTACGATCTCGAGGCGCTGCGCGACGCGGTGGCGATGGTGCTGCAAAAGAACGAGCTGTTCTCCGGCACCATCGCGGAGAACCTGCGCTGGGGCAACCCGAACGCCACGGACGAAGAGTTGACCGAGGCGTGCAAGCTCGCGCAGGCGGACGACTTCATCCGCTCCTTCCCCGACGGGTATGAAACCAAGATCGAGCAGGGCGGCACGAACGTCTCCGGCGGGCAGAAGCAGCGGCTGTGCATCGCCCGCGCGCTGCTCAAAAAGCCGAAGATCCTCATTCTCGACGACTCCACCAGCGCGGTGGACACGCGCACCGACGCGCTCATCCGACAGGGCTTCCGCGACTACATCCCCGAAACCACCAAGCTCATCATTGCCCAGCGCGTCGCGTCCGTGGAGGACGCCGACCTCATCCTTGTGATGGACGGCGGCAAAATCGTCGAATCCGGCACGCACGAGACGCTCATGGCGTCGAGCGTCATCTATCGCGAGACCTATGAACAGCAGACCAAGAGCACAGCGAATCCGAAAGGCGGTGAGCAGTAATGCCGAGACCAACGCCGAAATACACCGCCGACACCAAGCTCAACAAGCGCGGGCGTCCGGCGTTCAGCTTCACCGCGGTGAAGCGCACCGTCGGCCTTGTCACCGAGTTCTATCCCCGCCTGTTCCCCGCCGTGTGCGTGCTGATCCTCTTTTCCTCGGCGGTCAGCGCGATCCCCGCCGTGTTCACGCAAAAGATCATCGCCATCATCGGCGAGTGGACCGTGAGCGGCGACTGGGAAACCGCGCGGGGGCTCATCGTGCGCCAGCTCACGCCGCTGATCGTCCTGTACCTCCTCTCCCTCGCGGCGCTGACGCTGCAGACCCAGGTCGGCGCGATCCTGACGCAGGGCTTCCTCGACAAGCTGCGCCGCCGGCTCTTTGACCGCATGCAGGATCTCCCGATCCGCTACTTCGATACCCACAAGCACGGCGACATCATGAGCCACTACACCAACGACGTGGACACGCTACGCGAGCTGGTGGATCAGTCGATCCCCGCGCTGCTGCGCTCCGGCTCCATCGTGGTCGTGGTGTTCTGCATCATGCTGTGGTACAGCATCCCGCTGACGCTGATGATTTTAGTCGGCGTCGCGGCGATGATGCTCGTCTCCGGCAAGCTCGGCGGCGGCAGCGCCAAGTTCTTCGTCGCGCAGCAGAAGTCCGTCGCCGCCACCGAGGGCTTCATTCAGGAGATGATGGCGGGCCAGAAGGTCGTCAAGGTCTTCAACCACGAGGCGGAGTCCGCGGAGAGCTTTGACCGGCTCAACGAGGAGCTGTGCGAAAACGCGCGCAAAGCCCACGCCTACGCCAACACCCTCGGCCCCATCATCATGAACATCGGCAACATCCTCTATGTGCTCATCGCGGTGCTCGGCGGCGCGTACCTGCTCGCGGGGCTGCCGAATCCGAGCATCTCCGGCATGGCGTTGGATATCTCGATCCTCGTCGCGTTCCTCAACATGACCAAGCAGTTCACCGGCAACCTCAACCAGCTCACGCAGCAGGTCAACGTGGTCGTCATGGGTATGGCGGGTGCGCAGCGCGTGTTTGAGCTGATGGACGAGATGCCCGAGGTGGACAATGGCTACGTCACGCTCGTCAACGCGGAGATCTCTCCCGACGGCACAGTGACCGAGGCGGATCACCGCACGGGCCGCTGGGCGTGGAAGCACCCCCACGGCGACGGGACGCTCACCTATACCGAGCTGCGCGGCGACGTGCGGCTCGTGGACGTGGACTTCTCCTACGTCGAGGGCAAGCAGGTGCTCACGGACGTCAACGTGTTCGCCAAGCCCGGCCAGAAGGTCGCCTTCGTCGGCGCCACCGGTGCGGGCAAGACCACCATCACCAACCTCATCAACCGCTTCTACGACATCGAGGACGGCAAGATCCGCTACGACGGCATCAACATCAACAAGATCAAGAAAAAGGATCTGCGCCGCTCGCTGGGCCTCGTCCTTCAGGAGACGAATCTCTTCACCGGCACGGTGATGGACAACATCCGCTACGGCAAGCTCGACGCCACGGACGAGGAGTGCCGCGCGGCGGCGAAGCTCGCGGGCGCGGACGACTTCATCACCCGCCTGCCCAAGGGCTACAATACGGAGCTTTCGGGCAACGGCTCCAACCTCTCGCAGGGCCAGCGCCAGCTCATCGCCATCGCCCGCGCGGCGGTCGCCGATCCGCCGGTGATGATCCTCGACGAGGCGACCAGCTCCATCGACACGCGCACCGAGGCGATCGTCCAGCGCGGCATGGACAAGCTGATGGAGGGCCGCACGGTGTTCGTCATCGCCCACCGGCTCTCGACGGTCATGGACTCCGACGTCATCATGGTGCTCGACCACGGCAGGATCATCGAGCGCGGCCCGCACGACGAGCTGATCGCCGCCAAGGGCACGTATTATCAGCTCTACACCGGCGCGTTTGAACTGGAATAATGATTGTTTTATTATTTCCAACACTTCCCTCCTTCTCTGTGCGCATAGTGTGCGAATGACGGGGAAATCTATGCTTGCGATACCCAAAACGCACAACAAATTGCAACAAAAAAGGAGATACGATTATGTCCAGCAAGAACAGCAACCAGATCAACGTTCCCGAGGCGCGCAGCGCGATGGATAAGTTCAAGATGGAAGCTGCCAGCGAGGTTGGCGTCAACCTCAAGGACGGCTACAACGGCGACCTGACCTCCCGCGAGGCCGGCTCTGTCGGCGGCCAGATGGTCAAGAAGATGAAACCCGTACGGCGCACGAGCGTCGTACGGGTGGATCGCTGTGGGGCTGGGCATCGGTGCGTGGTCACCTATCAGGTGGGGCTGGGGGCGTGAGGGGCGCTGCGCAGACGATTCCTTGCCGTCGCCTTTATTACCTTTGCAATCAAGCGCTTTCGTTTTTCGCTGCCACGGCGTGCTCATATAGATACTGCGGCGCGATATCTACGCTCCGTCATTCCACACAGGGATTCCATAATCAGTATAGCCCACTCTAACAGCCGCTTGACATGCAATCGCTGTGAACGCAGGTGAAGTCTGTTATTCCAGCTCCGGCAGCTCCGGCGTATCGTCCTCCTCAAAAGTTTCCCTGCCCAGCTCGGTGATTCTGGTTTTGCCCGCCTCGCCGTACTGGTAGAGCTGGTCGAAAAACTCAATGGCGGCTCGAATTTTTGTCCGGAGCAGATAACCGCCCGCTTCCGTGGCGGCATAGACCGATTCCGCGGAGACCTCCGGATGCCAGTCATAGGCACGCCCATGGAACTCCTGCACGCTCATGAGCACCTGCATGACCTCCTGGCGCGTCAGCGGCGCAAGCTCCGGCGCGCCCAGGATCGCGTCCAGCGTCGCGCGGGCCGCCTTGCACGCCTCAGGCGCATCCGCGAAGCTCGCGTCAACGTTGTCGTATTCATGCTTTCTGTCGATCACGTCCTCGGCAAAGGAGGAACTGAACGCAAACACCGAAAGCACGCCCTCCAGCCGCGCCTCCGGGCGGAGGAACGATTGCATCGCCTGATAGCTTTTGGCTCTCGCCTTTTTGCCGCAGCGTCCGATCAGCTCGGCTTCGTCAAACAGCAGTACCCAGCCATCGTACCCAAGCTGGCGGAACAAATGGCTCAGGAAACGGAAATAGTCCATTCCATGCCGCACCTTGCTGAAGCTCTGGTTGAACTTCGCCACCGTGCCCGTGATGCGCCGATAGCTCTTCTTGATTACCGCGCCGCTCACAAAATCGCCCTCAAGGTCGGAGAGAAAGGCGTAGCGCTCCTCGTCCTCCTGCGTCCCCAGAAAAGCGCGCAGCAAATAATAGAGCTTGTCGATCTCCAGCTCCTTTGCCGCGTAGGCCATCAGCTCGCCAGACAGGGCGCTCCCCTGCGTCAGCTCCTCCAGTTTGGCGCGAAAGCCCGGCTGGCTCGCCCCGGGAAGGTAGGTGTTGGCCACCAGCTTCTGGTACAGGAGATACGGCTTGTCCATCGGCGTCTCCTTCCCCAGGGAAACCAGAGAGACGACCATATTGGACGTTGTCGCCATGCTGAACACCGTGTTCAGCAGATGCGTTTTTCCCTCTCCATAGCGCCCGGTGTAGATCAAGCCGTCCGAACGGCCCGTTTCCCGCACCGCGTCCATGCGGCTCCTCATCTTATGCAGCATCTCCGGCCGCGCCTCGGAGAAATACTCGCCCACCGCGCGGGAGGGTACGCCGGAGCGCAGCGCCTCGATCACGTGCCTTGCATTGAAATCAGACATTTGCGCCACCTCCCAAAACTTCCCGATTGACCAGATACGGAAGGCCGATACCGCCGAACTCCGCCCGTGTCGCAAGCTCCTGCGCCGTCTCGCCGCCGATGGGCGCGGCGCTGATGCCCGCGTTTTGCAGCACCCCGGCAAGACGCTCCGACATCTGCCGCAGCGTCTGCGCGTCGTACGCCTCGTCCGCGTAGCGGTCCAGGTCGATCATATCCGCAAAGCGGTTGAAGCGTCTGCTGACCACCTCGTTCTGAATCCGCATCCAGAGCGCCTGATAGGATTTCATGCCGTAATTCTCGTCGTCCATCAGCTCCCGGTCAAAGCAGAACAGGAACAGCACATAGCGCATATTGTCGATGTCGTCGATCAGCTGCCGGATGCTCTCATAAGTGTCCTCCCGGCGGAGCTTCGTATAGCGGATCGTGCTCTCGGCAGAACGCTCCACCAGCACGTCCAGATCGTCGACGACGACCAGCAATCCGGCGTATCCCGCCAGATGAATAACCTCCGTCAGCGAGCGGAGCAGGTAGCGTGCGTTGTATCTTGTGATGCGCGAGGGCGTAAAGCCGAGCAGCCGCAGCTGCGACAGCTTGACCGTCTTGTCGCCATTGAGGTACGCAAGCAGCAGCTCCCTGGTGGCGGATTCCAAAACGGGGTGTCCCAGAATCCCGCCCGTCAGCAGGGAGCAGCAGGAGGCAAATCCGTTGTCCAGCAACGGATTCCTTGTAAAATAGCGGCGTAGCGCGCTTCGGATCTCGCCCCGCGAGATCGCGTCCCCCTCGCCCTTCTCCACCAGATAGTCGAGGAACGTCTGCGCGTCTCTCAGCTCCGACGGGTCATAGCCCATCTCTCGCATGATCTGCCCGGCACAGCCCAGGAGCACCCTTTCAATATCGCATTGGCGGAGAATTTCAAGATAGATCTCCCGGAAGTCGTGGAGCCAAATTTCTTTTGCAGAGAAGGATACGGTCAGATAGCCCAGCTCCTCCGCCTCCGTCAGCAGACAGCGGGCAAGATGCGTCTTTCCGCTGCCGGAACGTCCGGTCACCAGCTTGATCTTGCTGCCGCCCTCGGGAATATAGGTGCTCAGATAGTGTTTCCGAAGAAAATCCGTCAGCGAGTCCAGCCCGACGGTGATCTGCTTCAGGATCGCGCCCTGTGTCGGCGCTTTTCCCAGCAGCAGGCTGTCCAGCGCCTCCCTTTCGGTCTGCTCTGTCATAGTATTTCCCCTCTCCGTATATGATTACTCGCCGCGCTCGTTCAGCGGGCGGAGCGTACTGATAAAGGATTCCACGCCCGTGGCGCTCAAAACGCGGATGCCGCTCGCCCCGTCCCGGCTGGTGCCGAAGGTATAGCGGACACCGTCCTTCGTGACCCATGCGTCCGGTCCCGCCTCATACAGCCGCGCCAGATCAAAGGCGAACGCCTGCATGTCATATTCCTTTCTCGAGCGCGCCATGGGCGCCATGCTCCTGTAAATTTTGCTGAGCGTCTGGGTGCTCCCAATGCGCGCGCCGGACTTGAGGCAGGTCGTCTCATACGCGTCCGCCAGCTCCGTCATGAACGGCAGCTCCTTGAAATTCGCGCTGTACAGCTTCGCCTGACTGGCGCGGATCGTCTCCGCGACATACGCCGGCCGGACGCTCGGGATGCGCTTTCGATCCATATAGACCTCGCCCGCGCGTTCCTCGTCGCCCAAAACGCGGATCTTAAAGGGAAACATTTCGTATACGCCCTTCTCGCCCCGAACATCGACGCCTTTTTCCCGGCAGGCGTCCAAAAGCTGACGGGTAAACTCTCCGTCGGCAAAGTAGCTCCGCGTGTCAAAGCCGTCGAGCATCTCACGCGCCTGCTCCGCGGCGGCGTTCAGCTGGGCGACCGTCTCCGCGAGCGCCGCCAGATTTTTCTTTGCCTCCGTCAGATTGCCCGTGTCCGTGTTCCTTTGCAGCGCCTTTTGCAGCCTTGCCGCCGCGAGCGCAGCGTCCTTCAGCGACTTCTCCACGGGCTGCACACGCCCGAGCAGCTCCTCATAATTCAGCATGGTGTTGGCCCTCCGTAAAAATATTGTTGGTTACCGTGTCAGTATACTATGGTTCTCCATATCTGACAAGCGCAAAATACGTCACGGTTCTGCCGATTACGCTCTTTCTTGCCATATTGCCGAAATCGTATTATACTGAATGAAACGCCTTCGCGGCGACGGAGGGTGAAGATGCAGCTCTACAGGTGGCAAAGGGATTGCCTGAATACATGGACGGACAACGGCTTTCGCGGCATCGTTCATGCCGTGACTGGCTCCGGCAAGACGGTGCTCGCGCTGAGCGCCATCGACCTTCTGCGCGCACACTTCCCTGACCTGCGCGTCAAGGTGGTCACGCCCACCGTCGCGCTGGCGCAGCAATGGAAATCCGCGCTGCTGCGCCATGCTCCCACGGAGGAGCTGCGCCCCGGCTTTTTCGGCGGCGGCGTGCGGGATGACCCCGACAAGCCCGTCATGCTGTACGTTGTCAATTCCGCGCGCGACTCGCTCTCCGCGCACATAAGGCGCGATTTTGCCCTGCGGCGGCACGTTCTCCTGATCTGCGACGAATGTCACCACTATCCGGCGCCGCAAAACCGCCGCATTTTTGAGTTTCTGCCGTCAGAGCCCGCGTCCGATGGGCTTTATTGCAGTCTGGGACTCTCCGCCACGCCCTTCGACGCTGACGACGGCTCCATCCTGACGCGGGCGCTCGGCCGGGTCATCTTCCAATACGGCTTTGACGCCGCCGCGAGCGAGGGCATTGTATCGCCGTTTGCGGTGTGCGAGGTCGCGGCCTCCTTCCTGCCGCAGGAGCTCGCGGCATACGGCGAGCTGATCGACCGGCTCCGCGCCCTGACTGTCAGGCTGTTCTCTGAGCATCCGCAGCTCAGGCACATGGAATCGGAGGCGTTTCTCCGGCGCGTCGGCTCCATCGCGCGGCAGTCCGGCATGGACCCGGAGGAACCGGCGGCGGCATTTTTGCTGGCAGCGTATCAGCGCAAGCAGATCAGCAGCCTCGCACAGAGCAGAGTGCGCTGCGGGCTTGGCCTACTCGAGCGGCTGCGCGATACGGATCGGGTGCTGATTTTCTGTGAACGGATCGAGCAGGCGGCCTGCCTGTCCGACGCCATCCGCCGCCGCTTCGGAAACGTCTGCGGAATCTATCATTCACAGATGACCAGAGAGGCGCGGGTGCGCAATCTGCAGGAATACCGAGACGGGCAGACGCGAATCCTCATCAGCTGCCGCAGCCTCGACGAAGGGCTGGATGTTCCGGATGCCAATATCGGCATTGTGCTGAGCAGCACCGGCGCAGGCCGCCAGCGGATACAGCGCCTCGGGCGCATCATCCGCTCCTCTCCGGGCAAGGACTTCGCCTGCCTCTACTATATCTACATCCGTGAATCCTCCGACAACGCGGCGTATCTGCCCGGTTTGGAACCCTGCAAAAACTTCAGTCTGCGGTATTATCATGCCGAGAACAGCTTTTCCAACGATCTGTACGAATACATCGCCGGTGAATTGCTGCGACGCGCTGAGCGTCAGGGTATGACGCAGAAACAGCGCCGCGAGCTGCGACGCTGTCTGGATGAAGGGCTGACCCGCGCGGACTGTCTGCTTCCGGCGCAAACGCTGGCGCTGCGCGCAAAGAAAGCGCAAAGCGTCCGCGAGAAAAACTATTGGAACGTCATGAAAGCGGTCGCAACGCAAATGCTGTAGAGTGTCGCCCTGCGCCTTAAAGTAAAGGTCTTATACACAGCGTGCATTGAATTGTACGGTGTTGCCTTATTATTTCAATGTCACGCCCGACAGCATTACGAAAAGCAGCAAGGTCAAAGCTTCATCCGCATACAAGACTCTTGGACAGATTTAGGGCAGCTTCCCTATTCGCGTTCAACAGAAAACAGTCTCAGGATTGCTGATTTACTCCACTGCTCCGTTTCCCAGATAGTGAGATGCTGATTAACAACCTCACAAATCAAATGCGGCTCACTGCCGGAGTTATCGATGACGCGAGTGTGATCCGCGATGCGAACGAGCTGAGAGAGATTCCGCAGCGATCTTTCATAGCGGCTGATAATCTTTTCTGTCGGCACGTCATGCCCACCCGCCTTAACTCTTGACTTGACACGCTCCACGTTGATTTCCGGATCGCTGGTCAGAACAAAAACGGCTTGAATCTCGTATCCCAGTGTCTTTGCCTGCCGCAGCAGTTCAAGGTTGCGGTCTGTGGACAACACAGTCTCAAAGGTAAAGTCCTTACGGGTCTTCAGAAGCATCCGCTTGATCTCATCCGCTTCCTGCGCCGCTTCAAGGTCAGTGCAGCGAGAAACCCTCTTGATTTCATCTGCGTTTACATA
>Ga0256405_10003391_pt1 | contig 32922 bp, 25 predicted proteins | sample RumenRJG_02DNA_FD_189096 | JGI IMG/M metagenome (GOLD analysis project Ga0256405, IMG submission 189096) | Bovine rumen microbial communities from Lethbridge, Alberta, Canada - RJG_02 | ecosystem: Host-associated > Mammals > Digestive system > Stomach > Rumen | place: Canada: Alberta...
ATCTTTGAGATGAGGATGGATCCATTCCCTTTTTGATAGAGTTCAAGGACTTTATCCCATTCTTCTTTTGTGTATTTCATATATGAAAATCCCGAAAGTTGTGTCCAACTTTCGGGGTTCACATCAAAGCTGCGGTTTTTCTTTTTTATGGGAAATACGGTTCGATGGTTCGCGCTGAAAACGGAAAAAACGCGGTTTTTTCTCCCGAACCCGCAAATTAAAGGTATATTCTGGCCATGAATACCCGCAAAAGTTTACTTTCTAGCGTAAGTACGGCGACATTGTCTGCCGTAGTTGTTTTCCTTTGTTCTGTCACGGCCTTCGCAGGCCCCTTGATGAATCAGCTGGGCTATGCTCCCGAAGCCGAAAAACAGGTGGTGATTCCCGGTAACGACGCCAACGGGCTTGAAGTCCGGGATTTGAACGGGAAGACTGTATTGAAACTCGCAGCCCCCTACGTGCTCGAGTGGGAATATAGCGGCGAAGAGACCCAAGTGTACGACATTTCTGCGGTAAAGACTCCCGGTACTTACCGCCTGTTCCGTAACGGCGAGTACCTGGGAAACCCCATCACCGTAGGCAAGAACGTTTACGAGGGCGTGACAAAGGCTGCGCTCAAGTGGTTCTATTACCAGCGGGCCAGCATGCCCCTGGTGGCTCCTTATGCCGACAAGTGGGTCCGTGCGGCAGGCCACATGGACGACAAGGTTATCGTTTACGGTACCGACAAGGCCACAGGCGGCAAGGGCGCGGGAAAGACCATCAAGTCCCCCCGCGGGTGGTACGATGCCGGCGACTACGGCAAGTACATCGTGAATTCGGGCATTACGGTATGGACCCTGCTAGATTTGTACGAAAAGTTCCCGAAATATGCGGACACCCTGAGCTGGGATATCCCGCGGGAGTACGCGAAGCTGCCCCTGCTTTTGGAAGAAGTCCGCTATAATTTGGACTGGATGCTGACCCTGCAGGACAAGGACGGCAGCGTATTCCACAAGGTTTCGACCCTCAAGTTCTGCGGAAGCGTGGCTCCTGAGAAAGATACGGCACCCCGTTACGCCATTCTGAAAAGCGTGACAGCGGCTCTGGATTTTGCAGGCGTGATGGCCCAGGCCAGCGTGGTGTATGCTCCTTTTGACAAGGCTTACAGTTCTAAGATGCTGAAAGCGGCGGAAGCGGCCTACGCCTGGGCGAAGAAGAATCCGGAAATGTTCTACAAGCAGCCCGCCGACGTGAACACGGGAAGCTACGCCCCCGGTAACGAAGACGGCAAGGACGAATTCCGTTTTGCGGCTGCCGAACTTTATAATGCAAAGGTGGCATCTGGAGCAAACCCGACAACGGACAAGGCCACGGCTGCTTACCTGGAAGACTTGAAAGCTAATCCCTTCACCCAGAATGGGGCCTGGTGGGGCGACCTGAACATGCTTGCGGTTTTTCGCGTGGCAAATGCTTCTAAGGCGTTCGGCGATAGCCTTGCCGGGGTGGCAAAGAAGATTTTGCTGGACGAGGCGAACAGCCTGCGTTCCATCGGCGATACCAGCGCCTACAGGCTCCCCATGCACCCCTGGAACTGGAACTGGGGCAGCAATAGCGCCGTGGCGAACAACGGCATTGTGCTTTTGCAGGCATACCTCTTGACTAACGACAAGAGTTATTTGGACGGTGCGCAGCAGTGCCTGGATTACCTGCTGGGTAAAAACCCCATGGACATTACCTACGTGACGGGCTTTGGTTTCCGCAGCCCCCGCAATCCGCACCATCGTCCCAGCGAATCGGACTTTGTGGACGATCCGGTGCCCGGCATGCTGGTGGGTGGTCCTCACCTGGGCAAGCAGGATATTAACCTGAATGGCACGGACCATTGGAAATGCCCGAACTACGCCGCTGCTGACAAGCCGGCCCTGGCTTACTTGGATGACCGCTGCAGCTATGCTACCAACGAGGTGGCCATCAACTGGAACGCTCCCTTGGCATTTTTGGCAGGCGCCCTCCAGGCGATTTACAATCGCTGACAAGCCCCGTTCTCTTTCATTGTCATGCCCGCGCAGGCGGGCATCTCCTTTTTATATTTCCATCTATGGAAGAACAAATCGACATCCTGAACCCTGACGGCAGCCCGGCAGGGTATTCTTGCGGGCGAACGGAGGTTCATGCCAAAGGGCTTTGGCACCGCACGGTTCACATCTGGGCCTTTGACGGGGCGGGCCGTGTACTTTTCCAGCTTCGCAGTCATTTGAAAGAGAATAACCCGAACCTTCTGGATACTAGCTGCGCGGGCCACATCTCTGCTGGCGACACCAGCCGGAATGCCGCCGTCCGAGAACTGAAAGAGGAATTAGGTGTCCATAAAAATTCAGGTGATTTGGAATACCTCTTTGAAGCGACCCACGAAAGTGTCTTGAACGACGGTACTTATTTTGACAACGAATATTACGATACATACAAAATAACGCTTACCGACGAAGAGGCCCGCCATCTGGTGCCGCAGCCTGGCGAGGTGGACGATTTCGTGTGGATGACGGTAGGGGAGTTTCTGGAACTGAACCGCAAGCACCCCGAAAGGTTCGTGAGTCACCCGAAGGATTACCATTGGCTCGAAAGTATTTCTAGATTGTAGCCCATGATGTACAAGAAAGTGGCAGTGGTTGTGGAAGGCGGCGGCATGCGCGGCGCCTACACGGGCGGTATTCTGGACGTGTTCAACGAGCTGGGGCTCCGCTTTGGAGGCGCCTGCGGAACTTCTGCCGGCGTGACCCACCTGTGCAGTTTCTTGTCAGAACAGATTGGCCGAAATTTCCGTATCGATACGGTGCATTCCAAGTCCAGTAAATATATGGGCTGGGGAAACCTGATTCGCACCGGCGAATTTTTCGAGGTGGATTATTGTTACAGGCAAATCCCCTACGAGATAGAACCTTTTGACATGGAAAAATTCGCCGAGGCCTGCAAGACGACGGAATTTTACGCCTGCAGTTCCAACCTGGAAACGGGCGGTGCGGAATACCTGCGGGTGATGGACTACCGCGATGCCCACGACATGAACGCGATTCGCGCCTCAGCATCGCTCCCGCTGATGAGCCACATCGTAGAATTAGATGGTAAAAAACTTTTGGACGGTGGAATCGCCGACAGCATTCCCTTCGAGATTATGGAGAAGAAGGGGTTCGAGAAGATCGTGATTCTCTTGACGCAGCCGGAAGGATTCCGCAAGAAACCCAACTCCATGATTCCCCTGTTCAAGTTGTTTTACCGCAAGTACCCGAAGTTCATCGAGGCTGCGGCCAACCGGCACGAACGTTACAACGCCTGTCTGGACCTGATTGCCGAAAAGGAAAAAGAGGGGAGTGTGTTTGTGTTCCGACCCAGCGAGGCCATGCACATTTCCCGGCTGGAAAAGGACAAGTCCAAGCTGGTGGACCTTTACAACTTGGGCCGCAAAGATGTAAACGCCCGCCTGGATGCCTTGCTGAATTTTTTGGAAAATTAATTCGGGGTTTTATGTCCGTTGCAGAAAAAGGCAGGCGCTACCGTCATTACAAGAAAGAGACCATGGTCTATACCGTGGTGGAAATCGCTCTGGATTGCGAGACGGTGGAACCTCTGGTGATTTACCGCAGCGAATACGAGGCGCCAGACCATCCCAAGGGAACGCTCTGGGTCCGCAAAAAGTCGGACTTCGAAAGCACGGTAACGCTTTCCGATGGCCGCACCGTGGACCGGTTTACACTGATTGTGTAGAACGTTGTAATCATACGTCATCTTCGTCATTCCCGCGCAGGCGGGAATCCGCTGCCATCCCTAAAAATTTGCTTTTGTCATCTGCATTTTGTATAATACCACCATGAAAACCGCGACCGATATAACTCCCTTTGCAACCTACATCTTGACGAATCACAAGAAAAGCGTCCTTTACATAGGTGTTACAAACGATTTAAAAAGAAGGATGACTGAACACAAGTCACAGTTCGACCCTTGTGCCTTCACGGCCAAGTATAATGTGAATCGCTTGGTCTATTTTGAAAAGTTCCAGTCTGTAAATGACGCTATTGCTAGAGAAAAGCAATTGAAACATTGGAATCGAGAATGGAAGGAACGGCTCATCAATACGGTTAATCCCAATTGGAACGATTTGTTTGTGAATGTTTAGCAGATCCTCGCCTTGGTTCGACTACGCTCACCACAGGTCGCGAGGATGACGACGGAGAAAGAGCGCGAGGATGACGAGGGAAAGGAGTTTCGTCATTCCCGCGCAGGCGGGAATCCGCTGGAGGGTAGTCATTCGTCATGTTCGCGCAGGCGAACATCCGCCGGAGGAATGTAAGCAGATCCTCGCCTTCGCGAGGATGACGAAGGAAGGGAGCGAGGATGACGAAGGAAAGGACGCGAGGATGGCCCAGCGCCATTTACGATAGCATCTTGCCGGTTTCGAGGTAGCGGTTGTGCATCTCGAAAGCCTTGCTCAGCGCAAGGGGCATGTGCACGCCCTTGGCGTGCTTCAGGCTGTATTCCAAGAAGTCCGTCAGCGGTTCCTTGAAATCAGGGTGAGCGCATTCCTTGATGATAAGCCGTGCCCGCTCCTCGCTGGCGAGGCCACGCAAATCCGCAAGTCCCTGTTCCGTCACAAAAATCTGGGTGTCGTGTTCCGTCTGGTCCACATGGCTCACGTAGGGCACAATGCTGGAAACGGCACCGCCCTTGGCTACCGATGGCGTCAAGAAAAATCCGAGAGCGCAGTTCCTTGCAAAATCTGCCGCTCCGCCGATGCCGTTCATCATAGAAGACCCGCACACGAGAGAACTGTTCACGTTCCCGAAAATATCCGCTTCTAGGGCGGTGTTCATGGAGATGACGCCAACGCGACGGATTACGTCGGGACTGTTGCTCACCTCTTGTTGCCGGATGACAAAATGTTTTTTCCAGTCGGCGGCATTACGGATAAATTCGTCTTGCGCGCCCTGGGAAAGCGTTAAAGCCGTTCCGCTAGCTACGCCCAGTTTGCCCTTTTTGAGCAGGGGGATAACCGCTTCTTGGATGACTTCGGTAAAGATGTCGATTTGCCCCAGGCGCTCGTCGTTTGCCATGGCGGTGAGCACGGCGTTGGCCACCTTGCCCACGCCGCTTTGGTAGGCCATTCCCTTGGGGAGCCTGCCCTTGGATTCTTCGAATCGGATAAAGTCCAGAATACGTTCGGCGATGTTGGTAGAAACGCTGTCGGGCTCTACGAAGGGAGTCACCTCGTCGTAGCCGGAATTTTCTACGATAGCGATAACCTTGTTCGGGTCAATCTGGACAAGGTTTTCTCCAACGCGGTCGCCGGCGCTGTAAATGGCGAGGGGCCTTGCGTGTGGAGGCAGTTCCGGCAGGGCGTTGTCGTGGATGCCCATGTAGCTGTCGCCCAGGCGGGTGTTCAACTCCAGGATAATCTTTTCGGAGCGTTCCAGGTAGCAGACGGAATTTCCACCGGAGGTAGAAAGGCACACACGGCCATCGGGCAAAATGGCGCTTACCTCGATGACGGCAATTTTCGGAGTCGGCACGGCTCCCGTGCGGACCAGGTAACCCATCTTGCCCAGGTGTGCGTCTATGTAACGGATAGAACCGTCGTTGATGGCTTTGCGAAGGCTTGGATTGCTCTGGTAGGGCATGCGTAAGTCGATGGCGTTTGCCCGAGCCAGCGCACCGTCGCAGCTGTCGCCGGTAGAGGCTCCCGAGAATAGCGACACCTTGAAAGGCTTGCCTTCGCCGTGGAGCTTTTCGACCCGAGCGGCCAGCGCACTGGGTACCGCCTTGGGGTATCCGGCAAGTGTAAAACCCGAAATGCCCAGGATATCGCCGTTTTCAATCATTGCAGCGGCATCGGCCGCCGAACATTTTTTGCTTGCAATCCAGTCCATATTGTAAAGATAGTTATTTCAGGTCCGAACGGGTCATATTTCTTTTCCTACATTTTTTTCTATGCTCCACTTTCTCAAGTACAATATCATAGGAGTATTGAACACCCTCATCACTCTTGCGGTGGTCTGGGTGTTGCACCAGCTGCTGGACTGGAATGTGGAGCTGTCCAACTTTTTAGGTTTTGTGGCGGGAGGTTGTAACAGCTACCTGTGCAACCGCATCTGGAATTTCAAGAGCCACAACAAGAAGCGTGCAGAAATCGTCCGCTTCATCATCGTGTTCCTGGTGTCTTATGGCGTGAACCTGCTGGTGCTGGAACTTGCCGCCTACACCCTCGCAAACGCCGCCTGGTGTGCAAGCTTTACAGCTTGGATTTCACAGTTCATGAAACCCACCTATTTTGCCAACATCGTGGCCAACGTGGTTTACGTGCTGGTGAGTTTTACGCTTTATAAAAAGTGGGTATTCAAGGCCACGCCAAAACAGAGCTAGCGGTTATATCCCTTGAACCACTCGGCAAAGGCCTTGATGCCTGTGTCCAGATCGGTATCTGCCGTGTAGCCAACATCTTGTTCCAATGCCTTTGTATCTGCCCAGGTGACCTCTACGTCGCCGGGCTGCATGGGCATGTAAATCTTTTCGGCAGTCTTTCCCAAATGCTTCTCGAGAGTCTTTACAAAGTCCAGCAAGTTCACCGGATTGCCGTGACCGATGTTGTACAGGCGGCACTCCTTCTTGCCGATTCCCGCTTCGAACACGCGGACCACCCCCTGGGCAATGTCATCGATGTAGGTAAAGTCCCGCATCATATTCCCGTTGTTGAAAATCTTGATGGGCTTGTCGTGCAAAATGGCATCTGCAAAAAGCCAGGGTGCCATGTCGGGCCTGCCCCAGGGGCCGTAAACAGTAAAGAACCTTAGGCCTGTAGCGTTAATCTTGTATAGATGGTGGTAGGTTTCCGCCATCAGTTCGTTACTGCGCTTGGTAGCGGCATACAGGCTAGAAGGCATGCAGACAGGATCTTCGGTGCAAAAAGGCGTCTTGGTGTTCCGTCCATAGACGCTGCTAGAAGAGGCATAGGTCAAGTGTTCCACCGGATTGAAACGGCAGCCTTCCAAAATGTTCAGAAATCCCGTAATGTTGCTGTCGATATAGGCCTGGGGATTCACCAGACTATAGCGTACACCCGCCTGGGCGCCCAAGTGAATGACACCGTCAAAATGTTCCCGCTCAAAAAGCCCCTTGATGGAGGCGGCATCGGAAAGGTCCATCTTCTCAAACCGGAAACCTGGATTGTCCAAGCGTTTTAGGCGGTCCTCTTTAAGCGAAATCTGGTAGTAATCGTTCAAGTTGTCAATGCCAACAACCTCATAACCCTTGGAAAGAAGGATTAGTGAAACTTCGCAACCGATAAAACCTGCGGCACCTGTAACCAGGACTTTCTTGGACATAACAGCACTCCGAACAATGTCATTCAAAAGATAAAAAAAAGACGGCCTTTACGACCGTCTTCTTTTTCAAAAGGGTTTGATTACTTTTCGAAAGGAACCAGTTCCACGCGGCGGTTCTGCTTACGACCGTGCTTGCTTCCGTTGCTGGCAATGGGCTTTTCGTCGCCGAATCCAACTGCACGGAGACGGTCAGATTCAACACCTTGCTGGATGAAGTAATCCACCACGGCCTGAGCACGAGCCTGAGACAGTTCCTTGTTCTTTTCGGGCTTACCCACGTTGTCGGTGTGACCCTGGACTTCCAGGTTAGCAGACGGAATCTGTTTCAGCAAAGCCACGATGTCATTCAAGGTGCCATAGCTATCCTTGGTGAACTTGGTGGAGTTGGTCTGGAACTGGATTCCCTGTTTCAGCTTGTTCAGGTCCTGCTTCTTGTTCAGCGGGCAACCCTTGGCATCCACCTTCACACCTTCGAGGGTGTAGGGGCACTTGTCCTGATGGTCGGGCACGCCGTCGTGGTCAATGTCCATGGGGCAACCGGTGCTGTCCACCTGAATATCCTTTTCGGTATTCGGGCACTTGTCAAGGCCGTCAAACACGCCGTCCCTGTCGGTATCGATGGGGCAGCCCGTGCTGTCAACCACGGTTCCTTCCTTGGTGTTCGGGCACTTGTCCAAATCGTCGGACACGCCGTCCTTGTCAAAGTCAGAGACGCAACCCGTGCTGTCTACGGAAGTGCCTTCCGGAGTGTTGGGGCACTTGTCCATAGCATCGGGTACACCGTCCTTGTCGGCATCTGCAGTACAACCGGTGCTGTCCACAGGAGTGCCGGCCTTGGTGTTGGGGCACTTGTCCTGAGCGTCGGGAACGCCGTCGCCATCGCGGTCGCCTTCGCAACCTTCAAAGTTCACTTCAGCTCCTTCCGGAGTGTTCGGGCACTTGTCCAAATCATCGGGAACGCCGTCCTTGTCAGTGTCGGCGGCACAACCCGTGCTATCGACCTTGGCGCCGGCCTTGGTGTTCGGGCAACGGTCATCAGCATCGGGGATACCGTCCTTATCAAAGTCGCTTTCGCATCCGGTAGCGTCAATCTGGCGGCCTTCCTTGGTGTTCGGGCACTTGTCCAGGCCATCGGGAACGCCATCCTTGTCGCTGTCCATGGGGCAGCCCACAGAATCAACCGTCACGCCGGCTGCGGTATTGGGGCACTTGTCCGCACCGTCAGGAACACCATCCTTGTCGGTATCCAGGGGGCAGCCATCCACATCAACGGTAATGCCGGACAAGGTATGCAGGCACTTATCCTTGACATCGGGAACGCCGTCCTTGTCTTCGTCCTTCTGCTTGGAACGGTCCTTGCCGTCAAAGCGCCAAACGAGAGAGGCAGTACCGGCATAGAGCGGAGTCGGAGTGTAGTAATACGTGCTTATGTTGTCGTTTTCGCCAGAGAACGTGAGCTTGTAATCCTTGCTGTGTTCCATTTCCTTGTCGCCATCGAAGGTGAAGTTCCTGAGGGCGCGCACGGCAACATCAAGACCCATAGCGAAGTCGATGTTGAAGGGCAGGTGGAAACGGAAGCCGGGGGTAAGCAACATGGGGTCAACCAGGGGGCTGCGAGGATATCCGGTATCTTCGACGCGGAATTCGCCGGAGAATTCAACAAAGGCATCCATGAAGTCAAAGGGCATGACATTGATACCCGTACCATAGGTCATTGTCACCGGCAGGTCGTGATCAACCGTATAAACGATTCCGGCATTGCCGTTCCAACGGACGGGGATGCCTATGTTCACGAAATCCAAGGTAAGGATCAAGTTTCCACCGATACCGAAGGCGTTAGTAGTGAAGGGGTGCGTTTCGCCCTTGCTATTCAGGTACCAGGCATGGCGGGGACGCACACCGGCGGACTCTTCGCCAGAAGGTACGTAGGCATCAACCTGGATGGCTGCCGTAAACAGTCTCTTTTGGCTGTCGAAAGGCATACGGACCTTGAACCACACGTTCAAGTCACCACGGCTAGTAGTCCACATGTTGTTGGCGCCAGAAGGGCCATCGGACTTGGCATGTTCGTAGTAAAGGGGCAGATTCAAGCCCAAATCCACAAACTCGTAAAGGCCCACGGAGGCGTTCACGTTGCCAGAAAGAGACGGAGCCCAGTCATTAAAACCATAAGTCTTGCCATTGGAAGTATAGTTACCGCCACGGCTCAAGGACCAAGCGTCGAGAGCGATATTGCCACCCGTACCGATAGAGAATCCAAGCTGGCCATTAGTCTTGGTATTGTACTGATGGATACCATCAGAGCCACCCTGGATGCCCGCCTGCGCGAACGCGAGGCTACATGCCAAAAGCGACAGAGTTATTATCTTTTTCATGAATAAATCCCCTAGATTTATAACTTTAGGGAAAATTATAGCAAAATTTTCAGTTATTACTCACAATATTTTAACTTTGTCCAGGAATGCCGCGAAATTAGGGTGTTTTCGGCAACCTGAAGGTACTTACGGGAATCAAAACAAGGTGATGCCAAGCGATTTGCCCATACTTTCCATCGAAAACCTGCGTCGGGACTTCAAGATGGGTTCCGAGACGGTTCACGCCCTACGGGGCGTGTCTTTCGACATTTTTCCAGGGCAGTTCGTGACCATCATGGGCACCAGCGGGTCGGGCAAGTCCACCATGCTGAACATATTGGGCTGCATGGACAAGCCCACCTCCGGCCACTATATTCTGGACGGGGAACACACCGAAAGGCTTTCCCGGGACGCCCTGGCCCGCATTCGGGGCAAAAAAATCGGGTTCGTATTCCAGAACTACAACCTGCTAAACCGAACCACCGCCGTCGAGAACGTAGAGCTCCCCCTGCTTTACAACTCGGGAGTGTCTTCGGCGGAGCGCCGCCGCCGGGCCCTGGAAGCCCTGGATATGGTGGGGCTTTCCGACCGCGTGAACCACCTGCCCAACCAGATGTCCGGCGGACAGCAGCAGCGGGTGGCTATAGCCCGGGCCCTGGTGAACGACCCCGTTATCATTTTGGCAGACGAGGCTACCGGAAACCTGGACACCCGCACCAGTTACGAAATCATGATGATTTTCCAGGAGCTGCATAGGCAAGGGAAAACCATCGCCTTCGTGACCCACGAACCCGACATCGCCACCTTCAGCGAACGCACCATCACACTCCGAGACGGCCTTGTCAAAAAAGACGAAACCCACGAAATGCAAGACGCAAAAGCCGCTTTCGATGCACTCCCCCCTCCGGAGGAATTTGAGTAATGAGTAATGAGTTATGAGTTGTGAGCAATGTATAATGTAAAACGAATAATAATCGATGAATCCATACGCAGGTGAGGATCCACTGGTTGTTTTCTAGCAGATTCTCGCCTGCGCGAGAATGACATCTCGAAACAAACATCTCACATTCCACACTCCACACCCCTTATGAACCCACTTACCCTCGCAAAGATTTCTCTTCGTGCCCTGCTGCGCAACCGGATGCGCACCTTCCTTTCGGTGCTGGGTATCGTCATTGGTGTGGCGGCGGTGATTACCATGGTGGCCATGGGCGAAGGGTCCCGCCAGTCCATCAAGGAACAGATGACCAGCATGGGCACCAACGCCATCATCGTCATGCCCAACTGGAACAGGCGTGGCGGCGTGCAGGCGGAATCTTCCGAAATGCTAGAGGAAAAGGACCTTATCGCCATCCGGGAAAACGCCACCTACATTAACGGCGTGTCTCCCATGATTACCGTGAACGGGCAAGCCATCGTAGGGAACAACAACTCCCCCACCACCCTGAGTGGCATCTCCGCCGACTACCTCAAGATTCGCAACTACGAAATCGAAGACGGCGTGATGTTCGATGACGCTGCTGACCGCATGGCGAAAGTCTGCGTTATCGGCCAGACGGTGGTGAAAAACCTCTTTGCAGGCGAAAATCCCATCGGCAAGACCATCCGCTACAAAAGCATTCCGCTGAAAGTCATCGGCACCTTGAAATCAAAAGGCTCCGGAGATTTCGGGCAAGACAACGACGACGTAATTTTTACGCCTTACCAGACCGTAATGCGCAGGTTCTCGGCCACCACCAACATCCGCCAGATTTACGCTAACTCCATCGGCGAGGGCTATGCCGAAAAGGCCACCGCAGAAATCATGACCATTTTGAAAGAACGTCGTAACTGGACCAAGCCTACGGATCCCTTCAGGGTTTTCACCCAAGAAGAAATGATCCAGATGGTCACCAGCACCTCGGACATGCTGGCGCTGGTGCTGACCGTCATCGCGGGCATTAGCTTGTTTGTAGGCGGTATCGGCATCATGAACATCATGTACGTGTCGGTTACCGAACGCACCAAGGAAATCGGACTCCGCATGGCCATAGGCGCTCGCGGTCGCGACATTTTGATGCAGTTCCTGTTCGAATCAGTGACCATCAGCCTTATGGGAGGCGTTATCGGGATTCTACTCGGCGTGGCGGCTTCGCAGATTGTAAAGACGGTTATGGGCTGGCCCATGATCGTGTCGTTTGCAAGCGTGATCATCAGCTTTGCCGTGTGCTTTGCCACGGGAGTCTTTTTCGGGTGGTACCCTGCCCGCAAGGCCAGCAAGCTGGACCCCATAGAAGCGCTAAGGTACGAGTAGATTCCTATTCGTTTTTACTCCCAAAAAGGGTTGAACGCCTTTATTTTTAACATCATGATTCCTTAAAAAGTGTATTTTTCAATGGTGAAAAGTACCATTTTGAGGTATCAATGAACAAATTGATAGTTTTGACTTATGTCCTGCGAGGCTTGGGCTTTGTGCTGGTGATTTTGAGCCTGTTTGGTCATAGCATTTTATTGAATCTTTTCCCGGGGTTAGAAGGAACCTCCATCAACCCCTTCTTCTATTCAGGCCTTGCGGTGTACCTTGTTGGCGCCACCATCTATTTCTTTGTGAACAAGAAGATTCGTGCCGACAAGCGCCGCCGCGAAATAGAAGAGACCGAAAGCCGGATTTTTGGAAAGAAAGACGATCAAGAGTAGTTTATGATTCAGATTGAGCATTTGCACAAGACCTACAGGAGCGGTTTCCTGATGAAACCGAAACTGGCGCTGAAGGATGTGAGCCTTCATGTGGAACCGGGTCAGATTTACGGTTTTATCGGCCCCAACGGGGCGGGCAAGTCCACCACCATCAAGGTGCTGACCGGCCTTTTGAATTTTGATTCCGGCAAGGTGCTGGTAAACGGCATCAGCCCCCGCGATGTCAAGAGCCGTCGCTTTATCGGTTATTCTCCGGAACAACCTTATTTCTATGACTACCTTACGGGTCGGGAACTTTTGCAGTTCTACGGCAAGCTGGTGGGGCTAGAAGGGAACCTTCTGAACGAACGCATCACCTGGGCGTTGCAGTTGCTCCACGCCGACAAGGACTGGATTGACCGCCGTCTGCGCTCGTATTCCAAGGGTATGATGCAGCGTGTGGGGATTGCCCAGGCCATTCTCGGCAAGCCCAAACTGTTGATTCTGGACGAACCTATGAGCGGTCTTGACCCCATGGGCCGTCGCGATGTCCGGGAGGCCATTCTGGAACTGAACCGGGACGGTGTGACCATCTTCTATTCCAGCCACCTCCTGAGTGACGTGGAATCCATCAGCCATCGGGTGGCCATGATTGTGGATGGCCGTATCGTTCGTGAAGGAACTGTCGATGAGATTACGGATTCCTGCGGTATCGAATACCACGTGCGGACCCGCACCGCTATTGCGGCTAAGGACCTGCCCGAAGGCGTTGCCCTGGCAGGGCACCCCCAAGAAGTCATCTGTGCCGACGATGCCGCCCGTGACCGGCTGCTCCGCTACTGCCTGGACAACGGCATCGCGGTAGAGAAAATGGACCACAAGCGACCGAGCCTAGAAGACATTTTGACCGAGGAGATTGCCCGTGCAGACGCTTAAGCATATCGGCATTATTGCCCTCAATACCTTCCGCGAATCTATCCGCGACAAGATTCTTTACAATATCGGTCTTTTGGCCGTGGGCCTAGCCCTGTTCAGCATCGTGCTGGGCGAATGGTCCGTGTTCGACCGGGCATACGTCATCAAGTCCACCACCCTTTCGGTGATGAGCCTTTCGGGTCTTTTGATTTCCATTTTCGTGGGTATCAGCCTGGTGCAAAAGGAAATCCAGCGTCGGACGGTTCTCACCCTGTTGTCCAAGCCCATCAGTCGCGCCACCTTCATCGTGGGCAAGTACCTTGGGCTGTTGGCGGTGGTGGCCGTCCATTTGGCGCTGCTCACCTGCATCTACTACTCCATCCTGTTCCTAACGAATTCAGAGCCTACGGTAAGCTTGCTGACGGCGATTTACCTGATTTTCTGGGAACTGGCGGTTGTGATTGCGGTGGCGCTCCTGTTCAGCAGTTTCAGCTCCACTATCCTGAGCGCCCTGTTTACCTTGGGCGTTTATTTTGCAGGCCACTTGAGCAACCAGCTTCTGGAGCAGATTCGCTTTGCTAGCCGTATGGGCGAGATGGGGGATACTTCTACGGCACTGCTTGAAAAGCTAGCCGTGGTGATTCACGCCGTGTTCCCGGGACTGTACCGCTACAACGTGACCAGCTATGTGGTTCACGGGCTAGCCCTGCCGGACATGTATCTTTTCTGGAATACGATTTACGCAATCGGTTATGTTGGTGTTTTCTTGGCCATCGCTAGTTGGTGGTTCAGCCGGAGGGATTTCCTATGAGAAATCAGTATATGGCACAGGTCCTCGTCCACAACAAGGTGGTTTCGGAGGACCAGGTCAAGGCCCATTGGGGCGAAATTACGGAATCTATGGATATTGGCCAGGTCCTGGTCAAGGCGGGTATTTTGCCGCAGGCCATGTATGCGAAGGTCCTTGCCTTTGTGCAGAACCTGGAAGCGAAGCATGCAGCCGCTAACGCTGCAGCCCAACCTGCACAGGCTGCACCCGCTGCCCCTAAGCCAGCTCCAGCCGCAGCTCCGGCACCCAAGCCCGCTCCTGTAGAGGCAAAACCCGCCGTGGCCGAACCTGTAGATGACGAACCGGCCTTGCAGATAGAAGGCAACAACATTTATGGAGAATCTTCTTCGTCCAATATGGTGGTAGAAAAGGTATCCGGTTTGGAAACCACAAGCATTTCGACCATCAGCATTGCCGAAGAGACAGGGGAAGATTCCGCCGAAGAAGGCGAGCAGGAACTGCCCCGCCAATTCGCCCTTTCTTCTGGAGAGGGAACGGCGGTAGAAGCCCCCCAGACGCTGCTCCCCATCATGTCCTTGAAGAAGATGATTGCCTTCGCCCGTCAGTACGGTGCCACGGACATCTATCTCTATTCTAATCGTCAGGTGGTCATGCGCCAGTCCGGTGCGCTGTTCCCGGCCACCGAACAGGTGGTGGACAAGACCCGCATCTCTGAACTTTTGGCCGAAGCCTCGGAAGGCTTTGCCGACGGCTACCAGGTGGTGGCAGGCAAGAACTTCAGCAAAACCATTGCTCTTGCCGGCGTGGGCCGTGCCCGCATTTCCGTAACCTGGAACGGGGTCGTTCCCAGCGTGTCTATCCGGGTGATTCCTACGGAGGCGGTGGCTCTGGATTCTCTGAACCTGCCGCCTTTCTGCACCCAGTTTGCAGAGCTCAACAGCGGCCTGGTGCTGGTGGCTGGTCCTTCGGCCAGCGGGCGCACCACTACGGTGAACGCCTTCGCCGAAACCATTGCCGCAAACCGTCCGTGCTACATCCAGACCATCGAACGGCCCATCGAGAGAATCTTGCAGGCAGGCGGGGGCGCTCTGGTGCAAAAAGAGGTTGGCCTCCATGTCCGTACGGGGCTAGACGGTATCGCCCTTGCCATGCGTGACGGCGCCGACGTGATTTGCTTTGACCACTTGGAAAATGTGGACGAACTGAACCTGCTTTTGCAGGCCGCCAATTCTGGCGCTCTGGTATTTGCCGTTACCCGCGGGAACAATATCCACGCCCTGCTTTCGAGGCTCCTGGTTTCTGTTCCCGAAAGCGGACGGTCTTCTTTGGCCAGTTCCCTGGCAGACCAGCTGAAGGGCGTTATCGTGCAGCACCTGCTTCCTGTGGTAGATAACCAGGGCCTGGTTCTTGCCGCCGAAGCCGTGCGGGTGACGCCTACTATTGCGGGCATGATCCGCAAGGGCGACCTGTCTCAGCTGAATGCCGCTATCAGTAGCCAGCGGGACCAGGGCGTTACTCTGGACGATTCCCTGCAGAAATGTGTGGAAGCGGGTTACATCGACGGTGTAGAGGCCTGGAAACGGGCAAACGACATTAGACGCTTTGCGGCGTATCATCCTGCAGGCGGGGAGGCATAAAGATGGCTGCAGAAATTGAATCTCTTTTGGAATACGCCGTCAATACCGGCAGTAGCGAACTGATCATAACCGAAGGGGCTGCCCCTGCAATTCGCTTGGCAGGGCAGGTCTGCGCCATTCCCGACGCTCCGGTTATTCCCTTTGGTTCCCTGGCTGAATTCTTGGGCTCCCTGGAAGGGGAATCCGGCTCCATGATTGGCGGACCCTGGCAGGGCATGCGTTGGCGTGTGCGGTATTTCCGTGAGGCTCTCGGTAACGGGGCCGTGTTCCGTCCGCTCTTGAACGAGTGCCCGGATTTTACCTCTCTCGGAATTCCTCCTGTTCTAGAAAACATGCTGGGCTTTAGCTCCGGTTTGGTGCTTTTTGCAGGTCCGGCATGCTCCGGCAAGACCACCAGCGCCACGGCCTATGTGGGCGCCCTTTGCGAATCCAAGATTTTAAGGGCCTGCTTCTTGGACAAGGCCCAGGAACTTCCTGTAAAGCAGGGCAGCAGTCTCATTCTCGAAGATTCCGTGGGTGGCGTTGCCGAAAAAGTGGACCAGGCTATCCGTAGCGGAGTTGACCTTCTGTGGATGGGCGATTTCGATTCCAGCATTTTACTGCCCATGTTGCGGGCCGCCGAAGCGGGCGCTCTCGTGGTGTGCAATGTGACCGCCGGCAATTCCGCTGGCGCCCTGGACGCTCTTGTGGCGGCCGCCAAACCCGAAGACAATGCTTTGGTCCGGACCATGCTTTCTTCTGCACTGAAGGCGGTGGTGGTGCAGCGCCTGCTTCCGGGAGCTGCCGAAGGTTCCGGTGCCGTTGCCGCCTGGGAAGTACTTTTCAATTCCCAGAACGTGGCCATGTGTGTTCGCACGGGGGACCATTTCAAGCTGCCGTCGGTCATTGCGGCTTCGGCTTCCGAGGGCATGATGCTGATGGACGACAGCCTTGCAGAACTGGTGCGTTCCGGGTACGTGGCTCAAGAGGTGGCGGCTAAGTATGTGGCCAATCCCGCAAGGTTTGCCTAGGCAGTTCATGCCGAAGGTAGCGGCCATTCTGTTGGTCGCTTTTTCCCTGTTGCCTGCAGAACCTGCCGACAGTCTGCTGTCGCAGATGACTGCTACCCAGGATTCTACGGCGCAGGCCCCTGCGGATAGTCTTGTTCCCGCTACCTCCGAACCCCAGACCTTTCAAGCGGATCCTCGTGATTCTATCCCCTATCGCCATGCTCCAGGGCTCCAGAATGACAGCGAGGATGACGTTCCTCGAGCCTCTCAAGTGGATCCTCGTGATTCTATCGCTTCGCTCCAGAATGACAGCGAGGATGACATTCCTCGAGCCTCGAACCTCGAGCCCCGAACCTCTAGCCCCGACAGCGGGAGCGAGGGGGAGGCTTCCCCCGACACATCGTGGAAATGCGAAGCCATAGATTTGTCGGCTGATGATGCCGTTCCCCAGGCCTCGAGCCTCGAACCTCGAACCTCGAGCCCCGAACAAAAAAAATCCGTTCTCTACCTCAGCGGCGGCGAGCGTTCTCCTTGGTTCCATCTGGGCGTGCTCTATGCCATCGAAACCTACAAGGTCCATATCGATTCCGTGGTAGGTACGTCGTGGGGTGCTTTCGTGGGTTACCTCTGGACTCACGGCATGACGCTAGACGATATCCAGCGAGTGCTGCTGGACCCGTACCTGCAGGGCTACGTGGGCCACAACATGTTCGACGACCTGTACAATAAAAAGCAGGAACAGGCCAGGTGGCCCATTTCTCCCGACGGCGTGCCGAGCCTGCGCTACCGTTATGCGTTGCAGCCGGATTCGTCCATAACTTTGCGGAAAATTCCCAAGTCCTTTGAACCGGATACTTCCGCCCACAGGTATGCCCTTGCAAAGCTCCGCTTTCAAGAAGCCATGAACCGAGTACCTCGCGGGGCGGTGATTCCCTTTACGGTGCTTGGCTGTAACGGCGAACAATGGAATACTTCGGAGTATGTGTTCAAGAGTTTGCCGTTGATTGAAAACTACAACTCCGGAGAACTGTGTCCGGGGCTTGCGGTGCCCTATGAAGATGTCTATGAGCAAGTCCCCATTATTTCGGTTGGAATTCCCCGGGTGGCTCTTGCTTCCGTGTCGTCCTGGAATTCCCCCTGGCAGCGTATCCTTTTCGAAAAGCCCCTGCAGAACTTGTCTTACCAGGAGTCCGGTGTAGTGCTCCGCGCCCATTACGCTACGGATTCTGCTTATACGGCATGGATTCAGGCGGGGTTCTCTGCCTTGGAACGCCACGCTACGGAACTAATCCCTTTCAGGAACGACTCGCTGGACTATACCACCTTAAAGAAGGTGGCTGCTCCATGGTTCAAGTTCAAACCGTCTTTTGACAGCCTGTCTGCAGAAACACATTCCACAATAGCCTCTTATTGGAACGAAAGCGACACGGGCATGGTGGCGCCCGAAAATTTCTTGAAAGAAATTTCCAAGGAGCCTGCCTACGACTCCGTTTCCTTTGACATGTTGCCGACGGGGAACGTGCTGGTGGGGGCGAAGGTCGCCCCGACGGTAGATGTTTCTGTGGGCGGTTTCGGGTCCAACGCTATCGGGCCACACGCTTACGGCGATGTGACGCTCTCCTTCGTGAACCAGATGGATATCGCCCTCGGGGTTTCGGGATTCATAGGCCCAAGGTCATACGGCGTAAGTCCCAAGCTGGAAATTTCCCGCCTGTGGAACAGGGACTGGTCGGTAGGGCTCCGCTATGACTGGCAGACCCTGCGGCCTTTTGAATCTTATCTGGAAGACAACGCGTATTTCACGACGCCTCGCGGTGAAAAACGCAGCGACTTTAACATGTGGGTAGATTACCACTTGACAGCCCACCAGGTGACATCGCTTACATTCATGTTGGGAGACAGGACTATTGATTTTGCCCAGGTGTACCGGATGGACGATTTGGAAACATGGCCCGTTTCGCCGGCTCTCCAGTACCGCTATACCGACGGCGATACCGATCCGTTCTTCTCGTATGGCGGACAGTCCCTGTTCCTGGAATGGGGACTCCAGTCCGTGCGTTACAAGATTGACATTGCGGACCTGATTCCCATATACCACAAGCTTTCTCTGGAAATGTACGCCAGCCGCTCACCGGTATCTTTCTTGACGCTGGGGCTTTTCCTGGGCGGCGGCCTGGATACGTTCCACGACGAAGGACACGGCTATGTCTACCCAAAGTCGACGGGTATCAAGCCCATGGATAACTTCTACCGCAGGCGTATTGCGGCCACGCCCTGGACTGGGGAATGGTACAATCCGGAACTGCTAAGCCATCACTATGGCCTAGCCCGCATAAACCTCGGGCTCCACAAGGGAATGTTCGGCATGTGGGTGTTTGGCGCCTACGTGCGGGACTTCGAAGAGAACCCGACGGCGCACCTCGGGGCGGACAAGTTTATTCTGGAACCGACGCTACGCTTTGCGTACAAGTCCATCTCAGTATCTGCGGGAATGTCCCGCCTGGTGGACCGCGAAACTCTCGACGAGCTGGGCGACGTGATGGACTACACCTTCTTTATCCGCGTCGGGAATTACCAGTGGTAAACACGGACGCCCAGCATTTCTATTTTTGTTTTTAACGGAGAACTTTTATGGCAGCACTCATCCTCGACGGCAAGGCTCTCGCCAAGACCACTGAAGAAGAACTCAGCGCCCGCGTGGCCAAACTCAAGGAAAGGACGGGCAAGACCCCCATCCTCGCCACTATCCTAGTAGGCGACGACCCAGCCAGCGCCACCTACGTGAAGATGAAGGGCAACGCCTGCGCACGGGTGGGCATGGAAAGCATCCGCGTGGTTCTCCCCAAGAACACCACCACCGAAGAACTGCTGAACAAGATCCAGGAACTGAACGAGAATCGCGACGTGCACGGCATTCTGTTGCAGCACCCGGTTCCCCGCCACATTGACGAACGCGCCGCCTTCGAGGCCATCGACGCCCGCAAGGACGTAGACGGAGTGACCTGCCTGGGCTTTGGCCGCATGGCGATGGGCGAACCCGCCTACGGTTGCGCCACACCCGCAGGCATCATGCGTCTGTTGAAGGCATACAACATCCCGCTGGCAGGCAAGCACGCCGTCGTGGTGGGCCGTAGCGCGATCCTCGGCAAGCCCATGGCCATGATGCTCCTGAACGCGGACTGCACCGTGACCATCTGCCACAGCAAGACTGAAAACCTCCCCGAATTTGTGGGTCAGGCCGACATCCTGGTGGGTGCGGTCGGCAAGCCGGAATTCATCAAGAAGGAATGGATTAAGCAGGGTGCAGTCGTGGTGGACGCAGGCTACCATCCGGGTGGCGTGGGCGACATCGAGAAGGGCCTCGACGACGTGGCCAGCGCATACACCCCTGTTCCGGGAGGCGTGGGCCCCATGACCATCAACACGCTCATCTACCAGAGCGTGGAATCCGGCGAGAAATACTTAGGGGAGTGAGGACGCCTTGCCTTGCAAGGCTTTGAGCCATGAGCAGTGAGTTGTAATTAGGCGCCTCTAGCGCGATTATAAAACCTCAAAGCGACCGTTAGGGAAGCGACCTCAAAGGACCATAAGGTCCGCGCTCATCACTCACTACCTTCTGGTGCGTTCCAGCTCCACCGCATCCGTTTCGGGGGAATTAGGCGAGAGCATTCCTTTCACCATGTCGCCTACAAATTCTGCACCGACGCCAATTACAGTCCCTATAGTAGAGTCATTGGAGAACTGACGGCTGTCCATGGTAGCCGTCGCTCCGGAAAGAGCCGAATTCTTGCCGGAATCCGGAGCATCCACGTAGACCTTGGGCACGGATTTTTCTTTCAAGAGAATCGAATCGGTACCAGATGAGGCGGGTTTGGGCATCAGCTGACAGAAGCCAGCCGAAACGAACAAAAGCATAATGAAAAAGGCCCGCATCATCGCGGGCCAAATATAACAATTTCAGTTCAGACAAGTTATCACTTGCGGACCTGGACACTCCCTATGGAAGCGCCGTTCCCGTAACGCAATACGTATGTCCCCTTAGAAAGGCCCCTGTTGGCGGCGCTCCACAGGTTTTGCACGCTACCCTGGGCAGAGACAGTCCCGGACTTGAGCAAGTGACCGTTCATATCAAAAACCTGGTACTGGACAGGGCCCGACAAGGAATTCAACCGCAGGTTTTTCGCCACGGGAATCGCGTAGGCGCACTGGGCATTGGACGACGTCAGCTTGATCCAGTCCACATTGATGTAACTATCGTCAAAATGGACCCTGATGACATTATCCCCGGGAACAAGATTCAGGGTTCCGCTGCCGTCAACCTCGGCATAGGCATTCCAGTCGTCGGGCGTGCTGGGAACATCCACCGTCACCTCTCCGGCAACATTGTCCGCAGATACCGTGAACCGGGCTTTATTCGCCGACCCCGTGGCCGCCCGGGCCACCACGCTGAACTGCCCTTCGCATCGAATAACCAGCGAATAGGCATACCACTCGCCGGCCATGGTATAACCGACACCGTAGCCGTCTGTTCCCACCTTCACGATACCGGCATCGTCTGAGCGGTAACCGGTGGCTTCGCTGTCATCGTTCAAGGCGCTGTAGCCAACACCCTCGCCGCCCTGCATGTAATCTTCCATTTCAAGCTTGTATTCAACGGAAACTCCGGAATTGGAGTTACTGGATGCAGGCTGCACGGCAGAACTGCCCGGCTGGGTAGAGGCGCTGCTGGAGGGATTAGTAGAGCTTCCGCCACTAGAGATTACAATGTCGCCACCATTGGGGACAGCATCGAAGTAGATGTAGCCATCCTTGATGGAGGTCGTAATGGCCTTTCCGCCCTGGGTACCCGAAACCGTGGTCCAGTTATTGGAATTTTTTATGCGAATAGATAAGGGATAGTCGTAATTGGAAACATTGTCCTTGATGCTGTGGGTAAGCGTGTAGGTTTCGCTGGAGGCGTCTCCCGACTTCTTGGCAATCGTAGACTTATCCCGTTCCTTGGAGTACATGATTGCATCGCGGAACGTGGTCACCCAAATGTCGTTCGTCTTAGCCCAATCAAGAGCTCCGGTAATGGTAGACAAGGATGTCGGGGAATAGGTTGCCGAGCCGTTGGACTCTCCCTGAATGCCATGAGTCAGGAACACAACCCAGCCACCCTGATTCTTCGCCTGTTGCATCTTACCCGTAAGCTGCGTCACGTCATTGAAGTTATTGCCGTCGCCGCTTCCGGTCGTAATGGCCGATATTCTGAAATAGTCACTAGGCGATTTTTCCATGACCTGACCATCACAGATACGGCCGCCCATGTAGTTACTTTTCAAGGCACTCCCATTAGTTGGCACCGTACAGTACGGATACGCTATGGTGTTGCAATCCTGACCTGTAATTTTTTGGTTAATGGTACTCTTGGAAGACGCCAACTCACTCGAAAGATCCCCACTCCCGTGAGAATCCGTATGGCTCGCAATTTCGTGACCATCAGCCACCAAACCCGCAAAGTTCGACCAGGCATTTTGTTGGTTCATCCAACTAGTGACAACGTTAAACGTCGCCGCATAGCCGCGCTTCTTGAATTCGGGAGCCACCTTTGTCACGTGGCTTGGAGCATTGTCGTCAAAAGTGAACGACGCTGCCGCACTACGAAAACCGGCCCAGGTTGCGATTTGCATATTATCCTGCGCTTCTGCTAGACCCGCAAGGGATAGTGAGAACACCCAACCCACCGCCATTACAAAAGAAAGATTCTTTTTCATGGTTCACCTTTTGGTTATGTCTATCAAATAAAGATACATCCAATTTTGCAAAAGGTCGCCATCTTTTTTGTAAAAAAAAGAAAACGGCCCGTTTTTTTAGAAAAACGAGCCATTCTCTTAAAAAAGGGGGCGATTATCTAAGCCGGAACGTCGCAGACTGGCCTGCAATACGCACCAGGTAAGTTCCGGCACGGGGCATCGAGAATCCAAAGTTCGCCGATTCCACACGGCCCTGCCTCAGCACGCGACCCTGCATATCGAATACGGCATAAGCGCTACCCACGGTAGCTCCAGACACCTGGATATTGCGACCTATGGCAGCAAGAGAGAACTGCGGAACTTGCCCCACAGGAACAATACCGGTTTTCCCCTTGCTGGAACTGGACTTGCCTTCTGCCGAACTGCTGGATTCCACCTTTTCGTAATTCGCATATATTGTCCTGGAATCGGTCACTTTTTTATAATCGTCACTGTCCCAGCCCGTGAACACATAGCCTTCCTCCTCAGGGGCCTCCGGAGGCGTAGCAGATTCTCCTTCTTCAACCATTTGCCTGCTTATTATTTTTCCATTAAGACCAACAAAAGATACAGGGAACAGATAGTAATACACATACCCATAATAGCTTTCCACCTCTTTTCCATTTACCGTAACCGAAAGCTCCTTAGAACTCTCATTTGCAAGATATGCCCATATATTTCCCAAACTGTCATCATCACATGTCACAGAAACTTTCATCTGCACGTGATGCTTTATCCATTTTTGTACAGAAGTCACTTCTTCAAGTTCTTCTTCTATTCCTCCCCTAAACAGGGTCGTGGAAATATCAAAGCAATCGCTAGGTCCCTTTACCTTGATATCTTCAATCTTTCTTCCGTAGCCAAAACCAGATACAGTAAACGCATATTCAGGCATGGCTTTTACTTCGTATACAGCCTGGACCACCGAGGAGCGCTGGCTGTACCTGCTCAAACATGCGGGCAAGGCTGACTGCCTCCCGGATTTTGACGACAGCGTCATTTCGGACGCAATCAAACGTCTTCTTGTGAACTCTGCGCCGGACAAACTTATCAGGGAACAGGCTAGAGATATGGTTTTGACCGAAGAAGAACTCGACCACTTGGCGGCCATGAAAGTACGGGCACGCAGGGAAGGCCTGGCTGAAGGCGAATTGAACGGGATTGATAAGAGCCTGGATGTTTTCAGGTCGTTGGGCGTGTCCGACGAAATGCTCGAAAAGGCAAGCCAAATTCTCGCAAATTCCACAAATTAGTCATCCGAAATCCAACGTCAAAAAGCCCGTAGAGTACAAGTCCACAGGCTTTTCTGTTTGTATAAAAAGACGGGCCGGGGTTAACCGGTCCGCCTTGAAATTAGATTTGCCTTCAGATCAGGGAACTAGTTCCTGACGCAACGGACATACAGCGGGCTGCCCTTACCAAACGATTCATTCAGAGTAACACCATCAGTCGCATTAATCATCAAAGATGCGGCTCTTGCTGCAGCATTTTCCGTAGACCCCCACATGGTATATCCGGAACCTGTAGACGGAATAACCGCATTGAATCCCAGATTGTTGGAAACACCGCTCCAGGATTCATCCATCAAGGCTTCCTGTGCGGAGACACCAGTGATACCTGCAAAGTAGTTCGCATGCTCATTGAGGGCGCTCAATTCATCATAGCTAGGCAGATGCCAACCGTCAGGGCAGATTCCTTGACGGGGTTCCGTCGGATTGTTGAGGGTCGACTGATATTTACCATCGATATCCATCGCTGCCGACCACTTGTAAAGCATTCCGAATTCCTTGCCGCATTTCGACAAATCTCCCGCTGGGCAGCCCCAAAGCCCCTTCAAGTTCGGTGTAGCAACAGAATCAGCATATGCAAGGTTCTGCGTCATCCAAATCTGTGTTCCTATTTTCTTGTAACTGTAGAGCTTGTTATCTCTATAATCGCAGAAGTGGGTCGCAGTGTTGAATACTTCGCCATCGCACTTTTCAACGATTGTACCATAGAGGCGATTGGAACCTTCAGGAATATCGCAGAAATGTGTTTCAGGGTTGTATAAATGGCCAGAAAGGTTGCTAAAGGTAAACAGACTATCCGCATCATTAACAAACGAATATACTACTGCAGAGGATGCCGGAGTAAAGGTCGATCTTAAGCCATGATAGCCAGGAGCACCCGAAAGAACATATTTAGCAGAGCCACAGTAAGCGCGCTTCTGGACTTCAGTCGAGGACACGTAAACATACAGCATCGAATCAACATCCGACTGCCTTTCAAAGCCATCGCCAACGGGAATATGGTCAAACACCAAATCCCTATCACCAAGCGTCTTGCTGTGCAGGCACTGGGCCTTGGTTGAATCGTAATACCAGTGCCACTTCGGGTCATCCTTATCGCCGCAGAGGGTAAGGATTACGCCTTCTTCGCACTTCTGATCGTCGTAGTATGGCTTGCCGCCGCAGAGGGGCACAACAATGTCATTCTCACCGCAAGCATGGGTTGTGGGGTCATAATCCTTGGTTTTTCCTTCGCACAAGGCGTAGGTCTTTCCGCCGACGCAGAACTGTTCCGCAGGGTCGTATGCCGTAGTACCGCACACAGCCTTGAAAAGCGTCGTAGAGCTTGCGCCGCAGGTCACCGTCACGGTACCGTCGTTGTTGTCCGTCAACACGCAAGACACGCCGTCATCACCGGCATCGCCCTTGTCACCCTTCAGGGCAGCAAGCCACTGTGCCTCAGTACCCTCGAAGCCGGCCTCGACAGCCAGTTCGTAGGCACTCTTGCCGTTTGTACCGTTGGTGCCGTCCGTTCCATTCGTGCCGTCAGCACCCTTCAAGGCGGTGAGCCATTCCGCCTCGGTCCCTTCGAATCCGGCCTCCACAGCCAGTTCGTAAGCGCTCTTGCCGTTCGTACCGTTCGTGCCGTCCGTACCATTGGCGCCATTCGTGCCGTCAGTGCCGTTCACGAGTACGCCAACGGAGTCGCCAGCGCAAAGCACCTTGAACCCGCCATCGAAAGGCTTCACGACACAAGAAGTTCCATCCTTGCCGTCGGTTCCATTCTTACCATTGGTGCCATTTTTACCATCGGCTCCGTTCTTGCCGGCATCGCCAGCCGGACCCTTGTCGCCCTTGGCTCCGTCTTCGCCGTTTTTCACTGTACCGACACTCTTGCCTCCGCAAATCATGTCGAAGCCGGAACCATCCTCGAGCGCCTCGGCCACGCAGCTCGTGCCATCGGCCCCGTCTGCACCCGGAGCACCGTCCGTACCGTTTTCACTTGAACAGGCCACAAGCGCCAATCCCGCCGTGAAGCCAACTGCGTATGTCCATTTTTTAATAGTCATACCTACTCCTTGTTTTGAGGTTATAGAATTCTTATTTTTTAAGGTAAGAAAAAAAAACATTCGTCAACGTTTTTCGTAAGTTTCGTAATTTTGTGCGGAATTTGGCACGGCAGGCGGTTTTTTCTAATTTTACCCCCCGTGATCCAGATACAGAATGTCACCAAATCCTTCGGAGTCCAGGTCCTTTTGGACGGAGCGAGCCTGCTTATAGGCGACCACGAGCGGGTGGGCCTGGTGGGCCGCAATGGCTGCGGCAAATCGACGCTTTTCAAGATGATTCTCGGCCAGGAATGCCTGGACGGCGGAAACATCGACATTCCCAAGAAATACACCCTGGGCTACTTGCAGCAACATCTGAATTTTACCCACGCCACCGTGCACGAAGAAGCCTGCAGCGTATTAAAGCCAAACGAAGACGGCTGGCTAGAAGAACACAAGGTAGAGGCAATCCTCTTCGGTCTCGGTTTCGACGAAGAATCCATGCACAAGAGCCCCATGCTCCTGTCAGGCGGTTTCCAGATTCGGCTGAACCTGGCAAAAGTGCTGGCCGCAGAACCCGACATGCTCTTGCTGGACGAGCCCACCAACTACCTGGACATCGTGTCGATGCGCTGGCTCAGCCGATTCTTGCGCAGCTGGAAGGGCGAGGTTCTGCTGATTACCCACGACCATCATTTTATGGACGAGGTCTGCACCCACACCGCAGGCATTTTCCGCCACAAGATCCGCAAGGTAAAGGGTACGGTGGAAAAACTCCGGGAGACCATCGCCGAAGAAGAGGAAGTGGCCCAGCGCACGCAAGAAAACGAGGCCAAGAAAAAGGAACAGCTGGAAAAAGTCATCGAGCGGTTCCGCTACAAGGCGGCCAAGGCCGCCATGGTGCAGTCCAAGATCAAGGCGGCAGCAAAGCTTGCCACCGGCGAGCGGCTCACCCACGAGCGCAATCTGGAATTCAGCTTTACCGAGGCAGGGTTCCCCGGCAAAAGAATGCTCCAAATCAAGGGTATCTCGTTTGCATACCCGAACAAGGGCGAAGACGGCACCGTGCAGGGAATGGGCCCGGAACTCATCACCGATTTGACCATGGAAGTTTTCAAGGGGGACCGCATCGCGGTCATCGGCCCCAACGGTCGCGGCAAAACGACACTCCTGAACCTGATTGCCAAAGAACTGCAGCCCACCGCAGGCGAAATCAGTTACAATCCGAATTTGCAGATAAACTATTTCGGGCAGACCAACATCAACCGCCTGAACCTGGACAACACCGTCGAAGAAGAAATCGCCTCGGCCATTGAAGAAGTCTCGCAAAAGAGCCGTGCCCGAGGACTTGCAGGCCTCATGATGTTCAGTGGCGACGCCGCCTTGAAGAAGGTAAAGGTCCTAAGCGGTGGCGAGCGGAGCCGCGTTTTGCTGGGGAAGATCCTGGCCAGCGCCTGCAATATGCTGCTGCTGGACGAACCCACGAACCACCTGGACATGGAATCTATCGAGAGCCTCATCGACGCCCTGGAAGATTACGAAGGAACCGCCCTGGTGGTGACCCACGACGAAGAACTTCTGCACGCCTTCGCCAACCGCCTTGTGGTTTTTGACGGCGGGACCTGCCGCATATTCGAAGGCACTTACGCCGACTTCTTGGAAAAGGTGGGCTGGTCCAGCGAAAAGAAACCCGGCGGCGCAAATTCTGCAAACATCAAGGTCTCGAACATCGACGTGAAGGGCGACTCGGGAGCAAACCGCGCAGACAATGCCGCGCCCAGCGCCAAAGAAGACCGCAAGGCACGTGCCGACTATATCGCCGAACGCTCTAAGGTCATCAAGCCCCTAGAAAAGAAGCTTGCCAAAATCGAAGAAGATATCGCCAAGGCCGAAGCCCTGGGGGGCGAGCTGGAAGCGAAACTGGTAGCCGCCTCCGAAAGCGGCGACGGCAATGCCATCACCGCCATCGCCAAGGACATGGACGACAACAAGAAGGCAGTAGACAGCCTTTACGAAGACTGGGAAAAGACCTCCGCTGAGCTGGAATCAGCGAAGGATAGATATCCTATTTAGACCGTTCGCGCTAAAAGTTATATCGCCTCTCTGGCATGCGCTCACTCTCGCAACCGCCCTCAATTAATATTGAGGGCTTTGTTGCTCACATTGAACCGCTTTATCCTTATTTCCCGCGACGAATGCCCAGGGTATAGACGTCTTCGTTCTTGCCCTCCACATTCTTTCCGGAATAAATCTTGACCTTGATTTTCGAGATATAGGGGCCGGTACCGACCAGGCGGCCGTTTTCGCTGCGGGCGTTCCACTCAAAGAAAATGTTTCCCGGGTTTTCGAGGCAGTTGGACCTTGCCGGATTCGAAGCGTTATAGAAAACCTCTTTGTCGTTACACCGGAGCGTTCCCTTCGCCTTGTTCACAAAACTTCCCAGATGGGAGAAATAATATCCTTCCCATTCCATCTTGATTAACGAGAGAGCCGAATCCAGATCGGCGTCGCTGGGCAGGTTTGCAATCAGCGTGGTCGCCACCTCCCCCATGTTGAAACTCAACAAGAATCCGGGCATGCCCAAACTGTCTATCACGTCGTGCACCGACATGTCCGTCGGCACAGAAACAGGGACAATGCTTTCTTTGTAGGGCCACTTTTCAAGGTCGCTTGAAATCGTGATTACGCCAGGGGACTTGATTTCGGTACGCTGCTCCCCTTCAATGCGTACCTTGGGATTGTTCTGGTGTGCCTTGTTGCCACTGCGGTCTCCAAATACTCCGGGCACCAGCCGGACAGAATCACCCACGACCGGCAGCACTCCCGAAGCGGACCGACGGAAATAAACCTTGGCCACATTGCCGTTACCGCGAATATCCCCTCCAGAAATCAGCAGGGAATCCATAAAGTTCTTGCCACCTCTAAAGAACACGAAGGTAGATTCCGGATTCAGTTTTTCTATTTCGGTCCCTTCGCTCAGGTTAATGACCACCATGCTGCTGTTGTCGTTCACCGTCTGCACCATGGCGCTCCGAATGACTGGAGCCACCTTGTCTTCGATGCCCGCCCTCATTATGAGCTTGACTTCGTCTCCGGAATCTTCATCGATGTAGGTATAGTGGTACTTCAATGTTCCCGAATAGACCTGATCCGTAAGGCCCGTGAATACGTCTTTACGCAAGCCCTTCTTGTCAAACAGCACCAGAATAGAATCGTTTTTCACCAGGGGCCACACGTTTTTCATGCTAGAGACCTTGTGTTCCTCGTCGCCGCCAAAAATCCAGGTCAAGGTATCGGGAACCACGTCTTCGAAAGCCTTGCTAAAGTACATCACCAGACTGTCGGGGATTCCGTTGCCGTCCACGTCGAACATCTGGGATTTTTTCACGATAGGCACGGGAGGTTCCTTGAAATGGATTTCCCGCCACACCAGCTGGTTTCCGATTCCAGGGCCCGACACGGTAAAGTAAGCGTCCACCATGGCAGAATCGCCTATGACGTAGAACTTCACGTATCCGGCAGAATCCGTTTCAAGGGTGTCCACCAGTTCCATTTTTTCATTCATAAAGCTGATGGGAAAATCCGAATGGAAAATCACCTTCTCCTTGCAGTTCACCTTGGTCAGGTCTTCCATCTCCCCGCAGGGGGTCTTGCCGAACAGCAGGGCGATCTGTAGCGGGACCGTATCCGGATAGGCGGCGTAGGCCCAGAGTGTATCGTTCTTGCGGCCTTCGGCCCCGAGGGAGTCTCCCCGCAGGGTAAGCCCCTTGGAATCCATCAGCAGGGAATCGGACAGGTGGAACACGTTTACAAAAGCGATGTCCGGCAGGGGGTATTCCGGCACCGTGAACTTGATAATCTGCTTTTGCGTCAGGTCAGAGGCCAGATAGCAGGTCAGCACATAGTTACCGGGCATAAGGGTTCTCGAATTCACAAACGCGCTGGTATCTACCCAGAACCCCGCCATGTTTTCGTTGATAAAAATACCACCGTAATTCAGTCCCGGTTCCAAGAGAACTCCTTCCATAGGCAGACTACCGCCTGTCAGGCGGAAAATGGACTGGGCAACTGTAGTGTCGATTTTTGTAATGCTGGACACATCACAACTAAGGGACTCGTCCATCAGCAACTGCAAGAGTTCGTACTCAATAATGCCCTTGTCGTTTTTCTTTTCTACCGGGAAATAAGTCTTCTGGGTCTGCAGGTTGATGGAGGTACGCATCTTGAAGTTGGAACCGGTAGCGTTACGCTCCGAGAAGAAAATATGGAAGGGATATTCTTCGCCTTCGGTGAGTTTCAGGGTATCCAGGTTCACCGCCCCTTCTTCGGGGTTGTGGCAGCCGCCAATATCCACCACCAGCTTGTTGTTGATGTACACCCACACGTCGTCGTCACCGCGGAACTCGAAATACTGCCCCTTGATATACTTGAAACTCGCCGTGATCTTCATGGAGAAACTGTAGTTGTGCTTGCAGCCCTGGATATCGTGATCGTATTTCGGATTCTTGACGGTCCTTGCAGAATCCAGATATTCCAAATCATCTATCGGGTAAAACCCTGGATTCACGGGATCGTTGCAATCGTTGGGGTTCGTAATGTCCGCAAGCCAAAAGCCCTCTTCATCCAACTTCAGGTCAATATCGCGGCACACCGCATTGGTGTATTTTTTGCCGGCCTTGTCGGTGGCCACTACTTCGGGGACAAACCAGCGTTCAATCTCGCGGGCTGCCGAACAAATCGCCCAGGGAAATTCCGTAGAATCCACCCGCACCGGATGCCCGTTTACCAGTTCCGGCTTCACCATGCCCTTCGCCACACCGCCGCAGGTCTTGAGCGTATCGAGCTTGCCGTCCTTGTAATCGTAGACCTTCGTGTAGTCATTGCCGCCGTAGATGCCGCCAAAGTCCACGTCTATGCTGTCGGCAAAGGATTCTCCCGCCCAGTCCAGCACCATGGCCGAAATCTTCAAGGTCGGGCAAATTCCAAGCCGGCCCGGGAACTTTTCGCTGAACCTGGGGCCGCTGCTAGACAACGGGTAAGGGTAAACCCAGACCGTATCGTGGAGAGCCATCATGGAATCCAAAGAAATCGGGGTCCCGAGACCGTTGCCCTCGCCCATGGTTCCTTCCAGGCTGTAGTTATCCAGCCCGAAGGTCTGCTTAAAGTGAACATCCCAGCTTTCCGCATGCTTGTAATAGGTGCCCTGGTACCAACCGCAAGTATCCGTCTGGGTGGAATCGTAAGGGTTCGCTCCCACCGGGCCCATCTTGATGGTATCGTTTTCCACAATCAACGAGGGCGTCATGTTGTCCCAAGGGCTCATCAAGCGAACCACCTTGGGCTCCGGCGGAGTGAACTGCAAATCAAGCCGGCCTTCGCTAGAAGTATAGAGCCAGCTCTCGTAGACTCCCAACGGGAACAGCGTCGACGCCTGCGGGCGCTGGGCGTCCGAAAAATACACCACCTGGGGCCATTCGTTCTGACGACGGTAAATATTGAACAGGGCCGACGGGGAACCCCAATTTGCGGACTTGACTGTCGCCGGTGCAAAATCGTAGTGGTACCAGTAAGGGTAAGAATCCTTCTCCGTCGCGACGGGATTGTTCAAGATGTTATTGCCGACGGAAATATACACTGCACTGTCGCGGAAGCTGGTGTTGGTTCTCCAGGGGTGGTAGATGTGCAACACGTAGGTCGAATCGAAACATGTCCCGAGACTCCCTATGGAATAGGTAACCTTCGGCGTCGCAGCCGTTCCGTCTACAAAAATCGTGTCGTGGCCGTTCAAATGCGTGCCCAGGTCCAGCACACCTTTTGCAGGTGTGGTCATGTAGGGAGTCCGGTGCCGCATAAAAAATCCCGACTGCAACGGATTCCGCTTCATCACCGCTGGCGACAACGCCGCATAGAACCAGCCGCACTTGGTGGCATCGTCCATGGCAAAACGCATCATCACCGTATCCTTGGCAAGGACCAGGTCGGGCAAGGCCTTGTTGCCCCAGGGGCTCTTGAACCAGACCATCTTGGAACCCGGAGCCACAAAAGAAACCGTGTAAGACATATCCGAGGTATTCGTGTAGAGCCAGAGTTCTTTTTCAGTGCCGAAAAACGGGACAATCTTTATATCGCCTGCTTCGGTCCAAGCCACCTTGTTATTGTTGTTGAAATTCTGGTCGGCAGTATTAGGGTAAAGCGCGACGCTGAAAGTCTCCCACTCCTGAAAATCGGAGACGTTCTTGCTCCAGGTATAGCTGAACCAGCCATCGCCCTCGTCGGTCATGATGGTCTTCGAAGAAGAACCGTATTCCGCATTGTAGTTGGAAGTTCCGCCCAGTATGTGCAATGCATACCCGGATTTCGAGGCGTCGTTACGCCAGGGCGATTGAATATGTATTGTAAGGCTGGCGAAAGAACAAACTGCCGCCACCAGCAAAAACAAGCCTAGAAGCTTTTTTCCCATTACACGTCCCACAAAAATTTAGGACAAAAGATAGTAAAAATAGGGGCTAGGGTCTAGGATCTAGGGGCTGGGGGCTGGGGAAATGTGGGGTGTGAAATTAGTAATGAGTTGTGAGTTATGAGTTGTGAGTTCTTATAGTCGTGCCTTTGGGGCCAAATTATATGCTGAGGACTGAAAACTGACGACTGACAACTCAGTATTTTTGTGCGAGGGGTAGGCCTCCCCCTGGCTCGCACGCTGTCGCTCGCCACCCCCTCGTGCGTCGGGGGCGGCCCGTCCCGGGCTCGGGTCCGGCAAGGAGGTGCCCGCCTGCGCGGGCATGACAACGCGGGCATAAAAAAAGCCCCGCTCGCCGTTTACGGCAAGGGGCGTGAGCCGCAAGCGGCAAGTATCAACTTGCCGTGGCGGCGACCTTTGACCACTTGGCGCTTTAGCGCTTACGTGGGCATGGCCACCTTTAGGTGGGAGCGAGCGCCAGCCGGAGCGTCCTTGCCGGGACGCAGCGCGAGCGGTCCATATAAACGAAGAGGCCCCCTGCCTTGTGGGCAGGGGGCCTCGAGAATCCTGCAGCGACCTACTCTCCCGGGCCCGGAGGCCAAGTACCATCGGCGACAGGAGGCTTAACTTCCGTGTTCGGAATGGGAACGGGTGTGACCCTCCGTCGATAACCGCAGAAACATACA
>Ga0256405_10003392_pt1 | contig 32909 bp, 24 predicted proteins | sample RumenRJG_02DNA_FD_189096 | JGI IMG/M metagenome (GOLD analysis project Ga0256405, IMG submission 189096) | Bovine rumen microbial communities from Lethbridge, Alberta, Canada - RJG_02 | ecosystem: Host-associated > Mammals > Digestive system > Stomach > Rumen | place: Canada: Alberta...
AGCACCACGCCAAAAGCGACCGGCGACAGCGGCACGAAGTAGAGAACCGCGAAAAACGCCGCCGCGATCCAGCCGGTCAAGAGCGTCGCGCCAAGAAGGAAGCGCCGCCTGTCGACAAAACCGGCGATGATCTGCCCCGCGACGATGCCGACCGCCGCCGCGCAGAGCAGCGCGCCCGTTCCCGTTGCGCTGAGGTTCAGCCCGGCCTCGGACTTCCCGTAGACGAGAAGCCCCATCTGAAGCATCGCCGCGCCCCACCAGAAGACGGAAAGCGTGAAGATAACGGCGTTCAGCCCGTCGTAGCGTCCGGCCATGCGGTAGGCGCGGCGCATATAGCGAACCGGGTTCACGGCGTGCAGCGCACGGTTGAGTTCTTCCCGCGCATGAACGGTATAGCTCGCCGCAAGGCCAAGCGCGGCAAAACCGGCGAGCGCGTAATACGACAGGTGCCAGTCCTGATGTCCGATCTCCAGATCGGACACCACCGCCCCCGCGACCGTGCCCATCAAGACGCCGAGAAACGAGACGCCCTCCATGCCGCCCATGCCGGTCGAGATGCGCGCTTCGCCGCCGATATCGCGCACCAGCGCATATTTCGCGGGCGAATAGAGCGAGCTCTGGAGCCCCATGAGAAGCACCGCGCCGATGACGAGCCACGGCGAATGGAGCGCGAAGCCCGCGATGGCGACGGCCATGATCGGAAGCTCCGCCCACTTCGCATACCTCACGATGCGGCGCTTCGGCCACACGGCGGTCAGGCGGTCGGCGAGCGGCGAGCACAGAATGTAGGGCAGCACAAGCGCCCCGGCCGTGACACCCATCGCAATTGATTTCACGCGCTCATCGGGCAGCCACCCGATGACGGTAAAGCTCGCGAGCGTCTTCAGGAAGTTGTCGTTCAGCGTGCCGAAAAAGTTGGTGATATAAAGCGGCAGAAATGTCTTGTTGGGTTTCATACGTTCTCCTTTGGCTTTAACGCTTTTCGGCGGGCACAGGTGTTGCAGGCGCGTCCTCGAAAATTTCCTTGAACCTGAGATAGAGGAATGCGCCGGCGATGAGCAGCGCGCCGACGGCCGCGAAGACGGCGACGCGCGCGGGCGTCGCGAGCGACGAGGTGTCGCGGAACAGGATCTTGAGGACGGCCAGCGCCAGAAGCGCAAGGCCGGCAAGCCGCGCCCCGCGCCCGCGTCGCACAATGCCCGCCGTCAGCAGCGCCGCGCCCGCCGACGCCCACACGAGCGTGACAAGTCCGCCGCCCAGCACCGGCAGCAGAAACCGCCCGGCGAAATGACTCTCAAGCGAGATAAAGGCAAACACCATCGCCGCCGCGCTCCAGACGAACCGCCAACGCACCGCACTGACCAGTCCGCCTTCGCGACCCAGCCGACACGCGAGGAAGGCCAGGAGCGCGGGAAGGCTCGCAAGACGGACGAGGCGGACGCCGAATTCCGCCGTATAGCGCGCAGCCGTCATCCCGCCGTACGCGAGCGGGAAGGCCCCGAACACGGTGTAGAGCGCGCACGGCACCAGCACGGCCAGCGCCAGCACGCCGAACGTCCGGTCGTCCGTCCGCGCGTCCAGCTCCGCGAGCAGTGCGGAAAAGAGGCAGAAGGCGGGCAGAATCCACGCCCGCAGATCGTCCAGGAACGACACGAGCGCAAACGCGGCGCAGGCGACCGCCAGCACATTGAAAAGCACCGCCGCCACCCGGTCGCGTCCCTTGCAGAACACGGCCAGCGCACCGTGCGCGACCGCCGCCCCGGCAAGAACCGCCGCTGTGCGCAGCTCGCCGATCGGCCAGAAGCAATCGCGCGCCATCGCCACGAACCAGACGACCGCCGCCAGCGCGACGAACGCCCACGAAAGGTTGCGGCCCGCGCGCGAGCGGTGCGGCGCGTCCACAAGCGCGAGCGCGACAACGGCAACATAAAGCCCCGTCAGGAACAGCCCGGCGACCAGCGCGCCGCCGCGCGTGTGCTGACAGGCGAACACCGCGAAAGATGCCGCGGCGGCCGCGAAGCCGAGCGCCGCCCACCGGCGCAGATGCGCAATCACGGCGGCCGCCCCCACAAGAAGCAGGAGATAAACGTCTGTCTTGACCGGCTGCGCGGCAAAGCGCGTGATCAGCGGGACGAGCAGTCCGCCGGCGAGCCCCAGCACGGCAATCGTGAGCGACCGCAGACGGACGGAGAGCACCGCCGCCGCCACGCTCGCCGCCACAAGACCTGCGAACGTTCCCGCGCACGACGCGATGACCGGCGGCTCGAAGTAGCGGTGGCCAAGGCCGAATGCGAGATACAGCGCGACAAGGCCGAGCGCAGCAACGACTTCGCCCAGGAGGGCATAATCCGCCTTCCTGAGTCTCATTCCTGTTCCTGCGCCTGCGCCGATGACGCCCCAGGCCATCATGCCGTAGACCCTCTGCGCGGGCCCGATCCATCCCCGGTCGATCGCCAGCATCAGGAAATAGGCGCTCGCGCCGACGAGCAGCACGGCGCCGACGCGCACGAGCCAGCGCGTCGCGACCGCGAACTCGCGCGACATGCCCTTGGGCGCAAAGTCGCCGCGCACGCAGAACCAGTCCTCAATCCGCGACCAGAAAAGATCCATCGCGGTCAGCTCTTCCGGCAGTGACGGCTTCGGCCGGGCGACCCGTTCAACAGGGGCGACGGGCGCGGCCGGCGGCTTTGCCTTGACCAACGCGACCGACGACACCGGCGACGCGGCCGGGACAGGCGCGACCGGCGCGGGCGGCTTCGGCGTGTCGGCGGGCGCGGCTTTCGCGGGCGGCCCGGACTTCGCCGCCAGCCGCCGGTTGATGTCGTCGATCTTCTCCCGCAGATGGCCGAGTCTTACGAGCACGGCGATCAGCACGACCGGCAGACCGATCGTGTAGAGCAAGCAAACGAGAAATCCAAGAAGTCCCAGCAGTTCCATGGTTCAGCCCTCCAATCCGTTGAAAACAGTCTCGCAGATGTGGTCGCGGACCTTCTCGGCCCAGGCGCGCACGCCTGCGCCGGACGGTTTGAAATCGCCGTGCCACTTTTTGTCGGCCAGCGCATAGACCGAAACCTGCGCCCAGATGGACGACGCCCAGAGATCAAGGGCCTCCGGATCGCGCACCTTCCGCGCGAGCAGTTTCTTGAGGCCTTCATAGACCGGACGCCCGAACGACTCCTTGAACTCCCTGTGAAACTTGGTCGGCGCGGTCACCTCGTGGCGGAAGAGCGCCGCGCAGAGCTTCTGGGCCGGCGCGGTGGGCAGTGTCATGAAGAGCATGTCGTCCACCCACTCGCTGACGGCCGCGCGCCAGCTCGCCTCGTCCGTCACGCCGTCCGCGAGACGCGCGAGCGGCGCGCCGAGGTCGCCGAAAAGCCGCTGCGCGACGAGGCGGTAGAGCGCCGCCTTCGAGCCGAAGTAGCGCGCGAGCAGCGCCGCGTTCACGCCCGCACGGCGGCAGATCTCCCGCGCCGAGGCGAGCGCAAACCCCTTCTCGGCAAACTCCGCCGCCGCCGCCGCGAGGATCGCCTCGCGCGTCTCGACGCCATCAATCCGTTTCTTCCGTTCCGCCATCGCGCAATCTCCTTTTATCGTAATCACGTGATTACTTTATCATAAAGGACGCGACGCTGTCAACGGGGAACGCGAAAAAAAATTCGCACGCCGCGGCGGGCGGCGTGCGACTGTCGGCGGGACCGGCGGGCGTCCGGCTCAGGCCGGGCGGCGCCGGATGCGGGCGATGATCTTGGAGGCGCCGAGGTTCTTGAAGCCCAGCGCGAGGAGGATCCTGCCGAAGAGGTGGCGGCTCTCGGCCGCGACCTCCAGGATCTCGATCCCCTCCGCCCGGCAGAGCTCGCGAAAGTCCTTCAGCGTCACGCAGTGGATGTTCGGCGTGTCGTACCACTTGAACGGCAGCGCCTTCGAGACCGGCAGGCGGCCCTTGAACGCCAGCGTCAGGCGGATGCGGTACGCCGCGAAATTCGGGAAGGTGACGATCGCCTCGTCCGCGATCCGGAGCGCCTCGCGCAGGAGCCCGCGCGGGTTCTTCACCTCCTGGAGCGTGTCCGAGCAGACCGCGAGGTCGTAGTGGCGGTCGGGGATGAGCGACAGTCCCTCGTCCGCGTCGGCCCAGAAGCAGTCGTGGCCGTCGGCCACCGCCTCGCTGAAGCGCTCGATGTCGATCTCCACGCCGTCGCCCTGCACGCCGCGCTCCTTGCGCAGGACGTTCAGGAGCGAGCCGTCGCCGCAGCCGATGTCGACGACGCGCGACAGCGGCCGGACCATCCTGACGATGTTGCGGTAGAGCCGCTTCTGCCACTTCATGACCTTGACGTCGCGCTCGCCCAGGAAGCCGCCCAGCAGCCCCGCGAGGTCGTGGATCTCCGTCAGGAACGAATCGTGGCCCGTGCCCGCCTCGAGGTGGCAGTAGGTGACGCGCTTGCCGTTCTTCAGGAGCGCGTGCGCGATGTCCTGCGCCTGCCAGTCCGCGAAGAGGATGTCATTCTCGTAGCTGACGACGAGGCACTTCGCCTTGACGCGCGCCGCCGCCGCGTCGAGCCCGCCGTAGCGTGCGCCCGCGTCGAAGAGGTCCATCGACCGCGTGATGTGCAGGTAGCTGTTGGCGTCGAAGCGCTTGAGGAATTTCTGCCCGTGGTGGTCGAGGTAGCTTTCGATCTGGAAGTACGTCTTGAACGCGGCGTCGCGCTTCGCGCGCTCCTCGGGCGGCGCCTCCACGAAGTTCTTCTGCAGCGCGCGGTGGAACTTGGCCTCGAGGAGCTCGCGCGAGAGGTAGGTGATGTGCGCGAGCTGGCGCGCGGAGGAGAGCCCGCGCTTGGGCCCCAAACCGTCGCCGACCTGATAGTAGTCGCCGCCGCGCCAGTCGGGATCCTCGGTGATGCCGGCCCGGCCGACGATGTCGAATGCGAGCGCCTGCGTGTTGAGGCTCGCCGACGTCGCGATGAGCGCCGCCTTGTCCATCTCGTCGGGGCAGCGCGTCACCCAGTCCATCACCTGGAGCCCGCCGTAGCTGCCGCCGATGAGCGCGGCGAGGTGTCTGACGCCGAGCTGCTTCAGGAGCAGCCGGTAGATGTCCACCGCGTCGGAGAACGTGTACTGCGGGAAGCTCGAGCCGTAGGGCCGGCCCGTGTCGGGGTTGATCGACATCGGCCCCGTCGTGCCGCTGCAGCCGCCCAGCACGTTCGCGCAGATGATGTGCCAGCGGTTCGTGTCGATGCCGCGCCCGGGGCCGACCATGCCGTCCCACCAGCCGCTCGGCTTCGTCTCGCCGGGGCGGATGCCCGCCACGTGCGCGTCGCCCGTCAGCGCGTGGCAGATGAAGATCGCGTTGTCGTCGCGCAGCGGCGCGCCGCATTCCTCGTAGACGACCTCGATCTCCTTCAGGAGGCCGCCCGACTCCAGCCGATAGCCGCCCGGCGGCAGCTTCAGCGACAGCTTCTTCGGTTCAACGATGCCCACGCCGTCCATCAATAGCCGCACTCCATGATTGTCTCTTCAAAGCCGAACACGGACGCGATCAGCGCCGCGCGGATCCACATGCCGTTGCGCATCTGCCGCCAGTACATCGCGCGCGGATCGTGGTCGCAGCAGACGGCGATCTCGTCGCGGCGCGGCAGCGGGTGCATGATGATGCCGTCCTTTCCGAGAAGCGCAAGCTCCGCCGCGCCGAACTTGAAGCGCGAGGTGTCGATCTGGGCCGACTCGCCCTTTGCCTTGTCCCACTCGTCCTGGATGCGCGTCATGTACACGGCGTCCGACACCTTCACCGCAGCCTTGAGGTCGTCCGTCACCTCGAAGTCGACGCCCTTCTTCGCGAGGATCATCACGACGTCGGCCGGCACCTGCAGGTCCGGCGGCGCGACGAAGATCTGCTTGACGTTCCGGAAGTTGGTGAGCAGGTACGAGAGCGAGCGCACCGTGCGCCCGCGCATCAGGTCGCCGCAGAACGTCACCGTGCGCCCGTCGACGCCGCCCTTGTTCTCGAACGAGCGGATGAGCGTGTAGATGTCCAGCAGCGCCTGCGTCGGGTGCTGGTCCTTGCCCGAGCCCGCGTTCAGGATCGGCACGGGGCGCTCGCTGTTCGACAGCTCCCACGCCATCTTCTCCGCCAGCCCCTGCTCGGGCGAGCGCATGATGATCATGTCGAAGTAGGACGAGAAGGTGCGGATCGAGTCCTCGTGGCTTTCGCCCTTGAACTCGGAGCTCGTCGCCGCGTCGCGCACGCTGCCCGTCGTGATGCCGAGGATCTGGCACGCCGCGAGATGCGAGAGGAACGTGCGCGAGCTCGGCTGCGAGAAGTAGAGCATCGCGCGCTTGTGCGCGAGGACGTTCTTCAGGTAGAGCGCGCCCTCCTTCGACTTGTTGATGAAGCGGATGCGGTTGGCGAGCGCGCACAGCCGCTCGAGGATCGCGCGGTCGAACTGCTGCGCGAAAAGCGTGTGGTACGGCATCCCGTCGCCGCCCGGCCGCGCGAGGTAGGGCCGCTTCGCCTCCAGCGACAGCCGTTCAAAGTCTTCCCATGAAATCTCGTTGATCTTCGACATGATTCCCTCCCGTGTTGAGGGAATAGTATATCATATTTCGCGCCTCCCGGCGTGCAGCGCCGCGCAGACCGCCGCGCCCGCCGCGGCGCACCCCAGCCGCCCGCCGAGGTCGGCCGTGCGCGCGCCCGCGTCGAGCGCCGCGCCGACGGCCGCCTCGACCGCGTCCGCCTCGGCCGCGAGGCCGAACGAGTGGCGGAGGAGCAGCGCGGCGGAGAGGATCGTCGCGAGCGGGTTGGCGACGCCCGTCCCGGCGATGTCGGGCGCGCTGCCGTGGATCGGCTCGTAGAGCCCGAACCCGTCGCCCCGCAGCGACGCCGACGGCAGCATCCCGATGGAGCCCGTGATCTGCGACGCCTCGTCCGAGAGGATGTCGCCGAAGAGGTTGTCCGTGAGGATCACGTCGAAGCGCCCCGGCGCGCGCACGAGCTGCATCGCCGCGTTGTCAACGTACAGGAAGTCGAGCGCGACGGCGGGATGTTCCGCGTCATGGACGCGCTGGACCGTCTCGCGCCAGAGCCGCGACGTCGCGAGCACGTTCGCCTTGTCGACGCACGTGACGCGCCCGCGCCGCGCCGCCGCCGCCGCGAACGCGACGCGCGCGATGCGTTCGATCTCGTCGACCGCATACGGCAGCTCGTCGACGGCACTGCGGCCGTCCGCCGCGCGCCGGTGCGCGCCGAAGTAGAGGCCGCCCGTCAGCTCGCGCACGACAAGCAGGTCCACGCCCGCGTCGACGATCTCGCGCCGGAGGGGCGAGGCGTCCTTCAGGCAGGGCCACACCTTCGCCGGGCGCAGGTTCGCGAACAGCCCCAGCTCCTTGCGGAGCGTCAGCAGCGCGCGCCGCTCAGGGCGCTGCGCCGGCGGCAGCGCGTCCCACTTCGGGCCGCCCACCGCGCCCAGGAGGACCGCGTCCGCCGCCCGGCACGCGGCCAGCGTCGCGTCGGGCAGGCAGTCGCCGACGGCGTCGTAGGCCGCGCCGCCGACCGGCTGCTCGTCGAAGATGAAGTCGTGGCCGTACGCCGCCGCGACGGCCTTCAGGACCTTGACCGCCTCGGCGACGATCTCCGGGCCGATCCCGTCGCCCGCCAGCACCGCGATCGTCTTCTTCATTTCCGCGCCCTCCAGTAGGCGGCGAGCCCGCCCGCCGCGATCAGCTCCTGCATGAACGGCGGGAACGGCTCGCTGCGGAACGTCCGCCCCGTCGTCTCGTCCGTGATGACGCCCGTATCGAAATCGACCGCGACCGCGTCGCCCGCGCGGATCGCCGCCGCCGCGTCGGGACATTCGACGATCGGCAGGCCGATGTTGAGCGCGTTGCGGTAGAAGATGCGCGCGAACGTCGCCGCGATGACGCAGGAGACGCCGCACGCCTTGATCGCGCGCGGCGCGTGCTCGCGGCTGGAGCCGCAGCCGAAGTTGCGCCCCGCGACGAGGAGGTCGCCGCGCGCGACGCGGGACGCGAACGTCGTGTCGAGGTCTTCGAGGCAGTGCTGCGCGAGCTCCTGCGCGTCGGGCGTGTTCAGGTACCGCGCCGGGATGATGACGTCGGTATCCACGTTGTCGCCGTACACATGGGCCTTTCCGGAAACTTTCATGTCGTTCTCCTTTCCTTCTCTTTCACTTCGGCAGCGCGAGCGCGCCCGCGACCGCGCTCGCCGCCGCGACGGCGGGCGAGGCGAGGTAGACTTCGCTTTCGACGTGCCCCATGCGCCCGACGAAGTTGCGGTTCGTCGTCGCGACGCACCGCTCGCCCTTCGCGAGGATGCCCATGTAGCCGCCGAGGCACGGGCCGCACGTCGGCGGCGAAACGACGCAGCCGGCCGCCGCGAACTGCGCGAGCAGCCCTTCCTCCAGCGCCGCGAGCCAGATCTTCTGCGTCGCCGGGATGACGATGCACCGCACGCCCGGCGCGACCGTCCGGCCGCGCATCGCCGCCGCCGCGAGGCGCAGGTCGCCCAGGCGGCCGTTCGTGCAGCTGCCGATGACGACCTGGTCGACGGGGAGCCCCGCCGCGTCGCGCACCGGACGCACGTTCGACGGCAGGTGCGGGAACGCGACGAGCGGCTCGAGCGCGCCGAGGTCGATCTCGATCGTGCGCGCGTAACCTGCGTCCGGATCGGCCGCAAAGACCTTCGGCGCCTGCGCGCCGTGCGCCGCGAGGTAGGCGCGGCACGTCTCGTCCACGGGGAAGATGCCGTTTTTCGCGCCGGCCTCGATCGCCATGTTCGCGATGGTGAAGCGGTCGTCCATCGCGAGCGCCGCGACGCCCGGGCCGGTGAATTCGAGCGACTGGTAGCGCGCGCCGTCCACGCCGATGAGCCCGATCAGGTGGAGGATGACGTCCTTGCCGCCGACCCAGCGGCGCGGCCGCCCCGTCAGGACGACGCGGATCGCGCCCGGCACCTTGAACCACGTCTCGCCCGCGCTCATGCCCGCGGCCATGTCGGTGGAGCCGACGCCCGTCGCGAACGCGCCGAGCGCGCCGTACGTGCACGTGTGGCTGTCCGCGCCGATCACGAGGTCGCCCGCCGTCACGAGCCCCTTCTCCGGCAGGAGCGCGTGCTCGATGCCGCAGTCGTGGCCGACCTCGAAGTAGTGCACGATCCCCTGCTCACGCGCGAACGCGCGCATCGCCGCGCACTGCGTCGCCGCCTTGATGTCCTTGTTCGGCGCGAAGTGATCCGGGACGAGCGCGATCTTCGTGCGGTCGAAGACGTGCGCGCGGCCGAACTTCGGGAACTCGCCGATCGCGACCGGCGTCGTGATGTCGTTGCCCAGCACGAGGTCGAGCTTCGCCAATATCAGCTCGCCCGCGCGGACTTCCTCTTTCCCGGCGTGCGCCGCCAGGATCTTCTGCGTCATCGTCTGTGCCATCGTACGTCCCTCCTTCAGCGATCCGTATGCCCCGTCAGGAGGTCGTCCTCGAACGTGTGCTGCACGACGGCGGCCGCGCCCTGCCCCAGCGCGGCGGCGTGGCTGTCGTCCAGCATCTTGTTGACGGCGTTGAGCGTCGAGAGGATCGACCCTTCGATGATGTCCGTCGACACGCCCCGTCCGCGGTAGACGCCCGTGTCGTCCGAAATCTTGACGCGCACCTCGCCGAGCGCGTCTCGCCGCTCCGTCACGGCCTGGATCTGGTAGTCGAGGAGGAGGAACGAATGTTTGACGATCTTCTCCACCGCGCGGATCGACGAGAAGACCGGCCCCGTGCCGTACGCCGTCTCCGTCATCTCTTTGCCGTCCTTGACGAGCGTGACGCAGGCGGTCGAATACATCTTCTTGCCGCTCGAGACGAAGTAGTTCTTGAGCGTCCAGTCGTGCGCGCCCGCCGTGCGGCCCGTCTCGTTCTCGACGAGCGCGACGATGTCGCGGTCCTCCACCGTCTTCTTGCGGTCGGCGAGCGCCTTGAACGCGGCGAAGAGCTGGGCCTCCGCCGCCGGGCCGACCTTGATCCCCAGCTCGTTCAGCCGCTCGGCGAACGCGTGCAGGCCCGAATGCTTGCCGAGGACGATGGCCGTGTCGCGCACGCCGACCGACTCGGGCGTCATGATCTCGTACGTCTTCGCGTTGGACATCACGCCGTGCTGGTGGATGCCCGACTCGTGCGCAAAGGCGTTCGCGCCGACGATGGACTTGCTCGGCGCGATCTTGACGCCCGTGATCTTCTCGAGGAGCCGCGCCGTGGGCGCGATCTCCTCCGTGCGGATGCGGGAGGCGAGGCCGTACAGGTCGCGCCGGGTCGTCAGGCCCATCACGACCTCCTCCAGCGCCGCGTTGCCCGCGCGCTCGCCGATGCCGCAGACGCAGCACTCCGCCTGCCGCGCGCCCGCCGCGAGGCCCGCGAGCGTGTTGGCGACGGCGAGCCCCAGGTCGTCGTGGCAGTGCATCGAGATGACGGCCCTGTCGATGTTGGGGACGCGGTTCATCACGTTCGCGACCATGTCGGAGATCTCCTTCGGCGTCGCGTAGCCGACGGTGTCGGGCAGGTTGACCGTCGTCGCGCCCGCCGCGATCACGGCCTCCACGACGCGGCACATGTAGTCGCGGTCGGTGCGGCTGGCGTCCTCCAGCGAGAACTCCACGTCCGCGCACTTTTCGCGCGCGTAGCGGACCGCGTCCACGGCGCGGGCGAGCGCCGCGTCGCGCGACATTTTGAGCTTGCATTCGAGGTGCAGGTCGCTCGTCGCGAGGAACGTATGGATGCGCGGCCGCGCCGCGTCCTTGACGGCGTCCCACGCGGCGTCGATGTCCTTGACGAGCGCGCGGCAGAGCGACGCGACGACGGGCGTCTTGACTTCGCGCGCGATCCGCCGCACGCTTTCGAAGTCGCCGGGGCTCGCGATGGCGAAGCCCGCCTCGATGATGTCCACGCCGAGCGCCTCCAGCTGACGGGCCATCCGGAGCTTTTCCTCGATGTTCATCGAGTAGCCGGGGGCCTGTTCGCCGTCGCGCAGCGTTGTGTCGAATATTCTGACCGTGTTGTCCATGTTGTTCCTTTTCGAGGTTTCAGCCCAACAAAAAACCCCGCTCGTCCGAGCGGGGTTTGATTGCTGGTGTCTCGCCTTTCCGGCAACGTCACTCAAGCCCCGCATGTGTGCACGCAAGGTCAAGGAGCGCCAGAAGGAAAAACTGCTGTTTCATCTGTGGCGCACAGTATATCACATCCTCCGCCCCCCGCGCAAGGGGGAGAATGAGAGTTCGAGGATTCTCATCTCGCGGGCGGCGGAACGGCGAGATCGAGACGGCCGGTCGGGGTCAGGTAATAGGTTCAAGTGTTGCCAGCCCGTAAAGGGCTGGCCGGATCGGTCAGAAGTCGAGGTTGCGGACGTTAAGCGCGTTGTCCTCGATGAACTTGCGCCGCGGCTCCACCTCGTCGCCCATGAGCAGCGTGAACATCCGGTCCGCCGCGACGGCGTCGGACAGCTTCACGCGCAGCATGTGGCGCTTCTCAGGATTCATCGTCGTGTCGTAGAGCTCGTCCGCGTCCATTTCGCCCAGACCTTTGAAGCGGTAGACCGACAGGCCCTGCTTGCCGTGCGCGCGCACGTCGTCGAGCAGCTTCTTGAGCGCGCCGCCGAAATAGTCGCCGGGCGCGTACCCGTAGCCCGAGAGCGACGAGAACTCCTTGCGGAGCATCGACGCGCCCGAGCCGGTCGCCGTCATGTCCGTGACGAGCTGCTCGGCGCTGAAGCCGCGCTCCTCGACCATCCGGCACGTCTCCTCGATCTCCGCGAGAAGCGTCAGGAAGGCGGCCGCGCGGTCCCTGTCCATCACCGCGCCGTCCTTGTCCTTCACCTCGAAGTCGTCCAGCCCCAGCGTCAGGAGGCGCTCGGTCAGCTCGCCGTCGGTCATCACGTACTCGATCTTCTTCTTGCGCTCCACCTTGTAGAGCGGCGGCTGCGCGAGATAGACGTAGCCCTTCTCGATGAGCTCGGGCATCTTGCGGTAGAAGAAGGTCAGGAGCAGCGTGCGGATGTGCGCGCCGTCCACGTCGGCATCGGTCATGATGACGATCTTGTGGTAGCGCGCCTTGGAGATGTCCCACTCCTCCGCGAAGCCGCAGCCGATCGCCGTGATGAGCGTGCGGATCTCCGCATTCGCGAGCATACGGTCGATGCGCGCCTTCTCGACGTTCAGCACCTTGCCGCGCAGCGGCAGGATCGCCTGCGTCGACCGGTCGCGCCCCTTGCACGCGGAGCCGCCGGCCGAGTCGCCCTCGACGAGGTAGAGCTCGGTCTTCGATGCGTCGCGCACGGAGCAGTCGCGCAGCTTGCCCGGCAGCGCCAGCCCGTCCATCACGCCCTTGCGCACCGTCTCGCGCGCCCGCCGCGCGGCCTCGCGCGCGCGGCACGCGAGGAGCGTCTTCTCGATGATCGCCTTGGCGACCTGCGGGTTCTCCTCGAAGAAGGTCATGAGCCGGTCGCTCACGATGCCCGAGACGATGCCGTCGACCTCGCTGTTGCCGAGCTTCGTCTTCGTCTGGCCCTCGAACTGCGGCTGCGGCACCTTGACGGAGACGATCACCGTCAGGCCTTCGCGCATGTCCTCGCCCGTCAGCGTATCCTTCTCCTTGATGATCTTGTTGTCGGTGCCGTATTTGTTGATCGTCGACGTGAGCGCGCGGCGGAAGCCCGTCAGGTGCGTACCGCCCTCGACCGTGTGGATGTTGTTGCAGTACGTCTGCTCGAGCGTGGAGTAGCTGTCGGTGTACTGGAACGACACCTCCGCCTGCACCATCCCCGTCAGTCCCTCGCGCTCGCCCTCGAAGTGGACGATCGGCGACAGCGGCTGCTTGTTCGTGTTGAGGTAGCCGACGAACTCGTCGATGCCGCCCTCGTAGTGGAACGTCTCCTCGTGGTGCGCGTCGCCCTCGTCGTCGCGGAAGTGGATCGTCACGCCCCGGTTGAGGAACGCGAGCTCGCGCAGCCGGTTGCAGAGCGTCTCCCACTTGAACGCATGGCAGGAGAAGATCGTGTGGTCGGGGAAGAACGTCACCTTCGTGCCCGTCTCGTCGCCGCAGTCGCCGACGACCTCCAGCGGCTTCGTGACGTGGCCGCGCGAAAACTCGATGTGGTGGATGTGGCCGCCGCGCTTAACCTCGACCTTCATCCAGTCGGAGAGCGCGTTCACACAGCTGACGCCGACGCCGTGCAGGCCGCCGGAGACCTTGTAGTTCGAGCCGTCGAATTTGCCGCCCGCGTGCAGGACGGTGAGCACGACCTCGATCGCCGGCTTGTGCTGCGTCGGATGCATGTCGACCGGGATGCCGCGCCCGTTGTCCTGAACCGTCAGCGAGCCGTCGGGGTTGATGACGACGTCGATCATCGAGCAGTAGCCCGCGAGCGCCTCGTCGATGGAGTTGTCCACCACCTCGTAGACCAGATGGTGGTAGCCGCGCTCGTCCGTATCGCCGATGTACATCGCGGGGCGCTTGCGCACCGCCTCCATTCCCTCCAAAACCTGTATGTTCTCGGCGTTGTAGTTGCTGTTTTCCTCTGCCATCTGTTGCATCCTTGTCGTAGGGGAATATTATATCATTTTTTCGCCCGTTTGGGGAAGCTCGCCCGGCGGTTTTCAGCGTCGGCGCACATGGTCGGCGCACGCGAAAGCAAAGCGCAGGACGGACGCGCCGCCGAACCAGGCGAGCAGCGTCGGCAGATCCGTCACGCACCCGCGCGACGCGGCGAACGCCAGCGCCAGCGGGTAGGCGACGTGCAGCGGCACGAGCCAGGCGAGAAACCCGAAGCGCCCGGCGGAGACCGCCGCGTTCGTCTGGAACACCTGGCAGGTCGTCAGCGCGGCGATCGCGACCAGTCCCGGCAGGCAGGGCGCGACGGCCGCGTAGTCCGCGCCCTGCGGCAGGAGCGCGAGCAGCTCCGCTCCCCACAGGCCGTAGACAGCCGCCAGCACCGCCGCCGCCGCGAGCGTGACCGCCGCGCACGCGCGGACGAACGGGCGCGTCGACTCCCGGCGCCGCCCCGCCGCCGCCGTGTAGGGGAACATCACGAGCAGCAGCGGGAACGTCAGGTAATAGAGGACGTCCGAGAAGCGCGAGGCCATGTAGTACCCCGCCGAATCGAGATCCGGCAGCGCCGTGCGCAAGACCGACTGCTCGACGAGCGCCGCCGCCATCGGCGCGCCCTGGTAGGCCAGAATCGCCCCGAACGCGCGCGCGAGGCGGCGCACGGCCGCGCGGTTCCAGTAGGGCGCGGGCGGCACGGCCCAGTCGCGGCGCAGCGCACAGACGCTGCCGACGATGCGGAACGCCGGCAGGGCGGCCTGGCCGGCGAAGTAGCCCGCCAGCGCCCGCAGCGGCATCAGGGCCGCCATCACGAGAAAGCGGACGACCGCGCCGCCGATCTCGACGGCGGCGAGCGACCGGAAGCGCTTCAGCGACTGGAGCGCGTCCGTGTAGACCGGCGCGACGCAGCCGAGGAACGCGGCCGCGACGACCAGCGTGCCGGCCGCGGCGTCCGTCACGCGCATCGCCTTCAGGAAGTGCGGCGCGGCCACCGCCGCCGTCGCGAGGACGAGGACCAGGATCGCCGCCACCGCCAGGAAGACGCCGCGCAGGAGGGACTTCACCTGCCCGCGTTCGCCGGCCGCCGCGAGGACCGCCGACTCCTTCATCACCGTCATCGCGAACGCGAACATCGGCAGGGAAAGGAACGTGGCGAACGAGGTCACCGGCAGCACCGCGCCGATTTCCGCCGGGGATACGTAGCGCGGCACGAACCACATGCCGGCGGCGAGCGTGACGAGATCGCCCAGGCGCAAGGCGAGAAAGAGGAGGAGCGCGTTCCTTGCAAATCCATTCATCTGCGGCCTCCTTTCAGCTTGAAGGCGATCACGAGGCGCACGCGCCCGCTGACGCAGACCCCTTCCTCGGTCGCGGGCGCGAACCGGGCGGTACGCACCGCCGCCAGCGCCGCATCATCCAGTTCCGCATGGCCGCTCGACGCGACAACGTCCGCCGACGCGACGACGCCCGTCTCGGTCACGACGGCCGCCACCGTAACGTTCCCTTCATGCCCCTTCCGCCGCGCCGCGCGCGGGTAGACCGGGACGATCCGATTCAGCGCAACGGGGTCGGAAACGACATGGGCCTGTTCCACTGGCGCGCTTTCCACAGGCGCGCTTTCCTCGCCTTCCGAATGATTTTCGCAAATTTCTTCAACATTTTTAGGGTCTGTCCCCAGCTCTTCTGGCGGTTCCATCGGCGGTTCTTCCGTGGGGACAGGCCCTTCCTCGACGGGGACAGACCCCGATTCTTCCGGCTCCTCCGTGGGGACAGGCCCTTCCTCGACGGGGACAGACTCCGGTTCTTCCGGCTCCTCCGTGGGGACAGGCCCCGGCTCGGCGGATGGCGCGGCGGGCAACGACGCCTCGACCAGCTCAAACGAAAGAGGGATGACCAGGGGGCGGGACGCCGGCGACGACAGCCACCCCGCCGTCACCACCGCGCCGCAGAGGACGCCGTGCAGCGCCAGCGACAGGCCCAGATCCCTCAACCGCATTTAGAACGCGTAGCTGAGCGTGAACATGTAGGAACGCCCGGCACCCGGATAGTAGCTGGTGCCGTAGCTCGCCCATTCGCAATAGTTGCGGTCGAAGAGGTTGTCGACGGTGAAGGTCGCCTTCCAGCCCTTGAGCCAGTCGCAGCCGGGCGCGTAGGTGACGCCGACGTGGAAGAGGCCGTAGGCGGGCACGCGCATCGACTTGTCGCCCGCGTAGCCGCCGTCGTTGCGGAAGTCCGAGACGCTCCACATGTAGCTCTGGTAGCGGTAGCCGCCGAAGACGAAGCAGTCGTCCCACAGCCAGACCTTGCCGTTAAGCGACACCGTCGTCTCCGGCACCATCGGCACCGTCTTGCCGTCGTAGTCGCCGCCGTCAAACTCGGCCTTGACGTACGAGCAGGCGAAGGCGAGTCCGGCCACCCTGTCGCGCTCCCACGCCAGGCGCAGATCGACGCCCTCGCGCAGGGTGTCGCCGCGGTAGTTGATGTTGTTGACGCGGTACCACGGGTCGTACATGATCTCGTGCTTCGTCCGGGTGACGTAGGCGTTCGCCGCGAAGTCGCATTCGTCGAGGAACGTCCACGCGGCGCCGACATCGACCGACCAGCCCCTTTCGGGCGACAGCATCGACTCTGCCGAAGAGGCGAACGTCGCGGGGTTGTAGTGCGAGACATACTCGTCGAGGAACGGCGAGCGGAAGAAACGCGCGAACTTCACATAGGTCTTGAGATCCTCGACGGGCGTGACAAGTAGCGCGGCCTCGCCCGCGAAGAGGTCGTCGGCGCGGCGCGGCGAACGGAGCTGCGTGTTCTCGCTCCAGCCGCGCTGGTAGCGCAGCCCCGCCTGCAGCGCGACGCTGTCGGTGAGGTTCAGCGTGTCCTGCCCGAAGAACGCCATCGACTGGCGGTTGAGCGCCGACTTGCCGGTTCCGTACATCGTCGCGTGCAGCCGGTCGTAGCGGTACGTCGTGCCGAGGATGAGCGTGTTGTCCAGCCCGCCCACGTCCGCCGTGCAGATCCATTCGGGCGTCAGCTCGTAGGAATACATGTCGTAGTCGACGGTGTAGTAGTTGTACGTGCGGCTCTTCATGTGGCGGCGCGAGGCGGTGCCGATCAGCCGCAGCTCGTTCGCGTCGTCGATCCTGAACGATCCCGTCATGTTCAGCCCGTAGGTCGTGCGGCGGTAGAAGTCGTCCCTGTACAGGCCCGCCTGGGTGGGATGGCCGTGCCACTGTGCGCGCGTCAGTCCGCCCGGCAGCTCGTAGTCGCTGTCGTTGTAGAAGACGCTCGCGCGCAGGAAGGAGCCGTTCTCCCAGTCCTGCCGGATGCCGCCGTTCGCGTTCCAGATGTCGTAGCCCGTGCGGTGCCGGTAGCCGTCGCCGTGCTCCCAGCCGCCGCCCGTCCACCAGCGCGACCGCGTCTCCTCGTCGCCGCCGCGCAGCGACGCGCGCGTGGCGATCGTGTTCCAGCTGCCGCCCTTCACCTCGAACGTGCCGTGCGTGCCGTAGTCGTCCGCCGCCGCGTCGGTCACGATGTTGATGACGCCCGCGCTGGCGCCGTCGCCCTGCAGGACCGTCTGCGGCCCGTGGAGGATCTCGATCTTGCGCACCGCGCCCAGGTTGACCTGCGCGAGATTGGGCGCGGACATGTCGGGGTTGTTGAGTCGCTCGCCGTCGACGAGCACGAGCGTGCGGCCGAAGCCGTTCTCGCCCCAGCCGCGCAGCGACACCTGCCGGAGGGCCGGGTTGCCCGCGCCGAGCCCGGACACGTGCAGCGTCGGCACCGTCTTCGCCAGAAGGTCGGGCAGGTCCTTCGCGCCGCTCGCGGCGATGTCGTCGCGCGTGATGACCTGCACGTCGGCCGGCGTCTCCATCGCCGTCAGGTCCAGGCGCGTCGCCTCGACGATGACGGGCGGCAGTTCCGCCGCGTCCTCCCCTTCAGCGGGCTGCGGGGCCTGTCCCCAGGCCGACGCGCCACCCAACGCGGCGAGCGCCGCGAGTGTCGTTGTCTTCATTTGTACCTCTTTCCCCCTCCTGCGAGGGTACTGGATGTCGTTGTCGGCGGGCACCGCATTCCGGCTGTGACGGCTGCGCGACAGTGCCTGGTTTCCACAGGACTTTCCGGCGCCCGCGCCGCCGATAGTATAACATATTTCCGCGCACATCACCCATCGGCATTTCCGATAGCAGGTTTCGGTTTCCGCCGAGGGGGCAATATGCTATAATGTCCGTCGCCCAGCAGGAGAAAAGCCGATGAAGATACGCGACATCCTCGCGGAAGGACGACCTTCCGTCTCGTTCGAAATCTTTCCGCCCCGGAAAGACACGCCGTTCGCGCCCGTGAAGGAGACGGTCGCGCGGCTCGCCCGCCAGCGGCCCGCGTTCATGTCCGTCACCTACGGCGCCGCCGGCAGCGCCGGCGCGCACACGGCCGAGGTCGCCGCGTTCGTCGAGGCGTGCGGCGTGACCGCGCTCGCGCACCTGACGTGCGTGGCGGCGACGCGCGCGGGCATCGCGGACGAGGCGGCGGCCCTGCGCGCGGCCCGCGTGGAGAACATCCTCTGCCTGCGCGGCGACCTGCCGAAGGACGCGCCGCCGGAGACGGCCCGCCGCGACTTCGCCCATGCGGTCGATCTCGTCCGCGCGCTGCGCGGCACCGGCTTCTGCCTCGGCGGCGCGTGCTATCCCGAGCGCCATCCCGACTGCGCGCACATGGAGGACGACATCGCCTACCTGCGCGAGAAGGTCGACGCGGGGCTCGACTTCGTGACGACGCAGATGTTCTTCGACAACAACATCTTCTACCGCTACCTCGCGAAGCTGCGCGACCGCGGCGTGACCGTGCCGGTCATCGCCGGCATCATGCCCGTCACCAACGGCCGCCAGATCGCGCGCATCTGCCGCCTGTCGGGCACCTACCTGCCCAGCCGCTTCAAGGCCATCGTCGACCGCTACGGCGAGCGGCCCGCCGCCATGCTCGACGCGGGCGTCGCCTACGCGACGGAGCAGATCGTCGACCTGTTCGCCAACGGCGTCAACGCCGTCCACATCTACACGATGAACAAGCCGGAGGTCGCCGAGCGCATCCGGGCGAACCTGAAAGGCATCCTTGACGATTGATCCGACAGACGTCGCGCGCTACCTGCTGCTCGGCGCGCACGCGCCCGACGCGGCGCTCGCCGCGCGCATCGACGCGCTGCGCACGGCGGCGCTCCGGGTCATCCGCCCCGCGCGCACGTGGCGGCGCGGCGTCCTCGCGGACTGGCGCGCGCGCTCCGCGACGCTGGCGCTGCGCCTCGCGGGCTGCCACGCCGTCTATCTCGCCTGCGGCACGCTCGGCGCGGGATTCGACGCGCTCGCGCGCCGCACGGCGGCGACCTCGGCGGCGGACGCGCTCATCCTGCAGGCCGTCGGCGCGGCCGCCATCGAGGAGTGGATGGACGAGACCGAGGACGAGATCCGCCGCGACCTCGCGCCCGGCGAAACGCTGGTGCGGCGCTATTCGCCCGGCTACGGCGACCTGCCGCTCGCGGCCCAGCGCGACCTCCTCGGCTTTCTCGACGCGCCGCGCACCGTCGGCGTCTCGCTCACCGACACCCTTCTGATGGTGCCGTCCAAATCCGTCAGCGCCCTCATCGGCGTCAGGAAAGGTTCAGCATGACCGACACAATCTTCACACGCGACCGTCTCCTCTTCCTCGACGGCGGCATGGGCACGCAGCTTCAGGCGAAAGGCCTCCGGCCGGGCGAGACGCCGGAGCTCTGGAACGTGACGCGGCCGGACGACGTCCGCGCCGTCCACGACGCCTACTTCGCCGCCGGATCGGACATCGTCTACGCCAACACCTTCGGCGCCAATCCCGCCAAGTACCACGGCGACGCGCCGCTGGCGGACGTGATCGCCGCCGGCGTCGGCCTCGCGCGCGACGCGGCCCGCGCGGCGGGCGGCGACCGGTTCGTGGCGCTCGACGTCGGACCGACCGGGCGCCTCCTCCGGCCGGCCGGCGACTGCTCGTTCGACGCGGCCTACGCGGCGTTCGCCGAGCAGATCCGCCTCGGCGCGCGCGCGGGCGCCGACCTCGTCGTGATCGAGACGATGGGCGACGCCTACGAGCTCAAGGCCGCCGTGCTCGCCGCGAAGGAAAACAGCGACCTGCCCGTCCTCGCCACCGTCGCGCTCGGCGCGGACGGCCAGCTCCTGACGGGCGCGGACGTCGACTGCGTCGCCGCGCTCCTCGCGGGCCTGCGCGTGGACGCGCTCGGGCTCAACTGCGGCTTCGGCCCCGACCGGATGCTGCCCTACGTGAAGCGACTCGCCGCCGTGACGTCGCTGCCGATCGCCGTCAAGCCGAACGCGGGGCTGCCGACGGTCGTGGACGGGCGCACCGTCTTCACCGTCGGTCCCGACGCATTCGCGTCGGCCGTCGCGGCGCTCGTCGACGCGGGCGCGTCGATCGTCGGCGGCTGCTGCGGCTCGACGCCCGCGCACATCGCCGCCGTGCGCCGCGTCTGCGCCGCGCGCCGGCAGCCCCGCGCCGCGCCCGACGCGCCGCGCGCGGCCCGCACCGTCGTCACGTCCGGTTCGCGCGCCGTCGAAATCCCGTTCGACGACACGATCGTCATCGGCGAGCGCCTCAACCCGACGGGCCGGAAGAAGCTGAAGGCGGCCCTGGCGGAAGGCGACGTCGCCTACGTCCTGCGCGAGGCCGTCGCACAGGCCGAGGCGGGCGCGCACATCCTCGACGTGAACGTCGGCGTGCCGGGACTGGACGAGCCGGCCGTCCTGGACGAGACGGTGCAGGCCGTCCAGAGCGTCACCGACCTGCCGCTCCAGATCGACACGTCCGACCCGCAGGCGCTCGCGCGCGCGCTCCGGCACTACAACGGCAAGGCGCTCGTCAATTCCGTCAACGGCACGGAGGCGTCGATGGCCGCCGTCCTCCCGCTCGTCGCCCGGTACGGCGGCACGCTCGTCGCGCTCACGCTGGACGAATCGGGCATTCCGCCGACGGCCGAGGGACGCCTCGCCATCGCCCGGCGCATCCTCGCGCGCGGCGCGACGTTCGGGCTGCGGCCGTCCGATTTCATCATCGACGTCCTGTGCCTCGCCGTCAGCGCCGAGGCGCAGAGCGCGAACGTCATCCTCGAGTCGCTCCGCCGCGTGCGGACGGAACTCGGCTGCCGCACGTGCCTGGGCGTGTCGAACATTTCCTTCGGGCTCCCGGCGCGGCCGCTCGTCAACGCCGCCTTCTACACGCTGGCGCTGGGCGCGGGGCTCAACGCCGCCATCGTCAATCCGCTGGCGGCGGACATGATGACGGCCGTCCGCGCCTTCCGCGCGCTGACCGGCAGGGACCCCGCCTGCGGCGGCTGGATCGACGCGTTCAGGGAGTGGACGGCCGACAGCCGGCCGCCGGCGCCCGGCCGTCGGCCGGCCGGCGCGGCGGCGGCGGAAGACGGCGGCCTCGCCGCGTCCATCCGGCGCGGCCTGAAGGCGGACGCCGCCGCAGACGCGCGCGCGGCGCTGGCGGGCGGACAGGCCCCGCTCGACGTGATCGGCGCGGCCATCGTCCCCGCGCTCGAGGACGTCGGCAAAGGATTCGAGGCGGGACGCGTCTTCCTGCCGCAGCTCCTGATGGCGGCCGAGGCGGCGGGCGCGGCGTTCGAGGTCGTGCGCGCGGCGCTGCCGCCGAACGCCGGGGGCGGCGTCCGGGGACCGATCGTCCTGGCAACGGTCAAGGGCGACATCCACGACATCGGCAAGAACATCTGCCGCGCGCTCCTGGAGAACTACGGCTTCAAGGTGATCGATCTCGGGCGCGACGTCCCGGCGGAGAGGATCGTCGCGACCGCCCGCCGCGAACGGGCGCGGCTCGTGGGCCTCTCCGCGCTCATGACGACGACGGTCGGCGCGATGGAGGAGACCGTCCGGCTCGTCCATCGCGAACTGCCGGGCTGTCTCGTGACGGTCGGGGGCGCGGTGCTGACGGCGGACTACGCCGCGAAGATCGGCGCCGACCACTATGCAAAGGACGCGATGGGGCTCGTCCGCTACGCCGAATCGCTGTTCGCCGCGGCTCAGTGACCTTCGGCGAGGCGCTCCGCGAGGCGCTCGGGAAGACCCGCCGCGCGAATGCGCGCCTGGGCCGCCGAGATGTCGTAGGGGAGGCGGCGGAACGTCACCGTCTTCGCCACGCTGTCGTAGATGACGTACGTCGCGCGCGGGTCGCCGTCGCGCGGCTGGCCGACGGAGCCGACGTTGATGAAGTACTTGCGCCCCATCTGGAGCTTGAAGTCCTGCGGGTCGATGCGGAAGACGCCCTGCATCGACTTCTCGTAGATCATGGGGCAGTGCGTGTGGCCGTGGAAGCTCAGCGGCGTCTTCTGCGCCGTGAAGTTCGCGTCCGCCTGCAGGTTGTCGAAGACGTAGCCGAAGAGCGCCGGGCGGTCGTTCGTCGCATGGACGAGCGTGACGCCCTTCGCAGTGCGCGTGAACGGCAGCGCGCGCAGCCAGTCGAGGTCCTCCTCCGACAGCTGCTCGCGCGTCCAGCGCACGACGGCCGCCGCGTTCGGGTTGAAGTCGTTCAGGTTCAGCTTCTCGCACCCGACGTAGTAGTCGTGGTTGCCCATCATCACCGGGCAGCCGATGTCGCGGATGATTTCGATGCACTCGTGCGGGCAGGCGTTGTAGCCCACCACGTCGCCGGTGCAGAGGAACTCCTCCACGCCCTGTTCGCGGCAGTCGGCCAGCACGACGTTCAGCGCGTCGAGATTGGCGTGGATGTCGCCCAATATCGCAATCTTGGCCATGTTACTTCAGGAGCGCTCCCGCGAGTTGAAGATCCTCGACCGTCGTGATCTTCAGGTTGGGCGCGAGGCTTTCGAAGATCTGGATCTTCGCCTCGGGATCGGTCAACTCCACCGCCTGGCAATCGTCCGTCACCTCGCGCTTGCCGAGGTTTTTGTAGGCGTTGCGGATCGTCTTCATCTGGAACGCCTGCGGCGTCTGGACCGCCCACAGCTTCGCGCGATCCTCGCTGCCCGCCACGGTCACGCCCTTCTCGACGCGCTTGACCGAGTCGGTCATCCGCCGCCCGACCGTCACCGCCGGCAGCCGCCGCACGAGCTTGACGACCTCGGAGATCACATCCGACGTCACACACGGGCGCGCACCGTCATGGATGACGACGTAGCGCGTGTCGGCGTCGCACGCCTTCAGGCCCGCCTCCACCGACTCCTGGCGCTTGTTGCCGCCCGGGACGATCGCCTGGAGCTTGGAGATGCCGAACATCCGGCAGACGGCCTTCGCCGCCACCTGCTGGTCCTTGCGCACCACAAGGACGATGCGGTCGATGTCGGGGCAGCGCTCGAACGCGAGGAGCGACCACGCCACCACCGGCTTGTTGATGAGCGAAAGAAACGCCTTGTCCGTTCCCGCCCCCATGCGTTCGGATTTACCCGCCGCCACGATGATTGCAGTTGTCATGCCACATTCCTCCCACAGCATTTCTTGTATTTCTTGCCCGAGCCGCACGGACACGGATCGTTGCGGCCGACGACATCGTGACGGGGCGTCGGCTGCGCCCCCGGCACCGCGCCGGCGAGCGGCGCGCGCACGACGCGCGCCGGACGCGACATCATCGACGCGAACACGTCCGCCACCGCCTTCTGGTTCTCCGCGCGCGTCGCGGGCGCGGCCGCGGGGCGGCTCGCCGGCCGCGCGTTCTCCGCGCCCGTGGACCCGTCGATCGACACCGCGCGCTCGTTCGTCTGCGCCTGGCGCCGCGCGCTCTCCATCTGCGCCATCAGGCGGCGCATGTTCGTCAGCGTGGTGGCGCGGAACTCGCTCGTGACGACCTTCGACTTGATGGCGCTCATCAGCTGCTCGAACATCGCGAACGCCTCCTTCTTGTATTCGATGAGCGGATCGCGCTGGCCGTACGCGCGCAGGTTCACGCCGTGGCGCAGGTCGTCCATCGCGCGCAGGTAGTCCTGCCACTCGCGGTCGATCACGTTCAGGAAGACGCCGCGCTCCATGAACGGCAGCGTCTCGGGATCCTCGCCCGCGCACTTCGCGTTGTAGGCGGTCTCGACGCGGCCGAAGACGAGGTCGCCCGCCGCGACGGGATTGCCCAGCAGCGGCGTCAGCTCCTCCGCCGTCACGACGACGGGGAAGGTCACGCGCAGCCACGCGAGGAAGTCCTCCACCGAGCCGTCCTTCGCGCTGAAGAGGTAGCGGTCGCACTGGATGCGCACGACGTCGTTGATCACGTCCAGCACGATGTCGTGCACCGCCGCCGCGTCGCCCGTCAGCACGCGCCCGCGCAGCTCGTAGATGATCGAGCGCTGCTTGTTCATCACGTCGTCGAACTCGAGCGTGCGCTTGCGGATGGCGTAGTGCTGCTGCTCGACGCGCCGCTGCGCCGTCTCGACCGAGCGGTTGAGCCACTTGTGCTCCATCACCTCGCCTTCCTTCATGCCGAGGCGCTGCATGATGCCCGCGATCTTCTGCGAGCCGAACAGGCGCATCAGCTGGTCCTCGAGCGAGATGAAGAACTGCGACGAGCCCGGATCGCCCTGGCGCGAGCAGCGGCCGCGCAGCTGGCGGTCGATGCGCCGCGACTCGTGGCGCTCGGAGCCGATGACGTGCAGGCCGCCAAGCTCCGTCACGCCCTCGCCGAGCTTGATGTCGGTGCCGCGGCCGGCCATGTTCGTCGCGATCGTCACGGCGCCCTTCATGCCCGCGAGCGCGACGATCTCCGCCTCGCGCGCGTGGTTCTTCGCGTTCAGGACCTCGTGCGGGATGTGCGCCAGCGTCAGGAAGCGCGAGAGCACCTCCGACGTGTCGACCGTCACCGTGCCGAGCAGGATCGGCTGGCCCTTCGCGTGGCGTTCGGCGACGTCGGCGACGATCGCCTTGAACTTCTCGCGCTGCGTGCGGTAGATCTGGTCGTTGCCGTCGACGCGGTTGACCGGCTTGTTCGTCGGGATCGAGACGACGTCGAGCTTGTAGATGTCCTTGAACTCGCGCGCCTCCGTCTCGGCCGTGCCCGTCATGCCCGCGAGCTTCTTGTAGAGGCGGAAGTAGTTCTGGATCGTGATCGTCGCGAGCGTCTGCGACTCCTTTTCGATCTCCACGCCCTCCTTCGCCTCGACCGCCTGGTGCAGACCGTCGCTCCAGCGCCGCCCCGGCAGGACGCGGCCCGTGAACTCGTCGACGATGTAGACGTGGTTGTCCTGCACGACGTAGTCGACGTCCTTCTCGTAGAGGCAGTAGGCGCGCAGGAGCTGGTCCACGACATGGACGCGGTCGCTCTTCTCGACGAACGCGCTCTGCGCCAGGCGCCGCTTCTCGCCGCGTTCCTCCTCTGTCAGCGACGTGTCGCCGTCGATCGCGCTCATCTCGGCGGCGATGTCGGGCAGCACGAAGAGCTTCGGGTCCGACGGGCAGATCTTCTCGCAGCCCTTGTCGGTGAGCGACACTTCGCGCGTGCGCTCGTCAATCGTGAAATAGAGCTCGTCCTTCAGCTCCCGCGCGTGCTCCTTGAACATCTCGGAGAGCATCTTCAGCTCGCCCTCCTCGTGGATCTTGCGGATCTCCGCGTTCTCCAGCAGGTGCATCAGCTGCTTGTGCTTCGGCATCGAGTGGTAGACCTGGTAGAGCTTGTCGCGCACCTTGTCGGCGTCGCCCGACTCCCACGCCTTCTTCGCCTGCTGGATGAAGTCGTTGCACTGCGCCGTCTGGACGCGCACGATCGCGTCGACCATCGGCTTGAGCTGGATGTAGACGTGGCTCGTCGACATCGTCGCGGGGCCGGAGATGATCAGCGGCGTGCGCGCCTCGTCGATCAGGATCGAGTCGACCTCGTCGACGATCGCGAAGTTGTGACCGTTCTGCACGACCTGCTGCGGCTGCTGCGCCATGCCGTTGTCGCGCAGGTAGTCGAAGCCGAACTCGCTGTTCGTGCCGTAGGTGATGTCGCACAGGTACTGCGCGCGGCGCTCGGCGGAATCCATCGAGTTCTGGATGCAGCCGACGGTGAGGCCGAGGTAGCGGTAGAGGTGGCCCATCCAGCTCGCGTCGCGGCGGGCCAGGTAGTCGTTGACGGTGACGAGCTGGACGTTCTGTCCCGTCAGCGCGTTGAGATAGAGCGGCAGCGTCGCGACGAGCGTCTTGCCCTCGCCCGTCTGCATTTCCGAGATCTTGCCCTGGTGCAGGACGATGCCGCCGAGGAGCTGCACGTCGAACGGCACCATGTTCCAGGTCAGCGTGTGGCCGCAGACCTCCTCGGTCGTGCCGACGAGATGGCGGCAGGCGTTCTTGACGAGCGCGTACGCCTCGGGCAGGATCGCATCGAGGCTTTCGCCCTTCGCGACGCGCGACTTGAACTCGGCCGTCTTGCGCGGGAAATCCGCGTCGGTGAAATGCTGCGCCTCGTATTCGGCTTCAATGCGGTTGATTTCGCGGACGATCGGCCACAGACGCTTCAGTTCGCGGTCGTTTTTCGTCCCGAAGAAAAACTTCAACAGGTTCATCGGGTTCATGCTCATATAGTGGCGTATATTATATCATAAATACGCCATCTTGTGCGGAAAAACCGCACGAAGCGTTCCACGGCCGTGGGATTCCAGATCGCTCGCCTTGCTCGCTCAGCTCGGCCGCGCGCCGCGATTATTTCAGCGCGTACTTGAGGCCGATCTCGAGGCCGCGCAGCTCCGCGAGGCCGATGAGACGCCCGCCGTAGCTGTAGCCGCAGTAGCAGTCCTTCCCCTTGAGCTGCGCGAGCGCGCGGTCGATCTCCAGATAGCGCCCGTGGTCAGGCCGCACGACGATCCCCTCGCCGCGCCGCTTCTCCTCCTTGAGGAATTCCGCGAACAGCTTCGGAATGTTCGTCTGGCCGCAGAGGTGGCACTGCGACTCGTGAAACACCTTGTCGTCGGTGTATTCCAGATTGCGGAAATGGCAGAAGAAGACGCGCTTGCCGAACTTCTTCATGATTTCGACCGCGTCGTTCTTCGGGTCGCCGCCGAGCGAGCCGGTGCAGAGCGTCAGCCCCACGTGCGGCGACGGGCACTTCCTGTACATTTCGGCGATGTCCTTCGCGTTCGAGAGGATGCGCGGCAGACCGAAGATCGGGTGCGGCGGGTCGTCCGGATGGATGCACATGTTGACGCCCGTCTCCTCGAGAACCGGCGAAATCTCGTTCAGGAACGCGTACATGTTCGCGCGCAGCTGCTTGTCGTCGATGCCCTTGTACGTCGCGAGCTGCGCAAGGAACTCCTCCGGCGTCAGGTCGTCCACCGTGCCGGGCAGTCCGCAGAGGACCGCGTCGGCGACGCGCTTGCGGCCCTTCGCGTCCAGCTTCGCCCACGTGCGCTTCGCCTTCGCGCGCGTCTGCGCGTCGTACTCCTTCTCCGCGCCGGGGCGCTTGAGATAGAAGAGATCGAAGCCGGCGAGCTCATACTCGTTGTATTCGAGGCAGGTGGAGCCGTCGGGCAGCGCGTAGGCGAGGTTCGAGCGCGTCCAGTCGAGGACCGGCATGAAGTTGTAGCAGACGGTCTTGATGCCGCACTTCGCGAGATTGCGCAGCGTCTGCTTGTAGTTCGCGATGTACTTCCGATAGTCGCCCGTGCGCTTCTTGATGTCCTCGTGGACCGGCACCGACTCGACGACAGACCAGACCATCCCCGCGTCCTTCACCTTCTTCTGGCGCGCCTTGATCTCGGCGACGGGCCACACTTCGCCCGGCTTGCGTTCGTAGAGCGCGGCGACGATGTCCGTCACGCCCGCCTGGCGGATTTCCCTGAGGGTGATCGCGTCCGCGTCACCGTACCATCTCCAACCTTGCTTCATCGTTCGGTCCTTTCGTGTTTCGTCCGGGGTTAGGCTTCGACCTTCTTGTAATGCGGCACGAGCGTCTTCATGATCGACCAGCCCACGAGGTAGGCGATCGCGCAGTAGCTGAAGACGATCATGTAGCCCGCCGGCTTGCCGCTGAAGCCGAGGAACGTGAACTTGTCGCCCTGCTCGCCCGCGAACGTGAAGAGCCAGCCCGACGACTTGTTGATGAGGAACGAGCCGCAGCCGGCCGCGAACTGGGCGATGCCGGTCAGTGTGCCGATCGTCGACTTCGGGAACATGTCGCCGACGACGGAGTAGACGTTCGCGCTCCACGCCTGGTGGCCGGCGCACGCGAGGCCGATCAGGATCGCCGGGAACCACGCGCTGAACGCGCCGAGCGGCTGCGCGCCGAGCGCGACGAGCGGGAAGCAGGCGAAGATCAGCATCGCGGCCATGCGCCCCTCGTACGGGTTCATGCCGCGCCTGTCCACCATGAACGTCGGGATCCGGCACAGGTAGATCGACACGACCGTGACGATGGCGTAGAGCGTGAAGATGAGCGCCATGCCCATGCCGTCGGAGCTCTTGTAGCCGAACTGGTCGGAGAGGTAGCCGGGCGTCCAGAAGAGGAAGAACCACCACACGCCGTCGGTCAGGAAGCGGCCGAAGATGAGCGCCCACGTCTGGCGGTACGCAAAGCACTTGAGGAACGGGATCGTCGCGCCCTCGCCCGCGGCGGGTGTGGCCGCCGCCGCGCCCGCGTCCGCCGCGTCGTCCTGGTGGATGTAGGCGAGCTCCTCGGCGTTGACGCGCGGATTCACGGCCGGCTGGCTGTAGAGCCAGAACCAGAAGCCCATCCAGACGAAGCCGAGCGCGCCGATGATGATGAAGCTCATCTCCCAGCCGCAGTGCTGGGCGATCACGGGGATCGTCAGGGGCGCCGCGAGCGCGCCGACGGAGGAGCCCGCGTTGAAGATGGACGTCGCGAACGCGCGGTCCTTCTTCGGGAAGTATTCGGCCGTCACCTTGATCGCCGCCGGGAAGTTGCCGGCCTCGCCGAGCGCCAGCACCGACCGGCACGCGAGGAAGAGCCACACCGAGATCGTCATGCCCCACATCGCGACGAAGCCCGCCGCCTTCAGGAGCTCCGTCCCCACGCCGCAGCCGGCGTGCAGGCACGCGCCGAGCGACCAGATGAAGATCGCCCACAGATACCCCTTCTTCGTGCCGAGGCGGTCGATGAGCTTGCCGGCGAAGAGGTTGCAGATCGCGTAGATGATGGAAAAGACGCCGGTGATCGTGCCGTAGTCGTTGTCGGTCCAACCGAAGACGGGGGCGATGAAGTCCTTGTACGTCAGCGACAGCACCTGCCGGTCCATGTAGTTGACCGTCGTCGCGAAGAACAGCAGCGAACAGATGATCCAGCGGAAATTCGACATCTTTTTCATCAGCGGGCCTTTCTTTTGTTTTGGAATGCGCCTAGTATATCAAAAAACGACGCCGCACGACATACCCATTCGGGTAGTGTGCGGCGGATGCCGTGTGCCGGAAGGCGGCCGCGCCTACCGCGCGAGCCAGCCGCCGTCGCAGGCGTACGTGTAGCCGGTCATGTAGTCCGAGGCCGGCGCGGCGAGGAAGACGCAGATGCCCTTGAGGTCGTCGGGCGTGCCCCAGCGGCCGGCGGGAATGCGGTCGAGAATCGCCTTGTTGCGCTTCTTGTCGGCGCGGATCGGCGCGGTGTTCGCGGTCGCGATGTAGCCGGGCGCGATCGCGTTCACGCAGATGCCGTCCTTCGAGAGCTCGTTCGCCATCAGCATGGTGAGCGACTTGATGCCGCCCTTCGACGCCGCGTAGCCGGGCACGAGGATGCCGCCCTGGAACGAGAGCATCGAGGCGATGTTGATGATCTTGCCGCCCTTGCCCTGCTTCTGCATCTGGCGGACGACGGCCTGCGACAGGAAGAACGGCGTCGACAGGTTGATCGCGATGACGTCGTTCCAGTTCTTCGCGCTGTGGTCGACGAACGGCTCGCGGCGGATGATGCCGGCGTTGTTGACGAGGATGTCGATGCGCTTGAACGCCTTGACGACCTTCGCGACGATCTTCGGGGCCTCCTTCTCGCCCTTCGAGAGGTCGGCCTTGATGCCGATGGCCTTGCGGCCGAGCTTTTCGATGGCGGCGATCGTCTCGTCCATCGGGATCACGTCGACGATGGCGACGTCCGCGCCCGCTTCCGCGAGGCCGAGGGCGTACGCCTGGCCGATGCCGCGACCCGCGCCCGTGACGATGGCGACCTTTCCGTCGAGCTTAAACTGATCGAGTATCATTCTTGTTTTCCTTTCGTTGTCGTGTTTGTTTTTATTGCATTATGCCAAATCTACATTATGCCAATCAACGCAGCCTTTCAGGTCACCGCATCTCCGACAGCGGCACCTTGTCCATGTCGCCGTAGTTGAGGTTCTCGCCGCCCATGCCCCAGATGAACATGTAGTTCGAGGTGCCTGCGGCCGAATGGACCGACCACTCGGGCGACGCGACGGCCTGCTCGTCGTGGAGCCAGAGGAGGCGCTGCTCCTGCGGCTCGCCCATCTGGTGGCAGATGGCCTGGCCCGCCGGCACGTTGAAGTAGAAGTACGCCTCCATGCGCCGCGCGTGCGTGTGCTGCGGCATCGTGTTCCAGACGCTGCCCGGCTTCAGCTCGGTGAGGCCCATCTGGAGCTGGTTGCAGCCGCCGCCCGCGACCTTCGCGAGCACGGGGTAGACGATGAGCTGGTTGATGACGCGGTCGTTTGACTCCGCGAGCGAGCCCGCCTTGATGTAGTTGCCGATCGTGTAGCCCGGCTTCGTGCAATTCTGGTCGCTCGTGATGCGCTGCGTGATGAATTCCTTGTAAGCGGGCGCGGAATTGAGGTAGAACTTCGCGGGTGCCGCCGCATCGAGCGAGCGGAACGTCACGGACTTCTTGCCGCAGCCGACGTAGAGCGCCTCCTTGAAGTCGAGCGCGTAATCGGTCCCGTCCACCGTCACGACGCCCGCGCCGCCCACGTTGATGACGCCGAGCTCGCGGCGGTCGAGGAAGTGCTCGGCCTTGAGCGGGTCGATCGGATCGAGCGAAAGCGTCTCCTTGACCGGCATCGCGCCGCCGTAGATGAGGCGGTCGTACATCGTGTACGTGAGGTTGATTTCGTCGGGGGCCATCACCTTTTCCATCACGAACCGTTCGCGGAGCGTCGCGGTGTCGTAGTGCCTGACGTCGGCCGGATGGCAGGCGGTCTGGATGGCATAGTTGATCGTGCCCGCGTTCACGGCGAGCGCTGCGGCCGTCGCCGCGATTGCTGCTGCATACTTCATGATGGTTGATCCTTTATTGTTCCTGTTGTCAAAACTGGCAAGGCGCGATTTCAAGCCCCTTGGCGAACTCGCGCACCTCTTTGCGCCACGCCTCCGGCGAAACGATTTCGCCCGCCTTTGACCACGCGCCGCCCGCATAGTAGACGAACGAGGGCCTGCGCAGGGCGAGAACGCGGCTGTTCTGGCGGTCCGTGAGCAGTTCCACGCCGTCCCGGCACGACGGGTCGAGGATGACAGCCGTCATGGTGGAGCCTTCGACCTCGTTCTTCGGATCCTCGAACAGCGCGACCAGGCCGAGCGCCACATCCTCCCACACGTCGCCGTGATGATCGCGCTTCGGCTCCAGATCGAGCCCCGGGCCGACCTTGAACTCCCGGAGCCGCTTCGGATGCTCGAACGAGACCTCGTTGCGGAAGAAGCGCGAGCCTTTCTTCAGCGTAATCTGGTATGTCATCCTGCCCAGCGCAGAGAAAGCGGGGTACACCAGCTTGAACGTGCAGCGTTCGTCGCAGTTGGTGACGACCTCGCAGCGCTCCCAGTCGGGATACGTCTTCCACTCGCCGTCGCCGAAAAGCGCCACCGCGCCGACGCCGCGCGACGCGCCGATCGTGTAGTTGTCGAGAATGCCCTTCCACGGCTTCACGTGCCAGTTGCCGCACGTGTCGTGGTTGTGCAGCACCTCGCCGCACGTCGCCCCGGCGTCCGTCATCTTGTTGAAGAGGTCGATGCCGCTCCAGACGTGCGGATCGCCCGGCCCGTAGGCGCGGAAGCCCACCTTGTCGTTCTCCCAGAAGAAGTCGTTCGCGCGCTCCGGCGCCACGCCGCACGCGCACACCGTCGCCAGGATGAGAGGTAGAAAACTTGCCATGCCGATAGTATACCAAAAACCCCGCACCCCGCTCCATCCCCTTTTTAGGGGGAGCGCGGCAAAGCGACGCGGTTGCCCGGGAAAAAGCGCACGCGCGCCTTGAGCCGGAGCGACAGGCTCAGCGCATTGACCTTCGCGGCGGGCAGCTTCGTGCGGCGCACGAGCTCGTCCAGCGTGACGCCGTCCGCGTCGAGTTCGCGCAGGATCATCGCCTCTTCGACCGAAACCGCAGGACTCGGCGGCGCGTCTGCGGCAGACGTCCGCGGCAGTTTTGCCGCGCGCGGCTTCTTCTTCAGCGGCGGCGCGTCGCGCGTCTCCTGCGCCGGCACGAGCGCGCGCAGCTCGCCGTCCACGTCCGCCGCCGAACGGACGAGCCGCGCACCGTCGCGCAGGAGCGCGAGGCACCCCTGGCTCGAACGGCTGTCGACGCGGCCCGGCACCGCCATCACCGTGCGCCCGAGGTCGGCGGCGATCGACGTCGTGATCAGCGTGCCGCTCTTGAACGGCGCTTCGACGGCGACGACGCCCTGCGCGAGCGCCGCGACGATGCGGTTGCGCTGCGGGAACGTCGTCTGGTCGGCGTCGCGTCCGAACGGAAATTCACTCACGACCGCGCCGCCCTTCTGCACGATCTCGCGCGCGAGCGCGCGGTTCTCCTCGGGATAGAAGCGGTCGAGCGCCGAGCCGAGGACGCCGACGGTCGTGCCGAGCGCCGCCAGCGCGCCGCGGTGCGCCTCGGCGTCGATGCCGAGCGCGAGGCCCGAGATGACGGACCAGCCCATCTCGGCAAGTCCCTCGGCAATCTTGAACGCCTGATCGAGCCCGTACGGCGTCGCGCGCCGCGTGCCGACAAGCGCGACGCCGGGCCGTGCGAGCGCGGCCGCGTCGCCCTTGACGTAGAGCGCGAGCGGGTGGCTCGGCACGTCTTTGAGGCGCGGCGGATAGGCGGGATCGGCGGGGGTGACGATTTCGACGCCGAACTTCTTCGCCAGGCTGAACTCGCGCCGCCAGTCCACGTCGCCGCCCGCGCGCGCGGTGCGGTTCGGGTACCGTTCCCAGGCCGCCGCGACACCGCCGGCCGCGGCGGCGAGCTGCGCCACACCGACGGCGCCGATCTTCTCCGTCAGATTGAAGGCGACGTATGCTTCGCGTTCGGTCAATTTACCCCCTTGTCAAGTGCGCGCCGGATTTGATATACTAACCACTTGTTGAACTTTGGCCCCATCGTCTATCGGCTAGGACACGAGCTTTTCATGCTTGGTAGAGGAGTTCGA
>Ga0256405_10003393_pt1 | contig 32906 bp, 30 predicted proteins | sample RumenRJG_02DNA_FD_189096 | JGI IMG/M metagenome (GOLD analysis project Ga0256405, IMG submission 189096) | Bovine rumen microbial communities from Lethbridge, Alberta, Canada - RJG_02 | ecosystem: Host-associated > Mammals > Digestive system > Stomach > Rumen | place: Canada: Alberta...
ATATGTTCAACAAACACGTGTTTTCTGGACGCTCTGCAGCCGAGGGAAGGATATACGGATGCTGGTTGGATACGCGCGTGTGAGCACGCAGGCGCAGACTTTAGACAGGCAGATCGACGCCCTTGTCGCCGCCGGCGTCGACCGGCGGAATATCTACAGGGAGAAGGCGAGCGGCAAGAAGCGCGACCGGCCAGAGCTCCAGAGGCTCCTCGACGAGCTCCAGGATGGCGACGTCGTCATCGTTGCCGAGACCACCCGCGTGTCGCGTTCGACCAAGGACCTGCTCGAGCTCATCGATGCGATTAGGGGCAGGGGAGCGGAGATCCGCAGCCTATCCGAGCCATGGCTTGACACAACCGATTCGAGCCCTATGGCAGAGTTCGTCCGCACCGTAATGGCGGGTTTCTCCCAGCTCGAACGTCAGATGACGAGCGAGCGCGTGAAGGACGGCCTGAGGGCCGCGAAGGCGAGGGGCCGCAAGGGCGGCAGGCCGAGCAAGAGGAACGCCCATGCGGACGCCGTCATGGCGCTCTACAAGGGCGGGATGCATATCTCGGACATCGCGAAGCACGAGGGGATCAGCCGTACGACGGTGTACAAGATCATCGGCGAGCAGGAAGAGTTGAACAAGACACAATAAGCACGTCCCTAGCTGCGGAAACGCACTGAGAGGCGATTTAAGGGCATGAAAACCCAAATACGGATTATTGATTGTAAAAAAGACCATAACTGAGTTAACACTATGTGTCTCGACCTTGCATGGCAACGACGGAGTCTCCGAGGCGTTCTTCACGGTGAACGATGCGTTCGACGACAACGCGGCGAAGGCCAAGGCGAGGTACGAGGGCGCCACCGTGATCATCAAGGCGCCGATCACGATCATAGACGATACCCGGTATGTGATTCTCGATCCGAATTCGGGTGCGTGGTTCGGATTCGGATGCAAATCATCATCCGATCCGGCTGGCGAGGACGTCATATTCCCGATGGCGTTCGTCAGGAACAGCGAGTCGACGATCCTCGAGCTCGACCTCGACAAGGGAGACGAGGTGCTGATTGCGGCGTCGCTCTCCATCGTGCAGGACGGCACCATGGATTACCGTGCGTTCGTCCTCGGCGACGGCTTCGTGATCGAGGCGCTCTAGCCTGGCGATAAGGCGAGCTGGCCCGCCTGCAAGAGGCGGGCCGTGGGGATAGCGTACGTGCTAAGGGAGCCTATACCGTCAGGTTCCCCTTCTCGTCGCAGGCGGCGAAGATCGTGTAGTACCACGTGTTGCCCGAGAGCGCCCTCAGCGCATAGCAGCCCGGGGCCATTTCGTACACCTCGAGCTGGGAGCCGAGGTAGACGAGGTGCCTGTTGACGATCATGTACGGGTCATCTTCGGGCATGGGGGAGCCGGTGACGAGGCGCCCCTCGCTGTCGACCGCGTTGAGCCAGGATACGCTTCCGTCCTCGAAGCGGCCGACCAGCGTGTAGTCGATGAAATCGATGCGGCGCACCGCATAGGTTCCGGGGAACATCTGCTCGATATCGTCATCGTCGAGCCGCTTGAAGGACGATGTGTATTGCACGAAGTAGTTGTTCGCCTCCTGTATGGTCTCCGTGTCGTACGAGGTGAAGAAGTCTATCGTTGCCGACCTGCCGTCGTAGGAGCTCGCCTGGGTGGGGGCTGCCTTTGGCGGGTTCAGGGGGTTGCCCTTCTCATCGCAGGCGAACATCAGGCCGCCGGAGACCATTCCCGTGCTCTTGCCGTCCTCGGCGATGTAGCGTCCGTTCCATACGATGTAGTACCCGTCCGCAATCCTGCATGCCCTGTATCCGTAGCCCTCTGGGAGGCGGATATCCCCGTCCTTGCGGTACTCGTAGTCCTTTGGGAGGGTCGAGTCGAAATACTCACCGTTTTGCCTGACATTGCCGAGCTTGTTCCAGGTGCTCTCGCCGTAGATGTAGATCTGCAGGTAGTCCGACAGCCTGTCGTACGAGACGCCGTTGTCGAACACGGTGAAGCCGATGTAGGCGTAGGTCCCCGGGAAGAGGGCTTCGACCTCGGATATCTCCAGCTGCTCGTACTCCGAGACGTGTTCGCTGAGGTACTGGGCCGCATACCACTGTACCTCGAAGTCGTTCCCGGGCATGATGTTGCGGAGCGCCTCGTCGTCGCTGTGGCTCTTGAGTACGTCGGCCTTATCGGATAGGACTCCCTCGTACTCCGCGATCGTCTCGTCGAACCCATCGCTGCTAATCGAGAACTCGTATCTCGAGCTCCCGATCTCGATGATGCATCTGACCGCGTCGGGCTCCCTTCTCAGGTCCTCGATGAAATCGGTGCCGACCGTTCCGACCATCCCGTTGGGCGGTGTTCCGATGAGGATGTATTCCCTCGTCGTTCCCGTGCTGGTCTTGGTCTTCAAGGTCATCTGGTCGCCGCTGGTGTACGTCGCGGCGGCGTCTCCGTACTCGTGCAGGCTGAACATGACGAGCCATTCGTCAGCGGAATCGAGATTGCGGGTTGCAATCATCTGGCCCGATAGGTCGCTGCCAGAGGTGGCCGTATTGGAGAACTGGCCTATGAACAGCTGGTAGATGTAGGGGTCTCCGTCCTCGACCACGTCCCCGAAGTCGTCCGTGGGAAGGCCCATGCGCCACGAGCCCACCGACAGTTCCGTTGAACTGTTCTGCTCTTGTGCTTCGCTCGCATCTGCATCCTGTGCCTGACTTCCCGTATCAGGGCCGGGAGCGCTCCCGCATCCCGCGATCGCAAGCGAGAAAAGCAGGGCGATGAAGATCGAGAATGGGCGAACGGGCCGCATGCCGCGCATGACGTGCATGGCTTCCTCCTCAGTCAAACCTGAACCTTGGTTCGATTATTGCAGGGGGGTATTGTCAATGCAATTGCTACTCGACGCTGGGAGAGTTTTATGTCTGATGGAATTCCATCGGATGGTGTTCCGATATCTCTGCGATAACCCTCGAAGCGAGGGCGGGGGTGCTTGGCAATGGGGTTATCAAGAAAAAAGAAGCCCGCTGGGGAAATTCCCGGCGGGCTGGCTGGACGTTTTTAGGGGCGATCTGCTAAAGGATGAGGTCCCAGTCTGAGACGTCGCACTGTCCGTTTTGGTTGGACCCCGTCGCGACTACCGTGCCGTCGGAACGCATACCCACGGTGTGGCCGCTTCCTGCAGAGATGGCAACGATGTCCGTCCAACCCGAGACATCGCTCATTCCGTAGTCGCTGCCACCTGCCGCGAACACCCTTCCGTCAGAGCGAATACCCACGGTATGGCTGATTCCCGATGAGACTGCGGAGAATCTCCCGACCCAGTCGGAGACATAGCCTGCGCCAGTCCTCTGGCTGCCCGCAATGATTACCGTCCCATCAGACCTGAGACCCACGGTTGCCCATCCGCCTGCTGAAACGGCAACGATTTCCGACCAACCAGAGACGTCGCATTGGCCTTCGGCATCTGAGCCTGTCGCGACCACCGTGCCATCTGAGCGTATACCGACGGTATGGTGGTCTCCAGCCGAGATGGCGACAATATCCGTCCAGTCAGAGACATCGCACGACCCCTGATAGTCGTAGCCCGTGGCAACGACCGTTCCATCTGATTTCAAGCCTACAGTATGGTAGTTTCCAGCAGAGACGGCGACAATGTCCGTCCATCCTGAGACGTCACACTGTCCGTATAGATTTGATCCCGTCGCGATCACCGTGCCGTCCGAACGAAGTCCGATGGTATACGCGTTTCCAGCAGAGATGGCGACGATGTCTGTCCAACCCGATACGTTGCACTGTCCATCATCGTTTATTCCGGTAGCGACAACCGTGCCGTCCGAAAGAAGACCGACGGTGTGGCCGCTTCCTGCGGACAGGCGATTCCGAGAGGCGAGGATAAGGTCGGTGAGGCTCTTCGCAGCGATATCGTAGGCATCCTGATTCTCCGCAGCCTCGTACCATTCCAGCGCCTCGTAGAGGTTTCCCCTTTCCTCTTCCGCTTTGCCCAGCTTGTTCGCGCATTGCCTGCGCAGATCGGCGGCGTCCAAGTAGCTTGTGCTCTCGAATGCCTCGTAGGCTGCCCTGTAGTCACCCGACTCCATGAGGGAGACGGCGTCGTTGTATCTGCTCGCGTCCTGGCATTCGGCAACCTTGGCCTGTGAGTCCCGGTAGTTGCCCAGCTCCATGAACGCTGCCGCCGCTCCGTCGAAGTCTCCCAACTCCATGAGGGCGACGGCGTCGTTGTACCTGTTCATGGGGATCACGACCCTGGTGGCGATGAAGAAGGCGGCGACTACCAAGGCGACTACGGCAGCAGCGATACCCGCAAGCCTCGCGGTCTTCCTCCGGCTCTGTTCCACCTGCTGTGCTGCTGCGGCGCACTTTTCCGCCATCTCCTCGGAGTCGCGGTATCCGCCCAACCACTCGAACTGCGTCTTCGCCCAGTCCAGCTGGTCGGCCTTACCGGATGCCAAGGCTGCGGAAGCCCCCTTGTACCTGAGTACCCTGTCTCGCTCCTCGAGCCATGGCTCGTCCTCGAGCTGCGATAGGAGCTCCTTTTGCGCGCCGCATGAGCGGCAGGCGTTCCTGCCCACGTTGAGCGAGCCGCACGAGCAGATCCACCAGCCCTCGCCCTCATGCAAGCGTCGCTTCAACTTGCTCGGGTCGAGCTGCCTCTCGGCGAGCTCTGCATCGCGTGCGCGCGCCGCCTCGGGGGAGAGGAGGAGCGGTTCCTGAGCGGGCAGCTTCTCCGCAGGTCCGAATGATGCAACGTTACCTGCGCGCGTCACCGATGCATAGACATTCCCGACCTCAGGATGCTCGAGCTCGTGCGCCCTCGGGGTCCATTCCATGTTGGGGGCGATGTCGGCGTCGAGGTCCGAGAACACGACCTCCTCGACCTGGCCTTCGGGAGAGGAGACCTTCGCCGACACCTCCACGGCGCCGATCGACCCGTTGGATACGTTGCGGATTTTGAGCTGCAGGAACGCCCTCTGGGTCTCCGTGTCGCGCGCGACCTGCAGGACCTCGATCCGAAGCGGGCATCCGATCTGCCATGCGGGGTTCTCGTCGCGGTAGACAACCTTGTAGTTCGCCATCTTCTTTACGCTTCCTATCGTGTGCGTTCGGATTTCAGCGTTATGACCTCCCCGCTTACAGGCTTGGTAGCTCGTCGTCTACGGTCTTGGGCGAAGGGGAAGATGGCACGCCAGCCCTGTCGGGGAGGGCGGCGACGTAGAGGCCTGCGGCCAGCACGCTGCCGAAGATGCCTAGCAGCCAGATGGTCGTGGTCTTCCCCGAGTGCCCCTTCTCCACGGCGAGCTCCACGAACGCAGAGGTGCAGCAGAGGCTGATTATGAGGAGGATGATGAGGGGAAGAAAGAGTGCGCCAAGTCCAGCGGTTCCATACATGATAGCCAACTCCTTTAAGTGCTTATGTCTGCCAATGCCATATTGTGGTGGCCATTGACAAGTTGTTCAATTATCGGGTAAGGATGTGCTAGAGCCCGAGAATCTGCTTCTTCTTGGCGTCGAACTCCTCCTGCGTGATGATGCCGTCGTCCAAAAGGCCCTTGAACTTCCTCAGCTCATCGGCAGGGGAGGCCTGCACGGTGGCACCGCCGCCGTTCTTCAACGCCGCTCTCCTCTCCTCGACGTAGTCGACGACCTTCCTGATGAACTCGACATCCTTCGCTTCAACGAGGATTGAGTTCTCGTCGTTGACGACATCGGCGACGCTTCTCCCGCCCGCCTCGATCGATCCGGGATAGGAGAACTGCACGAAGCCCACGGTGAGGTCGGTTGGGTTGCGGAACGTGATGGATGTGATGTCACTGAAGTTGATCCTCTTGGCACCCATCGAGCCAGAATCGAGGGCGACGAAGCGCGTGCGCACAAGCTCGATGGTGAGGTAGTCTTCGTAGACGCACAGCCTAGAGCCCGTCCTGTCCATGTAGTTGAACACAGCGCCTTTACCGCCCGAGGCGATTTCGTCGCACTTCTGTTTGACGTAATCGATTGCGGCCATGGCCGCGGTGTTATCCCTTAGGGCGAACAGCAGCTGCTTCTTTCCGTACTTGCCGGGCAGGTATACGAATACCGAGCCATAGTCTAATGGGGTGATCGGGGCCCTATGTATGACGGGCGCCTGGGGCAGCTCGTCGAAACCGAACTTCTTCTTGCGGATGACGATGCCGTCCTCCTCCACGCTCCACTTCCAAGGACCGCTGCCTGCAGTGCTGAATTCTTTACCGAAGAAATCCATGAGTGCCTCCTCTTGGTATGCTGAGACACATGCGAGATTAGCTCGGGGGGTGGGGTTCGTCAAGGCTATTCGGGCGAAGCGTCGAGTTGATGGTGCAGGCGCGGCACCTCTGCTTTTGCAGCCGCCCCAGGGAAAGCTCCGGTGGCTTTCCTTGCCCCGGCATCCCGCCCGATGGCTATGCGCCCATGCCCTCCCGTTGCTTGAGGGCATGGGCTTTTTTCCAGTGCTAGAGCGACTGCTCCTTGCGGACGTGGGCGAGGTAGGCGCCTATCGCCGCCATCGCCATGCCGGCTGCCGCCGCCCATGATGCGGATGCGAGGTCGGTAGCATCCCCCGTGTGCGGGAGGGCGTAGACCTCGACCGTCTGGTCTGCGTCGGCGATGTCGGCGTGGGCCGCCACGAGCCTCTTCGACGGTGCTTTATGGTGCGGATCACTTCGGATTAGGATGCGCTAGAGCCCGAGAATCTGCTTCTTCTAGGTGTCGAACTCCTTGCCGAAGAAATCCATGAGCGCCTCCTCTTGGTATGTTGAGACACATGCGAGATTGGCCGCGGGGGGGGGTTGTCAATGCGCGAGTAGCATTTTGCAACCGGAATGTCGTCAGTACTAAGATGGAACGGTTGCAGGAGGCGTTGAAATTGGCCTGTAATGCGGAAAGGGAACACATGATGAAGAAGATAGTACTTGCGTTGTTCGTTATTTCTGCGATGACCTTGTGCAGCTGCTCCGGTGTTGGACTGTCAGATCAGGCGGCTGGCGGCGCCGATAGCCCAGATTCGACTGCGGTCTCGCAGACGGGTGCGCGAACAGTCACGTTCAATGGCATCGAGCTCGAAATCCCCGAATCATGGAGTGAGGTCGAGGTCGATCCCGGGACGATGGAGGATGCTGCTTGCTGGCATTTCGATGAGGGGGGTGTCAGCGGAAACCTCATAGCATACTCGATGCGATACGAGGCGTTCGGAAACACCGATACGCAGATGCCCGATCCGGCCGACCCCTCCCAGCAGGAAGTGAAGAAGAAGCTCGACCTTGGCTTGAAGGCCCTCGATGCACGGGTGATGCTTTCGATGGTTGCAGAGGGTAACATGCGTACCATAGATGAGGCGGCGGCCATCGATCAGACCGAATTCATGCTCGAGGAACGTCAGGGTCATGCGGTCTGGGTATGCGATTGTAGCGCGTCCGACGGGAGGGGTGTCGGATGCTGCGTCGCTCTCGACGATAGGATGGTCGCTCTTTTCATCCTCTCAGGGGAAGGGCTAACAGAAGATCAAACCTCGACTCTCGACTCGCTGATTGTGACCGAGGACTCCGATGCCCTGATGCTCGACAGAGCGCGTCTAATCGAGGGCAAGACTCAGGACGAGGCAATGGAGATCCTTGCTAATGATTCGGAGATTCATGTCCCTGTCAGTTCGGATTCTTCCAGCTCCAAACCATTGGATACGACGAGCAGCCGTCCCAGAAACAACTCTTCCAACTCCGGCAGTTCGGGTTCGCAGTCCTCTAAACCCAAGAAGAAACGCCCGGAGATTGGGATGACGGCGAGAGAGGTCGAAGAGATATGGGGTAGGCCCGATCGCAAGACCGTGCATGAATATGCCTGGGGAACGAGCGAGCAATGGGTTTACGGAGACGGTAACTACTACATCTATTTCGAGAACGGGGTTGTAACTTCCATTACCTCTCATTAGCTCGACTGAAGAGGCCTACAGTTTTCAGTTGGTTTGAGCGGTATTTAGCAACTCGTTAAGAGTGTTTCTAAATGTACTGCATCTAAGTAATCCATTGAGGCTTTCCTTTGCTCCGGCATCTCGTTCGGTGGCGATGCGCCCATGCCCTCCCGTTTGTCGGAGGGCATGGGCTTTCTCGTTGCTAGAGCGACTGCTCCTTGCGGACGTGGGCGAGGTAGGCGCCTATCGCCGCCATCGCCATGCCGGCTGCCGCCGCCCATGATGCGGATGCGAGGTCGGTGGCATCCCCCGTGTGCGGGAGGGCGTAGACCTCGACCGTCTGGTCCGCGTCGGCGATGTCGGCAAGGACGATGACATCGCGGCTATCGCGGACAAGCGTCTCGAAACAGACCGTGACCTTGCCCTCGACGTCCGCGCGGGCGACCTCGAAGACGATGTCGAAGGTGCCGTCCGCCGTCTCGGGGACGAACTCGGCCATGGCGGGTTTCTCCCAACTCGAGCGCCAGATGACGAGCGAGCGTATGAAGGACGGTTTGAAGGCCGCGAAGGCGAGGGGCCGCAACGGCGGCAAGCCGAGCAAGAGGAACGCCCATGCCGATGCCGCCATGGCGCTCTACAAGGGCGGGATGCACATCTCGGACATCGCGAAGCACGAGGGAATCAGCCGGACGACGGTATACAAGATTATCGGAGAGCACGAAGAGGGGTGGGGGCTGCGAAAAGCCATCTCAACGACTGGTTTTGTCGACGGATATATTCAGGGCTATGGATAATGCTATTTGTTCGAAGCGTTTTGGGACAACCGTCCCTGGACGATGCCGTCTATTCCTCATATGCGCCCATGTTAACCTGTCTTAAGGACGTTAGAGCGCGCATCACATTAGCGTGTATAAGACCATTTGGTATTATGAGTCGGAGCAAATGACGATAAGGAATTGAGCATGGTGATTCCTGTATTGTCATGGGCTTATCTTGATGGGAGGACATCCATGGCATCAAAGGTCACTGGCGAAAGCCTTTACGAAGAGTGCCTCAGATTAAAAAACGGTTCTGGCGTATCGAGGGGCTGGGATATAAAGCACTTTCAGATCATAGCTGACAACTTGAAAAGCAACGAGGAGGTTCTTGTGCCCTTCATGGGGCTCAATGACTATCTTTCCGCGACCGAGCACGACGGAACCTTTGCCTTCGCGGTCACGGACAAGCGAATCATCATGGGCCAGAAAAAGGTTATTGGCCAGAACGTGAAAACCGTTAGCCTTGCTCGTGTTACAGACATCACGCTTGCCGAGCGTGGAACCGTCACAATACTCGAGATAGACACTCTGGGCGATCGAATACGTATCGGTACAACTGCACGGACTGGAAGATCTGTCTACAAGAGCGTCTTGGAAATCTTGAACCAACGGGGTTCGGAGATAATGTCCTCAGGGAAAAAGCAAACACCTGTAAAGAAAAAGAAGGCCACCTCAGAAGCAAAAACAGCGGTTGAGCAAGTCAAGGAGCTCAAAGAGCTTCTCGATATGGGCATTCTTACGCAGGAAGAGTTCGACACTAAGAAGAAGCAGCTCCTGGGACTGTAGCTCCACGCATTTTGCAAGACCTTTGGGACTGTCCCCTCCTGGCATACTGCCGAAGAAGCCAGGAGGGGATTTCAATTAGTCGGTCGTGAAATGTCCCTTACGCTTCATGACGCCTACTGCCATGAACGCAAGTCCTGCTACAGCTGCGAGGAGCCATAGCGCCGAGTCGTTTGCGTCACCTGTGTGGGGGAGTGAGTAGATTTCGACGGTCTGTCCTGCATCGGCGATGTCGGCATGTACAGCTGCGAGCTTCTCCCCGTCGTAGCACCGCTCGAAGACGACGACCGACCTTCCAGAGAGCTCGGAGGCGTCGAAGGTGAAGGTCATCTCGACGGTGCCGCTCGCCTCGGTCGGTGTGAAGGTCGCCTCGGCGGTGACCGCCTTGCCGCCGATCGTAAGCTCTCCTCCGTCGGTGCTGTCGGCGTTCTTGATGTGCAGAACGCCCTTCATCGTGTAGGTTTTGCCGGGCACGAGGTTCTCGTAGCTCACGGTGTCGACGATGGTTGCGGTCTCGGAGGCGAGGACGCGCTTGGCCCCGTTGTCGCCTGTTGCCCTGGTCTGGATCTTCGGGAAGTCGACCGTCTGGTCCCTGTCCTCGAGGTCCGCATGGATCGCGACCTCGCGGCCCTCGTGCTTCACGGTCTCGAAGGCGACGACGGACCTGCCCGCCAGGGCGGAGGCGTCCGCGATCTCGAAGGAGACCTCGACGCTGCCGTCGGCCTCCTCGGGGACGAGGGGCACGGAGGCGAAGATGCCGAGGCTCTCGCCCGTGGCCTTGTCGTAGAGCTCGCCGGTCACGGTGTAGGCGCGTCCGGGCACCAGGTTCTCGTAGGCGACGGTGTCGACGAGGACGATCGGGCCCTCGGAGACGACCTCCTTGGTGCCCTCCCCGTCGGCAAGGGTCGTGCCGATCTTCGGGATCGTGACCGTCTGGTCGACGTCCTCGATGTCGGCGTGGATGGCGACGGAGGTCTCCTCGAAGAAGAGCTCCTCGAAGGCGACGAGCGTCCTGCCCTCGACGGCGGACGCGTCTGCGATCTCGAAGGTTACCTCGACGGTGCCGTCCTGCTCGGTCGGCGTGAAGACGGTTTCTGCGGTGATGCCGATGCTCTCGCCTGTGGCCTTGTCGTAGAGCTCGCCCGCCATGCGGTACTCGTGTCCGGGTTTGAGGTTCCTGTATTCGACGGTGTCGATGAGGACGATGGTCCCGTTTGCGAGGACCTCGTGGTTGCCGTCGGCATCGGTCAGCGTGGTGCCGATCTCGACTTTCGGAACCTCGATGGTCTGGCCCTCGTCGTCGATGTCCGCATGGATGAAGACGTCGCGGCCCTCGCGGCTGACGGTCTCGAACGCCACGAGCTCGTGGCCCATCCAGTCGAATCCGCTCTCGATGGTGAAGGCGACCTCGACGGTGCCGTCCGCCTCGGTCGGCGTGAACTCGATGGGCTCGCTCTTGATGCCCGTGGACTCTCCGGTCTCCTTGTCCATGAGCTCGCCTGTGACGGTGTAGGTCTTGCCGGCGATGAGGCCGCGGTAGGAGACGGTGTCGACGAGCTCCATGGGCTGCTCTGCCAGGACGGTCTTCTCGCCCTCGGACCCTGTGAGCTCGGTTCCTCCGTCGGGGAAGTTCACCGTCTGGCCCATGTCGTCAATGTCGGCGTGAACCGCGACCTCGCGCCCTTCGCGCTCGAGGGTCTCGAAGGCGACGGTCACCTTGCCGCGCACCTCTGCGAGGGGCACCTCGATGGCGACGTCGACGGTTCCGTCCTCGGCCTCGGGGACGAACTCCGCGTCGGCGGTCGCGATGACGGACCCCGTCTTCTTGTCGACGAGCTCCGCATGCATCGTGTAGGTCTCTCCGGCGCGCAGGGCCTTGTAGGCAACGGTGTCGGTGAGGACGATCGTCTCGTCTTGGCGCACGGACTCGTGCTCGCCGTCGGCGTCGACGAGCGTCGTCGCGATCTCGGGCACGTTCAGCGTCTGGCCCATGTCGTCGATGTCGGCATGCACCGCGAGCTCGCGGCCTTCGAAGGTCAGCGTCTCGAAGCACACGATGTAGCGGCCAGCCACCATCGAGGGGTCGTCGATCTCGAAGGCGACCTCGACGGTGCCGTCCTTCTCGGCGGGCGTGAAGACGGTCTCGGCGGTGATGCCGAGGCTCTTCTCCGTCGCCCTGTCCATGAGCTCCGCGCTCATGGTGTAGGCCTTGTTCGGCTTGAGGTTTGCGTACTCGACGGTGTCGACGAAGGTGAGCGGGGACTCGGAGAGCGCCTCCTGCACCCCGTCCTCCTCGGCCAGCGTGGTGGAGATCTCGGGTTCCAGGATCTTCACGGTCTGGTCGACATCGTCGATGTCGGCGTGCACGGCCCAGGTGCGCCCGCCGCGCTCGATGGTCTCGAATGCGACGAGGGAGCGCCCCATCCACTCGATGCCGTCGAAGGTGAACTCGATCTCGACCGTGCCGCTCGACCTCTTCGGCGTGAAGGAGGCGGATGCGGTGATGCCCGTGGCCTCCCCGGTCTCCTTGTCGTAGAGCTCGCCAGTGACCGTGTGGGCGATTCCGGGTTCGAGGTTCTCGTAGGAGATGACGTCGGTGAGCGTGATCAGGGCCTCCGCGAGCGCCTCGTGCGTGCCGTCCTCGGAGGTGAGCGTCGTCCCGATTCTCGGGAAGTACACGGTCTGGGCGACGTCGTCGATGTCCTTGTGGACGACCGCGAACTCATCGTCGCCCTTGAGGTGCAGCTCCTCGAAGCACACGACGGTCCTGCCCGCCAGCTTGGAGGCATCTGCCGTGTACGCCATGGTGGCGGTGCTCGTGGACATGGAGGGCTTGAACGCGGCTCCCGTGGCGGTGATGCCGAGGCTCTCGCCCGTGGCCTTGTCCATGAGCTCGCCCTCGAACCAGTAGGTCGCCGAGGTGTCGAGGTTCTCGTAGCGGATCGTGTCGACGAGGGTCACGGTGCCGACGGCGGGGGCGTAATGCCCGCCGCCCTTCTCGGTGAGCGTGGTGGCGATCCTCACGGGGCGGTTGATGTAGGTGCCGAGGTCCTGGGTCCTGCCCGCCGTGCTGTCGTCGATGGTGAAGGTGAAGGGCTTGATGAGGACCATGTCCTCGTTCACGCCGGCCGTGCGGATCTCCTCTACGCGGTAGGTGTCGTAGGGGAATGCCCCGAGGCTCGCATCCACGTCCGTGGAATGGGGCATCCAGGCAGCCCGCTTGTCTGCGGGGCGCGAGGAGTCGAAGATGCCGTTGGCGTCGGTCTTCACGACGACGGACTCGCCCGTGGTCGCCGAGGTGATCCTGAACTGCACGTTCGCCATGCGCCTGCCGTCGGAGTCGGTCTTGACCCAGCGGACGTCTCCGCGCTTGACCTGCTCTGCGACGTAGATGTCGGCGCCGCCGTTCAAGGTCGATACCGTCACGCCGTCGCCGGCGACCTTGACGACGTACGGCCCGTGGACCTCATCGTCGCGGTCGTAGCCTGCCGGGGCCTTCGTCTCCTCGACGGTGTAGGTGCCGACTGGGAAGATGCGGTTGCCCTGCGCATCGGTGTAGAGGGGGTCTCCCGAGACGGGGTCGTCGAGCCTGAACGAGACGAGGCCGTTCGCGTTCGTCTGGAACGTCCATGACCTCTTCGGGGCGCCGGAGGCCGAGCCCGCCACGTTGTCGTAGTACCTGAGCGTGAACTGCGCTCCGCCCAGGGTTCCCTTGCCCGCGGGGTTCGCTTCCCCGGTGTCCTTGTCGCGCTTCTGGACGCGGGCGCCCGACGGGTCGTTTCCCGGCTGGTCGGTCGAGGTGATGGTCCAGAGCGGGTCGCCCGGCTTGAGCGTCCTGGTGTAGGTCTGCTTGTCGATGCAGAACCCCTCGGGCGCCTTGGTCTCCTTGACGCTGTAGGCGCCGGCGGGCAGCTCGAGGGTATCCGTTGCGCCGTGCCCGTCTGTCACGAGGGTGCCGACGACGGCTCCGCCAGCATCGTAGACGGTGTACTCGGCGCCCGCGAGGCTGTAGACGTTGGGCAGCATGTCCGTGAGGGACGTGTCCCCGCTCCTCTTCCTGACCGTGACGGGGCAGGTGATGGGCTGCTCGGTCGAGGTCACCGTCGCCGTCTTGCCCGACTCGACCGTGACCGCGTGCACTTCGGGGTCGAGCTCGAAGCCGGGGGAGGCGGTGAGCTCCTTGACGTAGTAGGTGCCGGGGTCGAGGTCGATCGTGTTCGAGGAGCCGTCCGCGACGGTGGTCAGCGTCCCGACCCGCTGCGTGAGGGCGGAGTCGCCGTACACGCCGTATACCGCGCCGGCGAGGCTGTAGGCGGGGTTGCCCGCCGTGACGGACTCGTCGCCCGAGACCTTCTTGAGCGATGCGGAGCCGTACTTGTCGCCGACCATGGCCATGTGCTGGTAGATGTAGCCGTCATGCTGGCCGCGCCCCGAGTTGAGGTAGATCTTCGCGTAGTTCCTCTCGGGGCCGCTCGCACCGGCGCTCACCCATGCGTTGGCGTCGTCGAAGAGCTTCTGGGCCGCGTGCTGCGCGTCGGGGTAGTTGACGGCGAGGCCTGGGATGCGCGAGAAGTAGTTGTCGTTCGAGAAGATGACCGACCCGTCGATCCTCGAGGTGAAGTCGAGGACGCCGCGGCCGTGGTCCGCGACCGCGGCCCAGACCGCCGCCTGCGTCGCGACGATCGAGCGCATCGCGTCGAGCCCGCCCACGCTCGTGACGGTCTTGCCGTCGTAGCCGTGGTAGAGGACGTAGTCGAGGGCGGGCATGTCGAGCGAGGAGGCCGTGCCGTCGTAGAGCGTGAACGTGTCGCCCAGCTGGGGGCTGTCGAGGTAGCTCGAGATGCAGTAGGCGACCTTGTTGTTGAGGGTCCAGTACTCCTTGGCGGAGATGCCGTCGTAGAGGCCCGTGTCTCCCACGCTCGTGATCGTGCCCGTCTGGGCCGCGGCGGCGAGCAGCGGCACGCCGACCTGCATCATGAAGAGCTGGCGCACCTCGCCCTCGAGGCCGACCTCGTCCGCGAAGGCGTTCAGCTCCGCCATCTGGAGCGCGATGGCCTCGCCGTCGAGGCTCTCGCCGCCGGGCTCCGCGGCGCCATCGTCCTCCGGCTTATCGGCTGCGGAGGCATCCGCCTCGCTGTCGGTGTCGATGGCATCGGGTCCTACTGTATCTGCGTCGGCAGTCTCTTCCGTGCTGTCGGAAATGTCGTCGGTGGTGCCTTGTGCGGGCTCGTCGGAGGGCTGCACCGCAGCTTCCTCTGCGGGCTCGGTGCTGTCGACTGCGGCGGTATCGTCGGGAGCGGCCTCCTCCTGCAGGGCCTCGCCCTCATCTGCGGCGATGCCCTGCTCCTGCAAGGTCCCGTCTTCGGAGGCGACGGCGCCCATCTCCTGCGGGGCATCTTCAACGTCATCCTCCTCCGGGACCTCGACGCGCACCGTCACCTTGACGGATACCCTTGCGAGGTCGATGGCATTGGGGACGTCGATGAAGGAGGCGTCCGGGGCGATGGCCGTCTCGGCGGTGATGTCGGCGCCGTCGAGCTCGACGGTTGCTTCGACCGCGTACTCCTCACCATCCGCGAGGCCGTAGTCGGTCTTGAGCCAGATCCTGTTGACGGGGTCTCCTGCATTGGCCTCGGCGTTTTCGGTTGCGATCTCGACCTCGTCGCCCCTCACGACCGCATACTCGACATCGATCGTCGCGGGCACCTCGGGGAGCTCCGGCTCCTCGGCTATCGCCGGGGGAGCGTTGGGGTCGGAGACGTTCCCCTCGTCCTCCATGGCAACCTCCTCGACCTCGGGCGCAGCCTCCTCGACCGCCTCGGCGGGTACGTCGGCGACCTCGGGCTCCTCCTCGACGATTGCGACGGGGGCCTCCTCGTCCTGCTCGGCGATCTCGACGATCGCCTCGCCCGCCTCGGCCTCCTCCGCATAGGCGATGGCGGGGGAGAGGCCCGTCAGGAGGTTCGACAGCACGAGGACGAGCGAGAGCGCAAAGCTCCCGGCCCTCTTCCCCGCGCCGTTGCCCCAATGGGGCAGGTAGGTGGATCCGATTCTGTGTTTTCGCGTTCGCATGTTCCATCCTTTCTCTCGCTGAACGCTCGGCTATGCCGTAGCCGGAGCATGGAGAAAGGAGGGCATTTCTGCGATTTTGGCCTGGTTCCTATGGGTCTGCCCTCGATTCTGCGTGCTCTCTCGTACGGGTCGAAGCTGCGGGCCCCGCTTTGGGGTTGTGGAAGCGCAGCTTCTCGGCTCTTCATCCCACCTGGGTGGGAGCTGCAAGGCAGGATTCCTGCCGTGTCGCCATTCTCTCCTCTACACCTTGCCGGCGCCCCCGCATGAGGGGCAGGTGCCGTAGGTGTCCTCGTCGTGCGTCACCGCGTCGTGGTGGACGGTGTGCCCGACCTCGTCGTGGTGCACGGTATGGCCGACCTCGTCGTGGTAGACGGTGTCGTAGACGTTCCAATTCGAGTAGTCGGTGCCGCTCTCGAGCAGCGAGTACTCGTGCTCCCGGGCGGCGCCCTCCTCTCCGGGTGCGAAGAACGCCCCGTCGGAATACTGGATCCCGAGGTAGACGGTCTCGCTCCAGGCCTCCTGGTCGACCACGTACTCGTCCCACGCCTGGGCATCGACCACGTACTCGTCCCATGTGGCGCTGTCAGTGACGGTCCTGGTCCCCGTCTTGACGGTTCCCGAGCCGCCGCATGCGGGGCAGGTCCTCTTCGACGGCGTCGAGGGCTGGCTGCTGGATGAGCCGCCGCCTGAGGACGAGCTGCCTCCCGATGCGCCGCCGCCCGATGACGAGCCCGAGCTTGTCCCGGCGCCGCTCGCGGATGATCCGCCCGACGGCTTCGCGGGGCTTGTCGTTGCGGGCATGGACGATGTGCCGCTGGTCTCGGGCGTGGCAGTCGACGAGGATGACGGTGCGGCTCGCGTGCCTCCCTGGTCGGGCCCTATACCGGTTATCCGGTCGACAGGGGCGTCCTTGCCCGAGGCGCTTGCCGCGGGAGCCGGGGCATCCGCGCCCTTTGTGCTCTCGTCCGCCGATCTCTCCGATTCGTCGTCCCCATCATCCGTCCTTGCGTCCTCACCGGTATCTATCGCGATAGCGGGCGTCGCCTCTCGCATCGGTTCCGTCGGCACGTCGGCGGGGCACGATCGGAGGAGGAGCGGGATGCTGAAGATGATGAGGATGATAGCCGTCATGCCCATAACGGCTATCATGGGCTTCATGCGACCGCTTGCCATGTTCTTCCAATCGATTCCACCCGTGCTGCGGGTCTTCCCATCTGCCATCGTCCGATCCTCCTCGATCTTTCCTGCCGTGCCGTATCTGCGTGCGGGGCTCATCACTCGGGCTCGTCATCGAACCGGAAGGTCGGGCGGAAGCCCTCCTCCGCATCGAGCCTCACCCAGGCGTCGAAGGACTTACCGCTCCGCCCTTTGAGCCCTCGGAGGAGCACCTCCTCGCCTCCTGCGAGCCTCAGGACCTCCGCCATCGAGAGGTCGACCCCGTTGATCGTCTTCTGCACGCGGAAGGAGCACGTCCCGTCGTTCACCCAGGCACCGTCCGCCTGGTGGGTGTGGTTGTTCTCGCAGCGCACCGTGCGGTCCCCCTCGAGGAGCCTCGCCCCGCATGCGGGGCACGTGCCCACGACCCTTCGCACGGGATAGAGCGCGTAGTTGCGGTCGGGGTCGAGGAACACGGTCATCCCGTAGGCCTCTCCGCCCTGCGTCCTGCACTCGAGCCGCACCTCCTCGCCGCCGAGAAGGCGCTCGAGCACGCGGTCGGTGATGGCTGATCCCCTGAAGGTCTTCCAGAGCCTCCAGTTGCAGGCGCCCTCCTTGGGCACCTTGCCCTTCCAGCTGGCGTGCGCCGCGTTCTCGCAGACGTAGAGCCTGCCCGAGTCCTCGATGCGCCCGCCGCAGCGCGGACACGTCCCGACGTATCTCTTCTCATCCATATCCGACCCCTTCCCGAAGGCTTGCTACCCGAAGAGCGATTGGGCCCATGCGCCTGACTTGGTGAGGGCCCATATGTAGAGCACGTTCATGACGAGCGATGCGGTGATCCAGTTCATGTAGAGGCCGCCCTCCTCGGCGAGGTGGTTCGAGGAGACGATCAGGACGTTCAGGATGGTGGGGTAGGCGGCGATGATGAAGAACATCATGACGCCCGCGAGCGAGAGCGACACGAAGCTCTTCAGGAACCCCACGGCGAACTGGCGGGTCTGCTCCATGCCCATGAGCGAGAGCGGGATGGGGGAGAGGAAGACCATCGCGTAGACCTGAAGCACCCTGGCCATGACGACGAGCTGGGTTATGGCGCCCGCCACCGTCGAGAGCAGGCTCGTGATGAGGGCCGCCAGCGCGATGCCGATGACCTCGCCGACGCCGACGCTGCCGTACGCGAGCTCCGGCGTCACCATCTCCTCGACGCTGCCCGCAGACAGCTGCGAGCTGAACGAGTTGACGATGCCAGCGGCGATGTCGAAGATCGCCTCGCAGAGGTCGGTGGAGATGTTGATGAGCCAGACGCAGACGGCGAAGTAGACCGCGAGGGTGAGCACCTCGCGCACGACGGGTAGCTGCGCGTTCGCATCGTACTTGCGCGAGATCTCGAAGAGCTGCACGAGCACGACGAGGCAGAGGATCGAGAGCGCGATCGGACGCACGACGACGTGGGAGGCCGCCGTGACCTGGCCGTAGAACACGCCCCCGTCGCCGAGTGCGTTGCGCAGCGTGTCCATGAGCCCCGAGGTCGAGGCTATCTGCCTGGTATGCTCTGCGATGCCCGCGAACTGGGCGTTGGCGGTGTCCACGAGGAACTTCGCGATGAAGGACTCGGCCTGCTCCTGCACCGTCGCCGCATGCGCGACGGTGGGAGCGAGGGCAAGGAGGCATGCGCAGGCGAGCGCGATTCCGCGTGCCGTTCCCATGGTCTTGCGCCGTCTCATCTCATGTCCTCCCTATCTCTATCGCCCCGCCGTCCAGATCGCAGACGGCCTCCACATGGGTGGACGAGGCGTTGTCGAGGGCGAACTCGATCGAGAGCGTGCCCTCCGCGTAATCGATCTCCACGGCATCCAGCCATGCGGCCTCGGATGCGGTCGGATAGCGCTTGGCGCAGTACTCGGTGAGGGATTCCGCGAGCGCGTCGCGGTCGATCCCGTAGGATGCGCACCATGCCGCGTCGGGGCCGTCGATGGAGAGCTCGGCGGCCGCTTCGGCGAGCACGAGCCGCCGCCCGCCGAGGACGAGGGGGCATTCGAGCGTTGCCGCGACGACGCCGTCGGCCTCGGTCCGCGTAAGGACCGCGATCTCGGTGCCCTCGTCGGTCGCGAGCGCAAAGGTCCAGGTCTCCGAGGACGCCCCCTGCTCCCTCGAGCATGCGGTGATGACGTAGGGGTGGACCGACTCCTCGGTCGCCGCCACCTCGAACACGAGCTCTCGGAAGCGCACGGCCTGGGTCTCCCCGGAATCGGTCCAGACGTTGGCCTGGAGGAACGCGGCGAGGTCGGACTCGAGGGTCCCGTATCCCGCCCGGATCCCCTTCGCGTCTACATCGAGCTCGCCATCGAGGTCGACGGAGGCGCCTGCATCCTCCACACGCGCCGGGGCGACCGCCGGGATCGCACGGCCGTTGCGCGCGCAGAGCGCGGCGGTGAGGCAGGCGAACGCCACGGCTGCCGCCGCAATCGCGGCTACCGCGCGCCTGTGGTGCCTGAGCCAGACGAGGATGTCCGCCATCAGATGCCCATCCCCTTCGCCGCTTCCTGGTCGACCTCATGGAAGGCGGGCTTCGAGCCCTTCTTCGACAGGTCCCATTCGGCCTGGAAGAAGCGCGTCTCGGGGATCTCGCCCTCGAAATCGTCCACGACGAGCAGGAACGTTACCCGCTTCCCCTCGGTGGAGACGGATGCCCCGGGGATGCGCGCAGAGGTCCCCGAGACCTTCTTGGACGAGGCGAACTCGAGCCAGGGGCCGACGAAGCCCGATGCCGCCTGGCGCGGCATGAGCCCGGCGAGGGCGTCCTCCTGGTAGATGGAGTACATCCCGTCGCGCGCCCTCATGGCGGGCGCCTCGTAGCCCTCGATGCCCTCCCCGTCGCCGTCGTAGGTCCAGACGGTCCAGGCGCCGTCCGTCTCCTGGCCGGCGATGAACGCCTCTCCGCCGTCGACGGACCAGACGACCAGCCTGGCAAGCCTTCCGTCCCCGATCTCGACCGTCTCGTCTGACACGGGCACGACCTCGCTGGAGGCGTCGTAGCCGTGGTCTCCGAGCCAGCCCATAATCTCGGTCGAGAGCTCGGGGTTGGCGGGGGAGTAGTCGATGCCGGACGGGTGGACTCCATTCTCGTGCTCCCTGGCATCCGACTCGGGCGTACCGCCGTCCCCTTCGCCAATCGGTGCGGGGTGCTCCTGCACGGGCGCCTCCGCCTCGCGGGCAGGGCGCGCGCAGAGCGCTGCGAGCGAGCATGCGAGAGCTATGGCCGCCGCGCAGGCGATGCGGCCCGGCCATGTCGCGACGAGGTTCCCGATGATCTTGCGCATGGAGGCCTCCTAGAGGATCGACCCGTGGTTCGTGGCGGATACGACATGGCGCCCCTCGAGCCCGAGGGCACCGTAGGGGTTGTCGCCGATGGCGGACGTCCCGCAGAACTCGAGGACGTTCGCATCGTGGGAGTGCCCCCATCTCGTCGCGGGATGGGGGTCGTGCGGCGCCACGGTCTCGGCCTTGGCGTCGATCTTCACACACTCGATCTCGGCGCCGTCGTCGAACGAGAAGGTGATGCGGTCGCCGATGTCGCCGAACACCGATGTACAGGCGATGAGGTAGCAGCCGTCGAGCATGTTGAAGCCGCGGGGGTCGGTGACGGCGCCGGCGCTCTCCCAGAGCGCCTCGACGCGCGCCTGCGCGGTGCCTGCTGCGAAGTCGTTCGTCCCGAGGTCCCACTCCCTCGTCGCGTAGGTCCCCACGCGGACGTTCTCGAAGGCGTGGCCCGCGGGGCAGATCCCGCTGCTGAGCTCGGGGACCTCGATCACGCCCGTACCCGAGGGGTACGCGGGGCGGATGAAGGAGGGCTCGCCGCCCCCGCGGCCGTTGCCCGTCCTGTCTGCCGAGGGCCAGGAGTCCCCGACCTTCTGGTGGTAGTGGAGCCCACAGTGGTTCGCTCCCGTGCCGCACACCCCCGAGTGGGCTGCGTAGGTGTTGCCCTCGACGGTCTCGAAGCTTCCGTCGCCCTGCACGGAGACGATGATGCCGATGTGGTCGTGGCCGTACCGGGGCCCTCCCGTCGAGTTGTAGATGATGAGGTCGCCGACCTGGGGGAACCACCCCTCGAAGCCGTGGAACACGGTCCCCGCCGCGGGGTTCATTGCGTACCAGGAGAGGAAGCCGCCGCAGCCGCCGAGCCTGGGGACGATGCCGTCTTCCACAAGCCCGCAGCTGTCGGCGCACCAGGAGACGAAGCATGCGCACCAGGGGGTTGAGTTTCCGTCGGAGAAGCCCCCGCCGAAGACGTAGTCCCAGTACTTGGCGTTGCCGTGCTGGTTGTGCCCGAGCGCCTCGCCCTCGCGGTACTCGGCGAGCGCAGTGCGGGCGATCGGCGCTCCGCCCGATCCCTGCGGGAAGAGCGTGAGCGTCGCCGCGCAGGTGGGAAGGGAGGTCGCGAGCGCGAGCACGAGGAGCAGCGGGAGGGCGAGCGGGAGGAGAATGGCCACAGCCTGCATCGCGGCCGCCGACACCACGCCCGCGGCCGCCCCGGCCGCCTTCGCGAGGATGCCTGCGATGCCCCCGCCGATCGCCTCGGGCACTGCCGATGCCGTCTCGCGGAGCCTTCTGGACGTGGCGGCGTTCGCCTTCGCCTGGGCCGCCTTGAGCCTGGGCACCGCAGGGGCGGGCGTCCGGGAGATCGTCGGCTGCGAGGCCGAGGCGTCGCGTGCTGAGAACCTGCCCTGTGAGGCAGCGGATGCGCCCGGGCCTGGCGCGCTGGGATGATGGGCATGGCGGGCGTCATGGGCATAACGGGCATGATGCACGTGACGGAGCTCATGCCCGTCATGCGCGTCATGGCCGTTACGCCCATCGTCGGTGCCGAGGTCGTCCCATACCGAGGCGGCCCCTGCCCCCATCGCGGCCCTCTTCATGTACGCCTTGGCGCTCACAGGCTCCCCATCCCCCTCCTGCGCGCGTACTCCTTGGGGTCGGTGTTGAAGATGTCGTAGAGGACGTTGTCCTTGGGGAAGTCGTCGCGGAAGGGCACGCGGGCGCCGTCGGCGATGAGCAGGCCGCAGCCCGGCTCGCAGCTCTCGTCGATCGCCTCGAGCTCCCTCTGGGAGAGGCCCTTGCGCTCAGCCCAGTAGGCCCTGTCCTCGTCGCCCTGCCTGAGCAGGAGCACGAACCCCGACTGGTCGATGAGGTCGCGCGTGAGCTCGTTGTCGCCGATCGCCATGCCCGACTGCGTCATGCCGGTGCAGATGAGGCCGTACTTGCGGCCCTCCCTCCAGAGCCTCCCCAGGTACTCGAGGACCGCGGTGCGGCCCGTGAGCGACTGGATCTCGTCGATGTAGACCCAGGTGGAGATCCCCTTGGCGTGGTTCGCGTACATCTCCTGGCGCACGTTCTCGAGCATCGCGATCATGGTGAGGGAACGCATGTCGGAAGGGACGTCCTTGATGTTGAAGGAGACGAGGTTCGCCGACGGGTCCTCGGGCGTGGAGGGATGGTCCAGGAACGAGAAGGGACCCGAGGTGTAGCGGCCGAAGACGAGCGCGAGCCTCCTCGCCTCGTCCGCGCCCGTCCCCTCGTAGGCCTCGAGATGCCGGACGAAATCGGACATCAGGGGCTCGGCGCCGGCGCGGGAGCGCTCCCTGTACAGCTCCTCGACGACCTTCGTGATGATCGAGCGCTCCTCCTGGCTGAGGGCGGAGTCCGCATCGGACTTCAGGGCAGATGTCATCGCGAGGACCGCGTCGATCTTCCAGGCGAGCTTCGCCTGGAAGGTGAGGGCGTCGCCCGCGTCGAGGGAGAACGGGTTGTAGTGCACCGATGAGTCGGGCCCGTAGGCGTACTCGGTGCCGTGGAGCCGCTCGACGAGGTAGCTGTACTCTCCCGTGCTGTCCTGGATGAAGATCCTCGCGGAGGGATGCGAGAGGACGGTGTTCGCTATCTCGCGCTTCACCGCGAACGACTTGCCGGACCCCGACATGCCGCAGACGAAGCCGTGCGGGCTCATGAGGCCCTCGCGGTTGCAGATGACGAGGTTGCCGGACAGGGCGTTCTGCCCGTAGTAGCCGCCGCCCTCCATGTCGAGCTCGAGCGTCGTGAAGGGCACGAAGATGCCGAGCTCGCGCGTCATGAGGTCGCGGTAGACGTCGCAGTGGTTGTGCCCGAGGGGCAGCACCGAGTTCAGGCCCTCCCTCTGGCGCAGCGCATACGCCTCGAGCTCGATGCCCTCCGCCTGTGCCGCCGAGATGATCTGCTGCGCCTGCTCGTGGAGCCTCGCCTTGGTGTCGGCGTAGGTGAAGACCAGGCCGCTGAAGAAGTAGGAGCGCTGGCTCAGGTGCACGAGGAGGTCGAGCACGCGGGCGTTCTCGTCCTTCGCCTCGGCGAGGGCGGGGGAGAGGAGCTCGTAGTCGTAGCCGCCCCTGATCGCGCGACGCTGCTCGTCGATGACCTCCTTCTGGATCCATCCCGCCTGCGCCCTGGACATCTCGATCGCCTTCGACTTGTCGATGGGCTGGAGGTGCCACGAGACGGCCATGGGGATGGGGAGGTCGAGGATCGACGCGATCGCGCGGTCGGTCACCTCCGCCGCGAAGTCGGGGCGGAAGACGAGGATCTGGCACCACGTCTCGCCGCTCCTGTAGCAGACCGCCTCCGCCCCGCTCGGCTTGAAATTGAGCGAGGAGGGGCAGACGAAGTCCTTCGCGGTGAGCGGGGAGGTGGAGCTGAGATCCCGCTCGTAGCTGAAATTGAAGGGCCTCCCCGGCCTGAGGATCGAGCTGATGACGGCGAGCCGCCCCTGCCCGTCGAGGCGGTGCGTCCTCGACTTGAGGGCGCCCATGCTCTGGCTGATCCAGCTCCTGGACCGTGCGAGCAGCTGCATGGCGCGCTCGGGGCTCGGGGCGAGCGTCGAGAAGGTGATGTAGCGGTCGCGGCGTATATTGGACGACCCCTCCCGCATCTTGGAGGAGAGGATCGCGTTGAACACGCGCGCGGCATCGGCGTTCTCCCCGCAGGCCGCCGGGTCGAAGAAGCGCCTCGACTCGATGTCCTCCTCGGAGAGGAGCGTGTTCGTGATCGTGAACTCGAGCGATGTGCTCGGGGAGAAGTGGTCGACGAGGCGGCAGAGCTCGCGGAACATCTCGGACTGGGACTCTGTCCTGGCCGTCTGGTAGCTCACGTCCTCGAAGGAGAGCGTCTGCGAGAAGAGCCCCTCCTCGACCTCGCAGGTGCCGTCGCTGAACATGAGGTCGAAGCCTATGGCCGAGTAGACGTCCCGGGCGTGCCTCCTCGCGCGGCGGCGCTCCTCCATCGCCGAGGCGAGCGTCTTGTCGCAGGCGCGCATGCGCTCGACGGCCTCCCTGTAGGAGAGCTCCTCCTCGTCGCGGGCAGGGGACAGCATGGCGCGCAGGCGCCCGAGGAGGCCCGTAGGCGCCGTCGCCAGCGTGGGGGCATCGGCTCCCTCGTCGCCCACGTCGGCCTCGCCGAGGTCATAGACCTCGAGCGGCCCCTCCTCGTACGCGTCGCTCACGTCGAGGGGCAGCTCGAGGCCGCACGACGGGCAGAACCTCGTCGCGCGCCCGACCTGCTCGTGGCATGCGGGGCATCTCCTGCCGAGGTCAAACGTCTGGCCACCGCTCGAAGCCCCTCGTGCGGCGGTACTTCCTGTAAGCCTTGGAAATCTCATGTCCCTCCCTTGCGGCCGCGGGCATGCCTGTAAGCCCCGCGGCCTCGTAGCGCGCGCCGTTGCCGTAGACGAGCTCGTCGTCGCCGAAGTTGTGCCGGAGCCACAGCGGTAGCCAGCGCTCGAACTTCATGCCCTCGGGCTCGAGGAACCCGATCGCCCAGAACGGGATCACGGCGACGAAGACGACGATGCCGATCGAATCCGTCCCGACCCCGAGCGCGAACCACGCCCATGCCGCGATGAGGACTGCGGTCGCCAGGGCGAGCGCGATGCAGGCCAGCGTGCGGGCGGTGAGCCCTCCCGCGATCTTGGGCCGGTACTTGGTGAGGTCGGCATGGATGCTTGTGGTGAGCATGGGCCGCTCCTAGGTGGCGACCCATGCGGTGGGGAGCCCGCCGAAGATGGCGGAGGCGACCATGATGATGGCGCCGGCCACGATTGCCTGGAAGGCGGAGACGATCTGCGCCCCGCCGCCCTTCGTGTCGCTGAACACGGCGATGCCGATCTGGACGAAGCCCCATCCCATGATCGCGGCGCCAATGAAGAAGACGCCCTGCGCGATGGTGTTCATGATCGACTGCAGCGTCCCTTGGGCGTCGAACGACGATGCCAGGAGCATGCGCGTCCCGATCTCCGTCAGTGTCCCTACCATGCGTATCTCCTCAATCTCGGGGCCCTTCGGCGGGCGGCCTCGGGAGGATTTCTGCTATCCTCGTCTCCGAGGGGAGCTCGCCTGCGAGCCTTCTCTCGTACGGATCCGGCTGCCCGGGATGCGGCGGGGGTGGAAGCCCAATGCATCGCAGCGACCCTCGTGTCGCCCGGGCGGCCGCTCTCTATCTCCCCATCACGAATCCCCCGTCCCGCCGAGCGCTCGCTCTGCGTCCTGCTCCGCCTCGAGGGCCTGCCTCCATGCGGATGCCTCGGCCCCCAAGGGTGAGCCCGCGTCCCGCCAGGACCCGAAGTCGAACTCGTAGTGCCGCTCGGGCGGGCATCCGGGGTCGAACATGTAGGCGGGGTCGTAGTTCCTGTGCTCGAAAACCCAGCTCTTGTCGTCCTCGATGGGGTACTCGGAGCCCATCCATACGACGGCGTGGCCCGCGTCCATGTGCGCGAGCTCCGAGGCCTCGAAGACGTCCTGCTCCTTCTGCGAGTACTGGTAGGAGACGTCGGGTATCGCCCCGCCGTGGACGGTCTCTGACTGGACGGTGATGGTGCGCTTTCCGCTCTCCTCGGCGAACTGCCTTGCGGTCGCGTAGTCCTGCCCTCCCGCGAGGAACACCGTGGTGGCGCAGTTGCCGCGTATGGTGTCCGACCCCTCCTGCCCGTAGACCTCCTTCAGCTGCGAGAGGTTCTGGAGGATGATCGTGAGGTCGATGTTGCGCGAGCGCACGACGGCGATGCACTGGTCGAACGACGGGAGCTTCCCGATGTTCTTGAACTCGTCCATGATGATCGAGACGGGCCTGGGGAGCCTGCCGGTCCCCCTGTCCGCCTCCGACATCGGGAGGAAGATCGCCTGCCACATGAGGATGGAGAGCAGCGCGTTGAGCTTCCCGTCGAAGTCCGACGTCCTCACGAAGATCGCGCGCGGCGGACGGCGGGTGCCGTCTGCCCTCCTCGTCTGCCCGAGCTCCTCGAGATGGAGCTCGTCGGCGCCGTCATCGCCGGAGAGCATCTCGAGGACGTCGTCGGAGCAGAGGCTCGTCATGCGGGCGTGCGACGAGATGACGAACGAGCGGAGGGTCTTTCCCGCCCCGCTCCTGAACTGATGCCACTTGCGCAGCGCCATGTCCTCGGTGACCGAGAGGCCCCGCCTCCTCGTCCCGCGGGCGATGCGCTCTGCTGACGGGTCGGCCCCGTCCCGCCTTCGCATCCTGGTGGGGACGCGGTGCTGCCTCTCGGGGACGTGGACCTGCCTCGCCTTGCGCGCTGCCCCGGCCCGCGTCCTCGCGGGGGAGACCTTCATGCCCGTCTCGATCTGCTCGAAGATCCTGTCGACGGGGCACGGCCTCGGCCGGGAGCCGCCCTCCTCCTCGACCTTGAGGTAGCTCGTGAACTTGAAGAAGCTCTTCAGGGTGAACTGGTCCCGGGGGAACCAGTCGAGGAGCAGGTAGAGGATCGCCTGGTAGAGGAGGCGCTCGCCGTTGTCCCAGATGGGGTCGTTCGACTCCTTGCCGTTGTTCGTGTTCCTGATGAGGCACTCGACGAAGGTGTCGACCTGCGCATGGGTCGTTATGGCCGCGAGGGGGTTCCACTTGATTGACCTGTCGAGGTCGACGAGGTCGAGCTGGACGGGCTCGATGCCCGCCTCCACGAGGGCCATCCCGCAGCGTTTGATGTCCATGCCCTTCGTGTCGATGACGACGAGGTCGCGCCCTGCTCCGAGCTGGAGGATGTTGGGCTCGACGTAGCCCGCGGTCTTCCCGGATCCCGAGCCCCCGACGATGAGGACGTTGCGGTTGTTGATGGACCTGCGCACGCCGCCGGTCTTCCTGAGGGCGATGCCGAGGTTCTTGGTGAGGACGATGTTGTTGTCCGGGTTCTCGCGGTCCCTGTAGACCGCGCCCTCCGCGACGGTGCCTTTCCGCGACTTGCCGTGCGTCCCTTCCCTTACGACGTCGCCGTGCGAGAGGAGGGCGAGGCTGTAGACGAGCATCGGCGCGGAGAAGAGCACCGCCGATAGGGCGAGCGCGGGGATGGACGAGGATACGGCGAGGGGGTCGGAGAGTATCGAGGGCAGGACGCCCTCGGCCGCCGATCCGAAGACCGCCTCGAGCGGGTTGCGCGAGGAGGCGATGAGGGCTCCCCAGCGGTTCCCGATGTAGCCGCATGCGGCGCCGGCGCCCAGGGCTGCGAGCGCCCCCGTCCCCCTGGCGCTCATAGCGCGCCTCCCGCAGCGCCATCCATCTGGCGCTTCTTCTCGTTGAAGTAGGCGGACCATTCCCGGAGGGACTCGAGCCTGTCGGTGACCCTCCTCGAGGGCCTGTCGGGGAAGGCGAGGGCATGGAGCCTCCGCGCCTCGGCGTCGGTCGCGACGAGCTCCTCGGCGAGGCGCTCGTCCGCCTCCGCCGCGTCCTGCTCGGCGCGCTCCTCGGCGAGCCTGCGTTCCGCCTCCTCGGCCGCCATGCGCCCGGCCTCCTCCTCGGCCGCGCGCATGGCGCGTGCCCTGATGGCGGAGTCGAGCGTCAGCCCCTCCATGGGGCGCTCGGGGGCGATCCACGTTGAGAGCGCGGCGATGAAGCGGTCCTCGCAGCCGTCTTCCTCCAATGCGGAAACGTAGCTCCGGTATCCCTCCGAGAGGATGTCAGCGTCGATGCCCCGCCCCAGGGCATCCGCCCATGCGCCGGCGGCCGCCTTCCTCGACCTCGCGTTGCGCTTCGAGAGGGGCATGGCGTCCCAGGCGGCTGCGAACTCCGGCGAGCCGTCGACCTCATCTAGCGTTGCTCTTGGACCTGTTTTGGAAGACCCCGACCCAGACCCATCGTCCCCATTGCTCGGGGCGTGATGCCTACGGATGCCGTCTTCCGCTGGGTTAGGGTTTTTATTCTCATATTCTCTTAGTGTATGTCGGGGTAAATCCCGGGGGAGGGGTGCGGATATTTCCCCATAGGGGGGACCACTTTCCGGTCCCGCCTGTGCGGAAATCTCCCCATAGAGGGGGTCTGTTTCTTGTCCCCCTGCGGCCTTCCCATCCTGGGCGCCTCCCGAGGGGAAGGTGAGCTCTTTCAGCCGGTCGATGCAGATGTCGATGTTCAGGCAGTTGTTGAGGGACCGCCCGTTGTACGACTCCGTCGTGTAGATGCGCTTGATGACGCCGAGGTCCTCGAGCAGGCCGACCGCCGCCTTGACGCGGTCCTTGCTCTCGTTGAAGAGCCTTGCCAGTTCGCCGTAGCTCGTCTGGTAGTACCTGTGCCTGCGGTCGAACTTCATCTTGTAGTCTATGACGTGCTCGTCTCCGACGAAGCGTGCCTCCTGGTAGGGCATGTACTTGTAGACGACGTGGGAGAGGATGAGCATGGCAAGCCAGTTGGGCTTGTCGCCCTTCGCCTTCGTGGGGTCGACTATGGTCTGGCGCCAGTAATGGGGGATATGGTCCCCTGCGGGCCATGCGAAGCCGATCATCTGGTTGACCCGCTCGTTGGGCGTGTAGTTGACCTTCCCCATCGCTGCGCAGCCTCCGATTACCGCTCGGCAGGCGCGCCGAGCGCGGCGAGGCCCTCGGGCACGATCCTGAGATAGAGCGTGCTCTGCGGACGCGTTGACGCGTCGGGCAGCGGCACCTCGTCCGAACGCACGTCGCGCTCTATGGCGCCGAGGCCCTCGAGCTTGACGACCGCGGCCTTCACGCGCCTCTTCGGGCAGTTCAGGGCATGGGCGAGCTCCTGGTACGAGAGGTGGAAGAAGCCCGCGTCATCGCAGTCGGTCTCCCCGTGCCATCCTGCGCGGTCCCCGTAGGCGCTGCCCTCCACGAGCCGGGCGCTCGCCATCTTGATGAGGATGGCGAGGACGTCCTGGGCGAGGAGGTCGGGTCTGCCCGAGGGAGTGAGCACGGAACGGTACCACGAGATGGGCTTCGCCACCCCTGCATGGGCGGAGCCGTCGGGCTCGAGCCCGAGGAGCATGTTATGAAGGCGGGCCTTCTCGGCGGAGATCGTCCGCATCTACCTCACCTTCTCGGCGATGTCCGCGATGACCTCGCCGATCTCGGTCGAGGCCTCCTCCTGCTGGATTGCCATCGCTGCATCTTCGAGCTCCTCGTCGACCGAGACCGAGTACTCGGGGTCTCGGATCTCCGCCTCGCTTTCTCGCGAAGGGAGGGGAGCGTCGTGGGCGTCGGCGGCCTCCTGGGGAGCCTGCGCCTCCAGCCCCTTCGCTCCGATGCCGAGCGATGCGAGGGTCGAGTTGACGATCGAGCCTTCTCCGAGGAGGGGGTCGAAGGCGACAGTGGCAACATATTGCCCATTGATGGGGTTCACATTGGATTGAACGAGGATGTTCTTCTCCTCGAGGCGCTCGACGAATGCATCCCTCTTCGCCTCGGTACCGAAGCTATATGTCATGACCATGAGGTCGTATCCGGGGCCCCTCGTCCCCGGCGCGGGGGCGTGCCCGGGTTCGGCGCCGCCCCGATCTTCTATCGAGTTGAGGGATTCCTCGATGCGCGGGAACACGTATCGCGATACGAAGTCCCTCGTCATCTTGGACATCGACTGGGTGCTCTCTCTTCCTGCGTCATCGCCGGCATCGTATGGCATGGCATGCCCTTCTCTCTGTACGGATCCGATCATCCCGCCGCGGGGTGTGGAAGGCCCCCATGGCAGGTGCGCGATCATCTCAAGTGCAATCGCTTGGCATGATTATCCCAGCTCAGGGCGGTAGCAGCCCTTTAGATGCACGATGTGGGCAGAACTGATCGGATGCTGCACGATATTGCTCATCTCCTGTTGCAAACGGTCCTTACGGCGAGTTATTTCGACCCTTCCCTACGCAGCTCGGACACCGCGATCACCATAGGCTTCCTGTAGTCGCTCAAGCGGAGGAGGTAGTCGATCGAGCAGCCGAAGATGCCGGCGAGGGTGACGAGCTGCTTGTCGGTCAGGGTCTGCTCCCCGGACTCGATCCGCCTTATCGACGACGTCCCGCTGTAGCCGAGCTTGCTCGCCAGGTCCTCCCGGGTCATTCCCACGCGGATGCGCTCTATGGAGACGTTGTTCCTCAATTCGGTTACCGCCTAGCGCAGCTCAAACTCACGCGGAAGGTAATCATCCATTCCGGCAATCTCATAGACAGTCCGCGGATTGAAGAAGAGACGGTTCCCGATTTTTACCGCAGGCAGCTTGTTTTGCCTTACGAGTCGGTAGACGTAATCGGTTGAAAAGCCGAGGAACTCAGCAACCTCTTCGGCATTCATCGGCTTTGACGGATCGAAGACCGGGATACGGTCGAATACCCTGAGCATAGTCTTGCGCGGAACGATTTTCGGCATTTTCAGTTCTCCTTGGGTTCCGAGGTGGGGCTATCCGACTGGATGGGGATTCCTGCCAGTACGACATTTGGGATAGGCAACCTGTAATCACTCAGGCCGAGCAGAAAATCGCTTGACACGTTGAAATAACGAGCAAGAGCGATGATCTGCTCTCCGTTCATCTGGGACCTTCCCTCTTCCCAAGATCTGAGCTGATGAACGGTGAAGCCTGTCGCTTCTGCGAGATCGGCGCGTCTAATCCCTGCTCGAGCTCTTTCCGCGGCAATGTTGTTTCCATATTTGGTCACTTTGCTCTCCAATAACTCGAATATGAGTTATATATATGATAGGAAAGCAAAATGGGGTTTGCAACTCATTTTTGAGTACTCAGAGCAAAAATAATGCATAATAGAGCTATCGGAACTGAAGGGAGAATCAGATGAGCGCTAACATCATGGTTGCCACACGCCTCCGTGAGGCAAGAGTGGAAAGCGGCCTCAACCAGAAGGAGGCGTCCATCGTCCTCGGCATCCCTGTTTCCACGCTCGCAAGGTACGAGCAAGCTGTCACCGATGTGACCGGGGATGCTGTTGCTAAGATGGCGAAGGCATACGGCGTTACGGCCGACTGGATTCTCGGACTCTCCGATTTTAAGACGAACGTTCAAGGCATGGGAAAGTGCGATCGATGCGTTCCCATTCTCGGTGCCTACGTTCAGATGAATGAGGGGAGCAGGGGCGCGCTGAACGAGGTCATTGATGCCCTTGTCTATAGGGACTCGACTATCAACAACAACCATGTTGACCAGAATGGCGACGGGAACAACAGCGTCGTCAACGGCGACAATGCTTCCGTCGTCAACTGCTCCGGCAATGCAACCGTGAGCATCAGCAACAGGAACAATGGAGACGACACCGGAGAGTAGGGGGATCCTCTATGGCCGCCCTTTCTCACCGAACATATACCGATGATGAGTTGCTTGCCATCATGGCGGGCAGGGAGCTGTCTCAGGAAGGTAATGTCAACGCTTTCTCGCGCCTCTTCGTGGAGCATGACAGCGACGGCGATTGGGTCGTGAAGTTGTTCGACGGTTCGGATCCGCGCTCCGCCATTCAGCTCGAGAACCTCGAGCGCATCTCGCACGTTCAGGGCTTCGGACGCAGCGCGCATGTAACCTGGCCGTACGAGATAGTCATCCGCGATGGCGTCGAGGTGGGATACCGCATGCCTTACGCGGAGGGTGCCACGCTGGCCGATTTGCTCCTCCGAGATGGCTCCAGCTTCCCAGTTGCCCTGCTTAACGAGGCCCTGGCCGCGCTCGACCGCGTCCTCGATGAGCTTGGCCCGTCCATCTGCGTGGGAGACCTGCACGGGGGCAACATCGTGCTAGGCGATGGGGGCGAGATCACGGTTATCGACCCCGACGCCTTCTCCGCGGTGGGCGGGGCGTGCTGCTCCAGCCCGCTTTCCTATATCCCCCGCATCCCCGCCCATCTGCTGGCCTGCGGGAGCAGCCCTGACGGGAGCCCATTGATCGCGGCCTCCCGTTCGCAGGATTTCGGATGCATGCTTCGGCTCTACCTCTCCTTCCTGCTCGGCAGCATGGATGCGTTCGCCATGGAGGAGCGGGTACTCTCCGCCTACCTCGACCACCTGCGCACTCTGCCGTCCTGCCGCACGCTGGCGGATGCGGCCGCCTCGTGGCTCTCCGACGGCAGCACGGAGCGGTGGGATGTTATCGCGACCGCGACGCAGGGCGAGATGGAGAGGGCTTCGTTCGCGGCCTTCTCCAAGACGCCCCCATACAGGTCCCTGCTCGAAAGCCTATACTGGGAGGGAATGGGAACCATACTCTGGGAGTGATGACCATGGCGGATCTCGACACCATCAAATTCTACGGTGTGCACAGCGGCCTTGTTATCAAGCGCAAGGTCAAGGTCGGCCTGTTCAAGAGCAGCATCAAGATCGAGTATGCCGACCTGTTCTTCTACGTGAAGGACGGCCGCTCTTACGAGTTCTTCACCAAGGAAGACATCTCCGACCTCTTCCCGCCTGGAGGCTTCGGGGTCTGCTCCACAAGGTACAGTTTATTCCACACAACGTCGGGTGTGTGGCCGTTCGATGCGGCCACCTTCGCGTCATACACGAAGGGCTACAAGGGCGCTACGCCCTCGGAAATCAGTGCCGCCTTGGCTGACAAGCGCGCGGAGAAGCGGGCTAGGGAGAAAGCCGCGGCAGAGGCGGAAGCTGCTAAGAAGGCTAAGGCGCAGGCCGATCTTGATTGGCTCAACCGCTCGATCTAGCATCGGTCTCTTTGCTCGGGCTCCGATAAGCGCGGGGCTTTGGACTATGCCCTGAGATATTTGTGCCTAGCGGCTGGAGCATGTATCAGCTCCAACTTTTTGCCTTAGGTGAATAGGCCCAACGCCTAGGGCATCAGCGTGTCGAGCCTCTCCATACCGCTTCGCTTCGCGTCCTCCAGGGCATCCGC